>Ga0163153_10002740_pt1 | contig 24829 bp, 20 predicted proteins | sample OliLakLV19MP6IB1_FD_148629 | JGI IMG/M metagenome (GOLD analysis project Ga0163153, IMG submission 148629) | Freshwater microbial mat bacterial communities from Lake Vanda, McMurdo Dry Valleys, Antarctica - Oligotrophic Lake LV.19.MP6.IB-1 | ecosystem: Environmental > Aquatic > Freshwater >...
AAAAAGTAGCATGACAGAAGGTAAAGTATTGGCCATTGGTGCATCAGTTGCAGCTCTTGCAGCCGCATCATATTATTTCTTTGGTCCTGAAGGAAAGAAAAATATAAAAAAAGCAAAGGGGTGGATGATCAAAATGAAGGGTGAAGTCATCGATAAGATGGAGGATGCCAAGGAAATGTCCGAAGGTATCTACCACAACATTGTCGATACTGTTGCCGCAAACTACCTCAAGGGTGGAAAAGCTGCAGCTACTGATGTGAAAATGTATGTTGATATCTTGAAGAAGCAGTGGCGTGGCATTGCCAAGTCTACTGCTCCAAAGAAGTCTGTCCGTGCAGGCGGGAAGGTAGCACCCAAGACTACGTCCAAAGCTTCTGCAAAGAAAGCGAAATCTGTGAAGAAAGGTAGCAAAAAGTAATCCCCTTGTGATCTAGACTGATATACGTATACTATTACTATTATCAGCTAAGTAATTCAAGAGTTTAAGTATGCTCGTAACCATTGCAACAATTCTTCTTATCTTGTGGCTTTTGGGAGTAGTGGGGCTATTTGCCATCGGTAAGTTCATCCACCTACTTCTTATCATTGCGGTCATCATGATCTTGATCCGACTGATTCGAGGTGAAAACCCAATCAAATAATTCTTCTTGGCAAGGCCCTGTATAGGGGCTTTTTGCATTACGATTTCTCGTGTAGAGTATCCGTACATGGAAACCACGGCCTTTATAAAGCTCGTCAACAAACACTACAAGCGTTCTGGTAGGCACGATCTGCCATGGCGCAGAACTAAAGATCCATACAAGATCACTGTCTCCGAACTCATGCTGCAACAAACGCAAGTATCTCGTGTCTTTCTGAAATATACAGAATTCCTCAACGCATTTCCCACAGTGCAATCCTTGAACGACTCCTCACTTACCGACGTCTTGTGTGTATGGAGCGGGCTTGGATATAACAGACGTGCGAAGTTTCTCTATCAGATGGCACAAGTGATTGTGAAGGAATATAAAGGGAAATTCCCAGAAACAATAGAAGGATTACAATCTCTTCCCGGCATCGGTCCGTATACTGCCGGAGCAATATATGCATTTGCGTACAACAAGGCAACCGCTCTGATCGAGACAAATATCCGCACCGTCTATATACATCATTTCTTCCCCAACAAAAAAATAGTATCAGACAAAGAGCTTATGCCACTCATCCAAGCGACCCTTGCGAAGAAGAATCCTCGTGAGTGGTACTGGGCACTGATGGATTATGGATCGCATCTCAAATCGACTGGTATTAAAAATAATGCCAAGAGTAAACACTATACCAAGCAATCAAAGTTTGAAGGATCGAAGCGTCAGATACGCGGAGCTATTATGCGGGAGCTTTTGAAAGGATCAAAAACAGAAGCGCAGATAGCAAAAAGCATCGATAAAGAGAAGAGAAAAGTAAAAGAGGTGTTGAAAGATTTGGTAGTGGAAGGGTTTATTGAGAAGGAGAAAACCCAGTATTGTATAAAACAATGAGTACTATAGCAGGTGTAATTTTATACTTATAAGACCAGACAAAAAATGTTGTTGCAATTTCGAGATGAGAAATCTCAAAAGTATCCACTACTGTGGTGTTTTCCTGGCGGTGCTTCTGATAGTGAAGAGAATCAAGTTCAGACAGCTAATAAGAGAAGTAAAAAAAGAATTCAATATTGATATTACAGAAGAATATATCGAGTTTATAACATCGTTTCCTATAGAAGAAAATCACGTATTCCTATGCCGAGTTCCACAAGATGTTCAACCAATATTACTTGAAGGCAAAGATATGAAGTGGTTTTCTCTTAATGAAATTAAGGAACTTACTCTTGGTTTTGAACAAAATAACTTGATCTCACAAATTGAGAACCTACTACTCTAGTTGTAACGCATAGCACATCGCCCCAATACAGATAATTCCGAGGATGAAGAAGAGTGCGTTTATAGATGCAGCAGAGAGTATGAGGGCCCCGACCAGTGGCGCGATGATGTAGGCAAGGGGAAGGGTCATACGAAGCGTGCTGATAAGTGCAGTATCCTTTTCAGTTACCACTTTAAAGAACTTACTTTCTGCAGCAACCTCTATGATACTTGCGCCTACTCGTGTCAGAAACAGTACTGTTGCAAAGAAGATAATACCGGGGTCGTACACGATAGATTCGGGTAGTGCCAGAAGGAGTGTTGCAAGACCCATAATACAAAAGCCGACGATAAGGAGCGTTCTTTCATCGTGGTATCGGTCGGCGAGTTTGCCGAGTGCGTATTGAAAGAGTACGAAAGGAAGCAACATGATCGAGAGAATGATCCCGATATCCCTTAGTCCAAATTCAAGACTCGTAAGGTATGGCACCATATACATCACCATCCATGCAAAGAAAAATTGCAAGACGAAGTATAGCGTCACGATGCGTCGGGCTTCGAGATGTCCGACGAGTTCTGCAAATGCCTGATGGAGATAGATACGAGGTGTATGTTTACTTTTGTGCACACGCGTCGTGCAAATAATGACGATCATGGAGAGAAATACTGCACCACTTGCGATTAAATACGTGCCTGTAAAGCCAAATCGAAGAGAAAGAATGCTTGCCAGAAGTGGAGCGAGAACCCATCCGAAGTTGTTCAGTGTCAGGTATGTGCCTCGGATATTGCCCGTGTTTTGCTCGCGTGAGTAGTGCTCAAGCAAAAGATCAAATGCATACCAAATCACCGTGTTGAGTGAAAAATACAATACAAAAATTCCTACAAACCCTGTGTGCTCTGCGAGTATCCCGAGCACCGAGAGAAGTCCCATCGATACGGTAAGTCCAAGTAGTAGAAATCTACTCACTCCAAGTCGTGCAACCAACAAGGGTGCGATAAATACGAGTACGAGAGAAAGCGCAGATGATATTGTATAGGCAAGAGTGGTGCCGAGAGTCGACGCATGTAGACTAAGTACGCTCGAATTGAGATACGAGAGAAGGGCGAGATGAAATGAGAAGAAAAATGATGCGAGAAAGATTGGACGAAGTGGGTGTGATGCCATTACATCAAGAGTATAACAGGGATTACCAGCGGGCGCTTTGCAGTTTTCTGCAATAAGTATTTACTTATTGTTTCGCCAACGATATTTTTGATGTTGTCCAGGTTGTTGGGATTGAGGTTCTTAGAAGATGCTTCGATCGTGCGCTTAGTAAGAATACGAGTTTGACGAAGAAGCTCTTGATTTTCTTTGAGATAGACAAATCCACGAGAGATGATGTCCGGACTCTTGCGAAGCATCCCAGTCTTTTGGTCGATAACTGCCATTACAACAAACATACCGTCTTCTGCAAGCATCTGACGATCTCGAATGACGACGTTTTGTTCGTCTCCGACAGAAAATCCGTCCACCATCATCGGACTCGATGGAGCCTTTTCCTTGCGTACGCCGATTTTTGTTCCATCATGGGTGATTTCAATGATTGAGCCATTATCCGGAACTACGATATTTGCTTCAAGCATGCCGAGCTCCATGGCGAGTTCCTTGTGAAGTTCGAGATGATAGTGGTGTCCATGAATAGGCACGAAGAACTTCGCGTGCATCTTGCGATGGAGCCATTTGATGTCTTCTTTGTTTCCGTGTCCGGTTGCGTGTACGAAATCTTCACCCGGAGTTCGGTAGGAAATGATCTTGACTCCCTGACGAGAGAGCCCATCTTTCATTGCTTGTACTTGCCGTTCATTTCCGGGGATCACAGAGGCAGAGAGGATGATGCGGTCACCTTTCCTCAGTGTGAGTTTTTTATTGGTTTTATTTGCAGCTCTGTTGAGTGCTCCAAACTCTTCTCCTTGTGCACCAGTAATAAGAACGAGGATACGGTCTGGTGGATACTTCTCGATGTCTTCAACTGGAATAATGAGCCCCTTAGAGGGTTTCAAGAGACCAGCCTGGGTGATCACGTCGATGTTTGTCTTCATGGAGCGACCTTCGACGACAATCTTTTTGCCGAGCTCTTCTGCAATCTCTACAATACGGATCAAGCGAGTGATGTGAGACGCAAATGCAGCAATAAAAATACGGTTGTTCTTCTCACGACGCAAAATTGCCTCGATACCTTGGTGAACTTTGATTTCTGCAAGTGAGAATCCTTCATTTTCAATGTTGGTTGAGTCCGTCAGAAGGAGCAGATTGTTTGCGTTATCAAACTGTGCGTACTCTTGTTCTTCGCGTTCTGAGACTATGCCATCTACCTGATCGAGCTTATAATCTCCAGGAGTCACGATATTGCCGTATGGAGTTTCGATGATGATACCCATAGAATCCGGAATCGTGTGGGTTACCCCCCAAAACTTGATGGTAAGCTCTCCGATTTTCACCGTCTGGTCTGTTTCGACAATGATTGGATTCATAGGAGGCAAGTGTGAGAACTCTGCCTGACGCTTTTGTGTCATCAAAATCGTGAGGTTACGAGAGTACACAGGAGGGTTCCCGATGCGAGAGAGTACAAGTGGTACACCCCCGATGTGGTCAAGGTGTCCATGGGTGATGATGAGTGCGCGGATTTTGTCCTTGCGCTCTTCGAGATAGCGAGTATTTGGGATCACATAATCGATACCGGGAGTGTTTTCGTTTGCGAAGTGCATACCCGCATCAATGACGATGATGTCATCGCCGATTTCGATTACTGTCATATTCTTGCCGATTTCTTCCACACCTCCAAGCGGAATCACGCGTATGACTCCTGGGAGAGGAGCAGGGATATGTGCAGTCTTCTTTTCGAGTGGTTCAGCCATGATGTCAATCGGACCTCCTGGGTGGGGAGGTTTGCGACCGCGATCAAAGGTGCGACGATTGTTGAATCGCTTTGGCTTATTGGTAAATAGTTTCTTCGGTTGTTGTGTTGGTGTTGTTTGTTCCATACTTAATTATTAGTGAATAGTTTCCAGACGTTATTTGTTCGAAGGTACCATGTGTTGCTCTCACGGTATCGATCGATCGGGCGTACTAGTGGGGCCTCGATCGGGATGTGGAGTGCACGATCGTGTATCAATGGGTATGTGCTTTGGTAGAGGGTAATAATTGGTCGATATGCATTCGATAATTCCTCTCCTTGGTGACTCCCAAAAAAGAATTGGTATTCGGTATTCTGGAGTATGTCTTGGAACCTTCCGGGATCAAACGCTTTCAGTTCAGCTGTAATACCTAGTTGCGCGAGTTCTTGTGAGAAAAGTTGCGCCACTGCAAGTGTGTGTGGATCGTTTGCAACTGCAACTGAAAATGCGACAGGGGTACCGTTTTTTTGAAGCGTATTGTCGGATGAGAGAGTGTAGCCGACTGACTGAAGTGCAGCTGCCGCTTCTTTGGTAGAGAGACGAGTTGCATCAGGGAGTGTTCCGTAACCGTATTCTATCGTAGCAAGAATGCTCTGTTTGTCAATTGCGGTATTCAGTATAGAAAGGGTTTGTGGAGCAAAAAAGGCAGTGTTTTTTGATTCAAAGAGAGCGACTATTTTTGTACTCGCAACTGTATCGATTGCGTACTTGGATTCAAATACGTGCGCTGTTTCAGGATTGGCAGCGCCTGTAAGTGTGATCTCTCCTTCCAAGAGCGCACGTGCAAGTTCTTCTTGATTTGCAAAAAAGAGGACATGGTATCGATCAATAAAGCTTTTGGTACCAGCGTAGTGCCGGTTGCGTTTGAGTATGATTTCTTTGACGATACTGTTTTGGTTTGTTAGTCGCACAAAGCTAAAGGGTCCCGTGCCGACAGGTCGAAGGTTGTACGGACTTGTCTCAAATTCTTCGTCTGGTATTTTTGACCAGATATGCATCGGGATAATCCCAAGTGTTGTCTGCTTCAAAAGGTCACTTCGTGGTGTTGTAAGGCTGATGATTACTGTTTGAGAGTCTGGGTTGGTTACCGACACATCCTGCCAGTATGAGTTTGCCTCAAATCGTGCACGTTTGGTGAGGGTAAAGACGACGTCGCTAGAAGTCAGTGGTTTGCCGTCACTCCATGTAAGATGCTCAAGGAGGGTGAATGTATACGTGAGGCCATCGGGGGACATATCTACACGTGTTGCAAGATCAGTAGTAACGGTGCCGTCTACAGTTTCTTTCATGAGGCCACTAAAGAGAAGCTTAGTGAGACCAGAATCTGTTTCAGTCGTCGCAAGTACTGGATTAATCAGTCTCGGTGCTCCGATGACGCCCTCGCGTATGGTGCCACCATGAGTGGGGATAGTTGTAAGAAAACGAGTATTGAGACAAATAATCCCGATATAGATCGTTGTAAGTATTCCACAGAGAAGTACATACAGTAGTACTCCCGCCCATGAGAGTGGTCGGCGAAGAAGTGTGCGAAGCGTGTCTTTTTGGGGAAGGGGGTGTTTCCAGATGTATCGAAAAAACATGGGTGGTTGGGCGTACACGAACGGCCTTAGAATACAATCACTGCGAGACTTGTTCCAGCGAATATGACGGCAACAACGATTGTGAGAACAAACAAAAATCGCTCAGCGCCTCGGCGAGTTTGTAAAAATGATGTGCTATCTCCAAGTGAGCTCCCTGTGTCACCCTGTGTCCGTTGAAGGAGAATCAGTGCGACAAGGATCAAACTTGAAATAATCTGAACGAGATGCAGTGTGTATGCCATAGGTGAAACAAGTAGATGATAGCATAGATTGTACCTACTCGCAAAATCCGAGCAATGGAAAGCACTTGACAAAATATGTATTATTTGTTACTGTAGAATAAGGTTAGTAAGTACATTGAGTAAGAGGGACCGAGATGGTCAACTGAGATATATCTTAAGTCCGTTAGTCTCAGGGCGGCAATACCTCGTTTTGGGTAAATTTCTTCAAGTAATATACGTAATTACAAGAAGACAAAAATCTACCTTCAAACAATATATTGATGATCGATCAAATGAGGTGGGCCGGGTACACAGTACCCGGCTTTTTTAGTACCTCATACAAGAAGTTGTCTAGCTATTGACTTCTAAAGTATTTGCAGTAAAGTGACAAAAACACCATCTTATGGAAGAACTAAAAAATAAAGAAGAGTGTAGTGCAAAAACTGAATACTTACTCAATAATCAATCACTTTTCGATCTGAAAAAAAATGAAAAGCATTGGTTAGACGTATTTTTTGCAGTAAGTTTTAGAAATAAAAAAATACGAAAAATCACACTGCAATTCGTGGTAGTAAATCCAGAAAGAACATTCAAAGAAAAAATCTTAGGGAGAGAAAAAACAGTACGGAAGGAATTTGTGATTGAAAGTGAATCCGGTATACGATACCTACTTTTTGTTAGTAAGGGTACAGCTCGAGGGACATGTACTAACCCCTCATGTATTGTTTTTCCAGTAAGTGAAAAAGAATACGAAAAATTTAAGGAGATAGAGCGCGTTTCTAAAGGCATATCCTTAGTTAGTTCGTATGAAGTATTTGTTCCTGCATTTCATTACGAGTACGTAATTAAGGTTCCTCTCACTACAATCGCAAGATTGAGTGAAGTATTTTAAATTAAAACCGCATCCTAAGTGTGGTTTTTTTGTTTCCAAATATTATTTTATTGAGAGTGATGTAATCAGCTGCTTACCAAGCTCGGTAAAATCAATCGAAGGAATGCCATCGCGCGAAAGGAGGACTGAGGTGAAGTCATAGGTGGTCGGAATGTCGCGCTCAAGTGTAGACATAAAGACACCTGAGACTCCAAGGACTCCTGAAGTTATCAGTTGCTTTCCACCGACGAAGTTGCCCAAAGAATACGCAATCGGAGACTCTTTATATAGTTCTATTTTGCGCAAGACGTGAGGACCTGCACCAAGTACCATGTCTGCTCCGGCATCTATGGCTGTGTATGCAACCTTCTGTACGTCTCCTCTATTTTCACTTCCAAGATATTCAGTAACTCCGGGTACTTGTGTTTTGTTTGACCCTTCAGACCCACCATGAAAAATAACAATCACAAAATCATGTTCTTGCGTGAGACGCTTCACTTCACGTTCTATAAAATCATAATCAGTGATTGTCTTGGTGGGCCCGGTACTTGAGAGTCCGAGGATGCCAATCTTTTTACCCTTGATGATGACACTTGTAGACTGTCGTGTCGGAGAAATGAAAGGGATACCTACTCTAGTGAGTGCTTCTTCGGTATCGCGAAGCCCTTCTTCGCCAAAGTCGTACGAATGGTTGTTTATGAGGGATATAAAATCAAATCCAGCATGCTGTAGCGCAGTTGCAAAGTTTGAGTCTCCACGAAATGCGTAACACTGAGACATAATATACATGCATTTGTCTGCCCGGTCGGGGAGGGCAAACGTCCCCTCGAGGTTACCCATCATCAAGTCTGGCACCTGTAGTTCGGGTGTGACACTGGCAAATACTTGTTTGTTGTACGCGGGGTCACTGCTTGGTACCATGTCACCAACCCATCCCACGGTTATGGTTGTGGGAGTTGCTCGTGGCTTGATATACGTGTCACTTGGTGCTTCCGCAAAGAGTACTCCTGTTGCCAAGATACTCGCAGCGACGACGATATATGAGCTAATTCGAATACCTCTCCACATAGTTAGACGAGTGCGTAATCAAGTAAGCGCTTCACTATGTCCGCATTGGTCACCTTAAACCGTACGGAGTCTCCAATTCGAAATTCCTTGCGAGATTTGCGCCCGATGATTGCCATCTCTTTATCGTTGTATTCATAATAGTCGTTGCCGATGTCGCGCAATCGTGCCATACCTTCACATTTCGTTTCCTTTTCTTCTACGAAGAGTCCATTTGTTGATACTCCGGTGACAGTACCGGTGAAGATTTGTCCAATACGAGTGGACATGTACTCTACCTGTTTGTATTTGATTGATGCGCGTTCTGCATCCGCTGCTTCCTTTTCGCGTACAGAAGAATGCGAGCACACGCGGTCATAGTATTCCCAGAGATCCTTGGGGATATGACCATCATTTAAATAGTGGGTGAGTAATCGATGCACGATCGTGTCAGGATAGCGGCGGATTGGAGACGTGAAGTGTGTATAAAATTCGAAGGCAAGTCCGTAGTGCCCGATGTTTTTAGTACTATAGACGGCCTTTGCCATAGAGCGCACGATTGCAGTCTGTACCGTTTCTTTTTCAGGCTTTCCCTCGAGGGATTGCACGAGTTCGTTGAGTGCACGAGCAGGGATCACACCGTCATCATTTGTGGGGAGTTTGTAGCCGAGGCGCTTGAGGAATAGTTGCAGGTCTTCCATCCGTTCTGGGTCTGGGTTGTCGTGGACTCGATATACAAATACGCGGGAGTTGTCCTTGTCTCCCTTGGTGATAAATTCTGCAACTTTGCGATTTGCCAAAAGCATGAGCTCTTCGATCATGTGGTGTGTTGCACCACGAGTTTTTATGTAAGCTGAGAGTGGTACACCGTTTTCATCAAGTTTAAATTTCACCTCTACGGTGTCGAGTACCATTGCACCGTTGTCAAAGCGTTCTTGTTCGAGAAACTTTGCAATCGAGAGTGCTGCCTCAAGTTCTGCCAAAAACGGTCCCTCCTTTGTGTCGAGCACTGTTTGAGCGCTTTCATAACTAAAGCGTTGGTGTGAATGAATGACTGTCTTGCCATACCATTCTTCTACAATGTTCATCTGTCTATCAATCACAAATACTGCAGACATCGTGAGGCGATCGACGTCAGGGTTTAGCGAACAGAGGTCGTTTGAGAGTGCCTCGGGAAGCATGGGGATGGTACGATCGACAAGGTACACACTTGTGGCGCGTCGATACGCTTCTGCATCAAGTGCAGTGTTTGGCTGCACATAATGAGAGACGTCTGCGATGTGGATACCCACTTCTATGTTGCCACCTTCGAGAAACTGCAGTGAGATAGCATCGTCGAAGTCTTTGGCGTCTTCTGGGTCGATCGTGAATGTGGTGATAGATCTGAAATCACGACGATTCTTGATTTCGTCTTCAGTGATCCCATGTGCCTTGATTGCCGCTGCTTCTGCGTCTACTTGTGGTGGGTAGTCTGAGTCAAAGCCTTTTTCTAGCGCAAGAGAGAGCATTTCTGCATTATTCTCCAATGGCTTTCCGAGGACCTTCATGATCTCTCCCTTTGGAGCCTGCATCGGGTCCGGCCAGTCAGTGATAGCACAAAAGACCTTGTCACCTTGTTTGGCGCCAGCAAGCTTCTCGGGGGCAATCGTGATAGGTGTATACATGCGGCCATCGTTGGTGACGATGCAGTGAGCACCCTGTTGAAAGTCAAGCGTGCCCGCGTAGCCTACTTTTGCACGACGAGAGATGTCGACGACCTTGCCATAGGGGTTTTCATGATTTGCAGTTGCAAGTTCGGTGACTTCGACTTTGACGATATCTCCATGAAACGCGCGGTTGAGCGCCTCGCGAGATACCTCGATTGCAATGCCAAGCTCACGCACACGGACATATCCAACACCTTTCGTAGAAATATTGATTGATCCTTCAAACACGGACCCTATCGAGAGATTTTCCATTGTGCTACTGTACCATGAGGTTGCAGGAATGCATAGAATCTGCTACTATCACGCGTACATATGTTAAAGATCAGACTACAACGCATCGGCCGCAAAAACGAACCAGCATTTCGCCTGGTTGTTACCGATAGCAAAAACGCAGCACAGAGCGGTAAATTCTTGGAAATCCTCGGATCTCTCACTGTTAAAAGTGATACCGTAGCCCTTAAAAATGATCGAATCCTTCACTGGGTAAAAAACGGTGCTCAGGTTTCTCCAAGCGCACACAACATGCTCGTCAAGCACAAGGTAATTGAAGGCAAGAAAAAAAACGTGCTTTCAAAGAAGGCTCCAACAGTTGCTCGAAAGGAGCTAAAGAAGAAGTAATTCCTCACAAAAAAGGAGTATTCCTCGAAATCCACGCATAATTTTCTGTTGAAAATTCGCCCTGCTCGATCCAGTCGATCACGCGCAAGGTATTTCTCGGAATACTACTTTTTTGTTCGTCAGGTACATAAAAATTTGGTACTATAAAGTTATATCAGTTGATTCCACAATACATATTATGTCTGACAAAGAATTTCTAGAAATGGTAGTAAAGGCACTCGTCGACAATCCACACGACGTCGTGATTGATCGCACAGTAGATGAAATGGGTGTACTTTTGACACTTGGAGTCAATCAAAACGATATGGGCAAGATTATCGGCAGAAGTGGCAACACCGCCAAGGCAATTCGCACGCTCCTTCGCGTTGTCGGCATGAAGCACAATGCGCGTGTGAACCTCAAGATCAATGAACCCGATGGGTACGAAAAGCAGCCAGATGTCGCAAACCTCGATGATGCGATGGCAGATCTCAAAGATTTATAAATAAAGCTTATCTTATACAGTATACAAATATGGAACAACCAACAATGAAGCCAGAAAATAACACAGAAACAATTAAGGAAAAAATTGAAAAACTTGAGAACCTTCTTGCTGATAAATTAGATGATAAAATATACATGACTCATATGGGGCACGGGAATATGTACTCTCTCGGTAATTGGCATACTGAAGGTTCCCATGTTATTAGTGGTCGTGAGCCAGATGTTGAGGAAGCTGAGCTCTTTGCTGATTTATACGGAAAGTACCTCGATTCTTTGCAATTGGGAGAAGAAAGAAAATACGATGTTCCGGCTAGACCATTACATAACGCCGTGACACAAGAGTCAGCTGAAGCTGCAAGCTTTACTCTTAGGGAATTTTTGAATGATTTAAAAAGCTTATAAAAACTTGAAAAAACCACAGAAGTGTGGTTTTTTATATATATGAAATTCCACTTCCTCACGATATTTCCCGAAATGATCAACTCGTACATCGGCGAATCTATATTGAAGCGGGCAGCTGAGAAAAAATTGATCGCATTTGATGTCAAAAACATCCGCGAATACTCTAAAGACAAACACAAAAAGACTGATGAGCGTCCATACGGTGGTGGCCCTGGTATGGTCATGACGGCAGAACCGATACTGAATGCCTATGCCAAACTCAAGCTACTTGGTAGTCGAACCACCAAGTCAAAGGTCAAGGTTGTCATGCTTAGTCCGAGTGGCAAGATGTTCACCAATACGATCGCCAAAAAGATGGCTAAGCAGTACTCAGATATCGTCTTTATCTGTGGGCGCTATGAGGGAGTAGATGATCGTGTTCGCAAAATTCTTAAGGCCGACGAATATTCAGTAGGGGGCTACACCGTAACTGGAGGTGAGCTTCCAGCGCTTATCATGACTGATGCAATTGCACGACAAATCCCAGGGGTGCTTGGTAAGGGCGAGAGTGTTGAGGAAACGCGTATTGCAAGCCCTCGAGTGTACACTCGCCCAGAAACTCTTATGTATAAAGGTAAAAAATACAAAGTCCCCAAAGTCCTTACTCAAGGTGACCACAAAAAAATCGACGAATGGCGCGCGCTTCAGAAGCCAAAACAGCAAAAATAGGGTAATATTGACGAATACTAATATACGTGCTATTATATTTAGGAATATTAAAATCATACGCATATGAAAAAGAGTCACAAGGGTAAGCCATATTCCGACTACATGAAGTCGATAGGGAAACTTATAAAATCAAAAGTAAAAAATTCTACCCCTCATACAGAATTAAGTTATAAAGAAATAAGTAAGGCGGTTCCATTTGATTGGACGCCAGTTGTCAAAAATGATTATGAAAAAATCATTAACGAGAAAATGGGTACCGTTGAAGTACAGCTATGGCTTCATGGTGAACCAGCGAAGGTTGATCTTTGGTGATAATGGGGGTTAGTAAATACAAGGGGCATTCGATGAAAATCGGTGCTTTTTTTGTGCCCACCTTTTGGCTCGTCTACTACGGAGATTGACAGGGTGTACTCTATATAATATACTGTGAATCCTACAGTTTTCGGAAGGGTTTTGGTTGCAAGTCTGTATTTTATTAGGAGAGTTTTAATAGATCCACCCCCTCCATGGGCGGAATTTTTGCGTTTATTTACATCAAATTATGAGCAAACTAAAGTCACCAGGCGCGACCGTTACGACAGGGTACATGCCCAAAAAGTACTTTTCTAAATACAAGAAACCTCTTGTTGAGTTCCCAAACCTCATCCAACACCAGATCGATTCATTCAACGTACTGATCGAAAAGGGTCTCAAGGAGGTCTTTAAGGAATTCACTCCTATCCAGGACTATTCTGGCAAGAAATTTCAGCTTGATCTTGTCTCATTTCATCTCGTAGCTCCGACCTACGACGAACACTACGCAAAAGAAAACAAACTCTCGCTTGAATCCCAGCTTAAGGCTCGTATCAAGCTCACCAATAAACAAACTGGTTCCGAAAAGGAACAGGAAATTTTCCTTTCTGACATCCCAATGATGACACCGCACGGCACGTTCGTGATCAATGGTGTAGAACGATCTCTCATCCCGCAGCTTTCCCGATCAAGTGGTGTATTTTTTACCGAACTTGAAATTAAGGGCAAGCGATTTTTTGGCGCAAAGATCATTCCAAATCGTGGAGTATGGATTGAACTTGAAAGCGACCCTTCAGGAGAAGTGTTTGTTCGTATCGACAAAAAAAAGAAATTCTCCGTAATGACACTTCTTCGTGCGCTCGGTCTAATCACTGATGATGCACTGAAGTCTGTATTTAAGGGTGATGTAGCATCAAAGTTTGCGACGCTTGCGGTGGAGAAAGACCCCGTGAAGACTCAAGACGATGCATTTGTGGAAATCTACCGAAAGCTTCGTGATGGAGATCTTGCAAACGTAGACAATGCACGTGATTTCGTGAAGACTCTCTTTGGAGACGAACGCTACGACCTATCGCAAGTTGGACGATTTCGTTTTAACAAGCGATTTGAACTCGACATGAGCGACAAGGAAATGACCCGCAAGACGCTCTCTGCAGTTGATATTGCTATCATTGTTGCGCATATAATAGAACTCAACTCAACCCCAGGAAGTCATCCCGATGATATCGACAATCTGTCTTCTCGTCGTGTGCGTTTCGTTGGAGAATTGCTTCAGGCCAAGATTCATATGGGATTCACTCAGATCAAGCGAAATGTACAAGATCGCATGAGTACGATCGATGCTGCAAGTGCACTCCCGATCCAAGTTGTCAACCAACGACCACTTCAGGCTCGTATCAAAGAATTTTTTACTACCAACCAGCTCTCACAGTTCATGCAGCAGGACAACATCCTCGCAGAACTCGAAGAACTTCGTACGGTTTCAGCGCTTGGTCCCGGCGGACTCACTCGTGAACGAGCAACTCTTGAAGTGCGCGATGTACACACCTCTCATTACGGCCGTGTCTGCCCGATCCACACCCCAGAAGGTCCAAACATCGGTTTAATTCTTCGTTTAGCAGTCTATGCTCGCGTTAACGAATTTGGTATTATCGAAACTCCGTATGCTCGGGTCAAGGCTGGCAAGATCACGGACGAGATCGTGTACCTCAATGCTGCAGAAGAAGAAAAGTACACCATCGCTCACGCGGGTATGCGTCTTGACGAAAAGGGAACACTTCCTGATCGTGTTGAAGCTCGTATCAAAACAAGTCCTGGTATTGTCGACAAAAAAGATGTTGACTTTATCGACGTTGCTCCTAGTCAGGCGTTTTCGGTCGCAACTAATATGATTCCATTTTTGGAACACAACGATGCAAACCGTGCACTCATGGGAAGTAACATGCAAAAACAGGCAGTGCCACTCATTCGCCCTGAAGCTCCGCTCGTGGCAACTGGTATGGAAGCGCTTGCAGCACCGTATTCTGGTCGTATCGTTCTGGCGACAGAGGAAGGTGTAGTTTCTGCAGTTGATGCTACCAAAGTAGTAGTCAAGAGCGACAAGACTGGCAAGGATCACACCTACACCCTCGTAAATTTCCAACGAACCAATGCCTTTAGTGTCTTTCATCAGCGTCCAACTGTTTCAGTTGGTCAAAAGATAAAAAAGGGAGATTTGCTTGCAGATACCTCTACCACTGACAATGGACAGATTGCACTCGGGCACAACATGCGTGTTGCCTTTATGTCATGGAACGGTTCAAACTTCGAAGATGCGATCATTCTTTCAGAACGATTGATCAAAGATTCTAAATTTACCTCTATCTATCTTGCAGAGTTTACTTGTGTCGTTCGTGACACAAAGCTTGGTCCTGAGGTTACAACTCGAGATATTCCAAACGTTGGCGAAGCGCGACTGAAAGATCTCGACGAAGAAGGTATCATTCGTGTAGGAGCCGAAGTGAAAGAAGGCGACATTCTCGTAGGTAAGATTACTCCGAAGGGAGAGACTGAGCTTACTCCAGAAGAACGCCTCTTGCGAAGTATCTTTGCCGAAAAGGCACGCGACGTCAAAGACACATCTTTGAAGATGGATCACGGCAAGCGCGGACGCATCATTCGAGTGAAGGTATTCTCTCGAGAAAACGGTCACACACTCGAAAGTGGTGTGCTCAAAAAGATCGTGATTGAGGTTGCACAACTTCGAAATATTTCAGTCGGAGACAAGCTTGCTGGACGACACGGAAACAAGGGTGTCATTTCAGTTGTATTGCCCGAAGAAGATATGCCGTATATGGCAGACGGTACTCCGGTAGATGTTGTACTCACACCTCTTGGGGTTCCATCCCGTATGAACCTCGGACAAATTCTCGAACTTCACCTTGGTATGGCAGCTCACGAGCTCGGCTACCAAGCAATCGTTCCACCATTTTCTGGTGCAACTGATGCAGAAATCAAGTCAGAGTTAGTACAAGCAGGATTCCCTGAAAGTGGTCTTGTACCGCTTTACGATGGACGAACCGGAGAAAAATATGAGAAAGATATTGCAGTGGGCTACATGTACATCTTGAAGCTTCACCACATGGTTGAAGACAAGATTCACATGCGTTCCATCGGTCCGTACTCTCTCATTACACAGCAGCCACTTGGAGGTAAGGCTCAAGGTGGAGGACAGCGTTTTGGAGAAATGGAAGTCTGGGCGCTTGAAGGATACGGAGCGTCGCACATCTTGCGCGAAATGCTCACGATCAAATCCGATGATATTAGAGGGCGTGCGGCAACATTTGATTCGATTATTAAAGGCGAACCGATACGGGATCCAAATACCCCTGCATCATTTATGGTGATGCTCAATTATCTCCGCGGACTCGCGCTTGATGTTAATCTTCAGCGCACTGTAGTCGAAGCTAAGGCAGAGGAACTCGGCGCATAATGCCATCCAACTAATCAATCCATATATATGAAAACACTCGACACAACAAACTTTGATTCTATTGCGCTCAAGCTCGCAAGTCCTGATGCCATTCGTGAATGGTCATTTGGAGAAGTCACCAAGCCTGAGACGATCAACTACCGTACGGGGCGAAGCGAACGCGGCGGTCTTTTCGATGAACGTATATTCGGTCCCGAAAAGGATTACGAATGTTACTGTGGTAAATACAAGCGCATTCGCTATGCAGGCATTATCTGTGAGAAGTGTGGCGTCGAAGTCACACTGTCTATTGTTCGCCGAGAACGTATGGGTCACATCGAACTTGCATCTCCTGTAGCACACATCTGGTTCCTCCGAGGAGTACCATCACGTATGAGTATCTTGCTCAACGTATCTCTGACCGATCTTGAAAAGGTAGTCTATTTCGCAGGCTATATCATCACCAAAATTCATGATGAAGAAAAGGCACGAGTAGTGGCAGATCTTGAAGCTGAATTCAAAAATAAAGTAAAAAACGCTGCAGACGAAGACACGAAAGATAAGCTCAAAAACTTACTCCTAAACACCAAGAAGGAGATTGCAGAAATCCGTGTAGGAAAAGTCTTAAACGAACTCTCCTACCACCACTTCTCATTGAAGTACGGATCTGCATTTGAGGCCAACATCGGAGCTGAGGCAATTCATCAACTCTTCAAGGATATGGATCTCGAGAAAGTGAAGGCACAGACTGAGAAGTCTCTCGAGAAAGCAGGAGCCGCAGAACGTGAGAAACTTCAGAAGCGTCTCGCACTTATTCGCAGTATGATTTACGCAAAGATTCGTCCAGAATGGATGTTTTTATCAGTGATCCCTGTGATCCCGCCAGCGATCCGACCTATGGTTGCGCTCGAAGGTGGACGACATGCGACCAGTGACGTCAACGATCTCTATCGTCGTGTTATCAACCGCAACAACCGTCTCAAGAAATTGAAGGAAATCGGTGCGCCCGACGTAATCTTGCGTAACGAAAAACGAATCTTGCAGGAAGCGGTGGATGCACTTATCGACAACTCAATCGCCGGACAAGATTCTCCTGCGATGAGTCAGGCGCAACGACGAGCCCTCAAATCTCTATCAGATAACCTCAAATCAAAGCAGGGTCTCTTTCGTCAGAACTTGCTCGGTAAGCGCGTAGACTACTCAGCGCGATCAGTTATCGTCGTTGGTCCAGAACTTCGCTTGAACCAGTGTGGAGTGCCGAAGCATATGGCGCTTGAAATCTTCCGTCCGTTTGTGATCTCCAAAATCATTGCACGAGAACTCGCGTACAACATTCGAGGCGCAAACAAACTCATCGAAGATGGTATCCCTGAAGTATGGGCAATCCTCGAAGAGGTAATTGAAGGCAAGTACGTCATGCTCAACAGGGCACCTACGCTTCACCGTCTCGGTATTCAGGCATTTATGCCAGTCTTGATCGAAGGTAATGCGCTTCGTGTGCACCCACTCGTCTGTCCTGCGTTTAACGCCGACTTCGACGGAGACCAAATGGGTCTGTATTTGCCACTTTCTGAGGCAGCTCAGGCAGAAGCGCGTACACTTGTTGCAGCCGACAAGAATCTCCTCAAACCACAAAATGGAGATCCGATTGTGTCTTCCAAACTCCTCGACATCGTGCTCGGTTGTTATTGGATGACGTCAAGTGTAGATGGTGAGAAAGGTGAAGGTATGTATTTTAGTAGTCCAAACGAAGCTATTATGGCCAAAGACCTTGATGTTGTGTCATTCCGTGCACGTATCAATGTGCTCGGCACGACGAACGAAAAGTATGACGTCTTCGGCAAAAAGCCATTTGAAACGACTGTAGGACGATTGCTCTTCAATGCAATCTTGCCAAATGACTTCCCTTATATGAACGAAGAAATGACCGCTAAGAAGATGGTCACCATTGTGGACAATCTCATTAGTAAGTATGGAGTAGATCCAATCGCAAACATTCTCGATCGTATCAAAAACTTCGGTTACAAGTATGCTACAAAGAGTGGTACTAGTTGGGGTATCGACAATGTGATCGTTCCGAAGGAAAAGCCTGCAATCGTCGCTAAACACCGCGCAATGGAGGCTCTCGTGAAGGAACAGTTCGAAGAAGGTCTTCTGTCAGAAGAAGAGCGATATCAAAGTGTGATTTCAATTTGGAACAAGGCAAAGGCTGAGATCGAAAAGGCATTGCCGAACACGATCGAGAAGCACTCATCAGTCTATGACCTGATAACTTCAGGGGCAAGAGGTACGGTATCAAACGTAACACAGATGGCAGGTATGAAGGGTCTTATTCAAAACACGACGGGTCGCACGATCGACTTCCCGATCATCCCTTCATTTAAGGAAGGCTTCTCTCCACTTGAGTACTTCATTACGACCCACGGATCACGTAAGGGTCTTGCCGACACCGCGCTCAACACCGCACGTGCCGGATACCTCACTCGACGTCTCGTCGATGTGGCACAAGATGTCATCATCACCGAAGACGATTGTGGTACCAAAAGTAGTAAGCGTGTCACCAAGGAAGTAATTTCTGGATTTGAAATTCCACTCTTCAAAAATATTCGTGGACGTGTGCTTGCAAAAGATATTTCTGATGCAGATGGTACCGTCTTGTTTAAGCGAGGACACATGATTACCCGTGACGAAGCACTTGATATCGAAGCAAAGGATATTACCGAAGTGTTCATCCGTACGCCAATGATATGTAAAACTGTATACGGACTCTGTCGTCAGTGTTACGGACTTGACCTCGGACGCAACCATTTGGTGGATCGTGGAGAATCAGTTGGTATCGTTGCAGCACAAGCGATCGGAGAGCCAGGTACGCAATTGACACTTCGTACCTTCCACGCCGGAGGTCTTGCGGGAGTCGACATCACCGCGGGTCTTCCTCGCGTCGAAGAAATTTTCGAATGTCGTATCATCAAGAATCCTGCAGTTGTTGCCAAGTTCTCAGGTACCATCACCGAAATCAAAGACAATAGTGGAGAGAAAACTATTTCTGTAATGTCTGACAAATCAGAAACAGGGAAAGAATCAGTTGAGTACGTCGTAAATCCCCGAAGAGTCCCAATCGTAAAGGTTGGTCAAGAAGTACTCAAGGGAGATCTCCTTACTGACGGATCCGCAAACATCGGCGAAGTGTATCAGCACGGCGGCAAGGAAGCAGCAGAAGACTACATCATTCGAGAAATCTCAAAAGTGTACGAACTTCAGGGTGCATCTATCGCTCGTAAGCACTTGGAAATCATCGTTCGTCAGATGTTCTCACGACGCAAGATCAAGGATGCGGGAGACTCATCATTCTCTCCAGGAGAAATCGTCGAAATGACAGAACTTCTCGAAGAAAATGGTCGCATGAAAACGCAAGGTGATCGTGAAGCAAAGGGTGACCTCGTCATTCTCGGTATTACACCGACATCATTGAACGCCAAGAGTTGGATCTCTGCAGCGTCATTCCAAAACACAAACCGAGTCCTTATTGCAAATGCAGTCAAGGGTGGAGTGGACAACCTCCGTGGACTCAAAGAAAACGTAACCGTTGGACGATTGATTCCTGCAGGTACTGGATTCCGAGAACGTCGTGCACTTGAAGTAAACAAAGACGTTAATCGAGAACAGGACTAAGATGCAGTCGGTCTTCGAGCAAATCAAAGATCGCCTCACTATTTCTGACGTCCTTGCGACCTACATCACACTCATCCCGTCGGGAAGTAGTTTCAAAGCAAAATGCCCATTTCACAATGAGCGTTCTGCGTCGTTCTCGATTTCTCCCGATCGCGGTCTCTACTATTGCTTCGGATGCGGGGCCAAGGGTGATATCTTTACCTTTGTTGAACAATTTGAGGGAGTGGACAAAAAGGGTGCACTCAAGATTCTTGCAGATCGGGCAGGTGTGGTATTGACCCAAGAGTATACTACGAGAGAAAACACTGATTCTCTCTATGATGTACTCGAACGGACGGCGACACGATACGAACATGAGTTGGCACGTCATCCCGACATAGTGGAGTATCTTCACAGGCGGGGAGTAACAGACGCGACAATTGCACTCTTTCGTATCGGGTATGCCCCTGAGGAATGGCGCTTCGTTGCAACTGCCATGCAAGATGAAGCAGAAGCGCAAAGTGCCGAACGCGCGGGTCTCATCAAGAAAACAGACAAAGGGTACTATGATCGCTTCCGCAAGCGCGTCATGTTCCCACTCATGGACGCAAGTGGGCGCATCGTTGGGTTTTCGGGGCGACTCTATCCGGCTGACACAACTATAGATTCACAGAGTCCCAAATATTTGAATTCGCCCGAAACTGAGCTCTTTCAGAAGTCACGCATCTTGTTTGGATTCGACAAAGCGAAAGGTGCGATCCGTACACACAACTTTGCAGTGCTAGTCGAAGGTCAAATGGATTGTGTACTTGCTTACCAAGCAGGGTTCAAGAATACAGTTGCCACAAGTGGCACTGCTGTCTCTGATCTTGCGGCAAACGACCCCACGGCAAATCTTCGCGTTCTTTCGCGCCTGACCCCCCATGTATTCCTTGCATTTGATGGCGATACTGCAGGACAAAAGGCACTTGATCGTGCGGCTCTCGTCTCGCTTAGCTTAGGAATGAACCCCAAGGTAGTACCACTTCCAAGTGGAGTGGATCCGGCAGATTATATCAAAGATAAAGGGGTCGACGGATGGAAGGAACTTCTCAAAAAAAGTCGCCACTTCATCCTTCATCAGCTTGCCGCAATTAATCGCCACGAACTCTCATCCCACGTCCTCGTCTCTACATTGAAGGAACGCGTCTTCCCGTATCTCATCAGGGTCACGTCTCCAATTGAGCAGGGGACATACATAGAGATGATTGCCAAAGAGCTCGATATCCCAAAAGCAAATATTGTGCGCGAACTTGAGATCTTTAGTACGTCTCAACCTATAGAGCGTGTGGAAGCCTCAAGTGACAGTACGACATCTGAAGCGGTGAGTATGTTCGAACGTTTCATTGCTCTATGTGAGCGATATCCCACTGCTACTGCGAACACACTCAAAGATATCCTCTCCACACTCGCGTTCGAAGATCAACAGTTCGCATTTCCAGAAGTTTCCGAAGAGCGCATGGTCCAACTCATTGCACTTGCAGAACGCGACTACAGTGCACTTCCAGACATGGATCGAGATGCACTCATCGACGAGCTTGCACATAAGATTCGTGAACAGTTTCTTACTCACGTTGGCAGTACCTTGAGTCGAGAACTCGAACGTGCCGAAAATGCAGGCGACGAAGATCTCTCTCGTGCACTACTGCAGAAACTACACACACTCAACAAACGCCGTCATGGTGATACATGATGACGGATTGACTTAGCCTCAAATTTTAGTACTCTATAGAGTAACGTACGATACACAAACCCAATTTACTTCCATATGCCGACCAAGAAAAAACCAGCTTCAAAAAAGAGCTCAAAATCTAATAGTAAGACCAAGCTGACTCCCAAAAGTCGTCCTACCGCAAAAAAGCCAGCAGCAAAACCTGCACCAAAGAAAAAAGTTTTGATACCCAAGAAACCTCTCCGCACAATCGGGAAGGTTCCGGTAAAAAAAGTAGCCCCTAAGAAAGTTGCCCCAAAACCAATCCTCAAACACAAACCAAAGCCGATCACGATTCGTCATGAAGGCCAAGGTACGCGCCGAGAAGTAAATACTGAAAAGAAGCTTCGAGAACTCGAAATCAAAGCACAAGAGTTGATCGAAAAGGGCAAGAAGCGTGGCTTCATTACCTATGACGAAATCCTCAAATCATTTCCCGATATAGAAAACAACATTCTCTTTCTCGATGAACTCTACGAAAAGTTTAGTACTGCGGGTATCGACGTGCTCGAAGGGGGCAATCTCCTCGACATCGACAACCAAGAAGACCTTTCTAAGTACATCAAAGAAAGTCACAACTTCTCGTCTGTCCAAATGTACCTCAAAGACATCGGACAGTACCCTCTGATTCAGGCGGCCCAAGAACGAGAGCTTGCCAAACGCATCGAGGCAGGAGATCTCGAAGCCAAAAACTTGCTCGCTCGCAGCAACCTGCGTCTCGTCGTTTCCATTGCCAAAAAATATGCCAACCGTACTGCAGACCTGACACTTCTGGATTTGATCCAAGAAGGAAACATCGGACTCTTTAAGGCAGTAGAGAAGTTTGACTACACCAAAGGCTTTAAATTTAGTACGTATGCCACGTGGTGGATTCGTCAATCGATCACACGCGCACTCGCAGATCAGTCTCGTACGATTCGTATCCCGGTGCACATGGTAGAAACAATCAGTAAATACAAACAAGTGCTTCGTCGTCTCTCGCAAGATCTCGGTCGTGATGCAACTCCAGAAGAAGTTGCAAGCGAGATGGGTATTGAAGTAGAGAAGATTCATGTGATCGAACAGATCAATCAAGAGACACGCTCACTCGAGCAACCGATTGGAGACGATGAAGACAAGTCTACGTTTGGAGAATTCATTCCTGACGACAAGATACTTCGCCCGGACCAAGAAGCTTCGCACCGTATGCTCCAAGATGCAATTCGAGAAGTACTCGAAGAAATCTCTCCCAAGGAGAAGCGTATTCTGGAGCTTCGCTACGGACTCATCGACGGCGTGCAGCACACGCTTGAGGAAGTAGGAAAGGAGTTTGGAGTCACTCGAGAGCGCATTCGTCAGATCGAAGCCAAAGTCCATGAAAAGCTTCGCCAAAACGATCGAATCCAACGCCTCCGAAATTATTTCGACTAATACACATAACGATAAAAGCCCCGAAATATTTCGGGGCTTTTATCGTGATAGATTATTTCAACAATGAATCGATATTTTTTTTGATTTCTTCAATTGGATATGCACCCGGGATGATTTTTTGTTCACCGGACTTGAGATTCACAATGATATTAAACGGAGTACCTCGTGCGCCGATCTTTTCTGCTTCTGCGGCGTCTGCAGCCACTCGGTCAGATGCAGCAGTTCCTTCGGTACAACTCTTGAAGAGTTTTGCGTCGATACCTTGAGATGTCGCAAAGTTTGTCAATTGTTGATTACTCTTTGGGTCAGGATTGAGGGTGACATTGATGATGGTATCGAGGTACGTATTAAATGCAGCATTGCCCCCCAGTTCTGCGACGCACTCAAGCGCCACTGCTTCAGTAGTAGCATTTGGGTGGATGCCTGAGAGTGGGTAATGGCGAGTCACCCATACTACACGACCCTTGTAGTCACTGTACACTTGCTGCATCGTTGTATGAAATCGTGCACAAAATGAACAGTCAGTATCTACGTACTCGATGACAGCTATTTCTGCAGTATTTGCATCTCCCCGAATACGGTCGCTGGGTCGGACCACTGCAACGTCAGCCGGGACAGATGTTATTTCTCCAGATTCCTGTACAAGAGGATCGTTTTTTGGAGTAGTTGTTGGACTAAAGGCGAGGATAATGGCAAGGCCGATAATCACCGCCCCTGTCACGATAGCTGCAGGAAGACTGATCGATGTAGTGTTTTTTTGAGTAGGTTGTACGGGTGTTTCTGGTGGTGTATGTGGTTCCATTGGCGTAGTATAGCGTACAATCTGCAACATTGGAAAATTCTTGAAAAAAAAGCCCAAAAATGGTATCCTAGCGGCATGAATATAGCCGAACTGGCGACCTATGTGATCACGTTTTTAGCACTGTATGTACAGGTTTTTTTGTTTGTGACGTATTTTGAGCGCCGCAAGATTCTCAAAAGCGAAACTATGATGCCCGTGGTGATATCTCAGTATCCGACTGTTGCAATCGTGGTGCCGTGTTGGAACGAAGGAACGACTGTGCATGGCACGATGGAGAGTTTACTCGCACTCGATTATCCCAAAGACAGATTCCAGGTGATTGCAGTGGATGACGGAAGTACGGACAACACCTGGGAAGAAATGCTCACGTACAAAGATTATCCACAAGTACAAATTCTCCAAAAAGAAAATGGAGGCAAACATACTGCCGTCAATTATGGTATCGAAAATACGACTACGGATTTTGTGAGTTGTCTCGATGCGGATTCCTATGTCGCACCAGATGCGTTGAAGCGCATGATAGCCATGTTTGAACGGCAGCCAGATCTGATGGCAATTGCCCCGTCGATCATCATTCACCGACCGAAGACGTATATTCAAAAGGTCCAACAAGTCGAATACAATATGGGTATCTTTGTCAAAAAGATGCTCGCGTATCTCGGAGCAATTCACGTAACCCCAGGACCCTTTTCAGTCTTTCGTCGAGAAGTATTTCAAAAAATCGGTGGCTTTCGCAAGGCACACAATACCGAAGACATGGAGATTGCCTATCGTATGCAAGAGGCCCATATGAAGATTGGTCACTGCCATACCGCCCACATCTTCACAGTGGCCCCTGCTACCATACCGAAGCTCTTCACACAGCGTGTACGGTGGATTTATGGATTTATCCAAAACACCTATTACTATCGCCGACTCATATTAAAAAAGTCATACGGCAACTTTTCTTTCTTTACACTACCCTCTGGTATCGTCTCAATCACCGCTACTGTCTATATATTTTTTACTATCCTCTATAATGGACTCGTTT
>Ga0163153_10002746_pt1 | contig 24793 bp, 16 predicted proteins | sample OliLakLV19MP6IB1_FD_148629 | JGI IMG/M metagenome (GOLD analysis project Ga0163153, IMG submission 148629) | Freshwater microbial mat bacterial communities from Lake Vanda, McMurdo Dry Valleys, Antarctica - Oligotrophic Lake LV.19.MP6.IB-1 | ecosystem: Environmental > Aquatic > Freshwater >...
CGCCGCGCTTCACTGACCGCCACCGAAACTTGGAGCAACAGCGTGAGGTCCGGGCGGGTGGTCCCGACTGCGAACTCAATGACCGCCTTCACCTTCTCCAAATCCAACTGTCGCCCGTGGCCTTGATACGCCGTGGTCGAATCGTAGAACCGATCACACAGCACCACCTCGCCAGCCGCCAAGGACGGACGGATTACTTCTCGAACCAACTGCGCCCGGCTCGCATTCATGAGCAGCAACTCCGCTTCAGAGGTCATGGCGTGATTGCAATCGCTGTGCTTCAAGGTGTGGCGAATCTCTTCGCCGATGGGAGTTCCACCGGGCTCACGGAGGACGCGAACCGCGCATCCGATCCCGCGAACACGCTCCGCCAGGAGCTTAATCTGCGTGGATTTCCCACCGCCTTCCGTTCCTTCGAAGGTTATGAATACTCCGCTCACGGGCTCAAGCTCATCAGGAGTTCGGACGCGATGCCAGCGTTGGCCGGACACTGATCAGTTTGGCTTTGGCGCCGCCGGTGGGAAAAGGCTGGGAATCGCCGGCAGCGTCGAAGCGGGCTGAGGCCCTTGATTGACCTGCGGACGGTTGGGAAATGCCTTGACCATGAAGTCCACCAAGGCATTGACCTGTTGCGGATTCAAAGGGCCGCCTTCTGATTCCGCGAATGCCGGCATCATCGAACCAGCCCGGCCATACGTGATCCATGTCCGCCAGTGTTCCGCACTCGTGGGATGCGCCAAGGTTCGCAAATCCGGAACCGCCGCCGCACGCAGGTGAGAGTTGTGACAGGTGGCGCACACGGCGGCGTAGAGCAGCCGCCCGTCGGTCTTGCCCTTGGCGGGGTCCGCATGACATTTCGCGCAGTCTGGATTCTTGAAGACCACCTGTCGATCCGCCAGCGCCAGTTGCATATTCTTCAACCGTTCGGTGTCGCCCATCGTTCCAGAGGCCTGCACGGGCAATGCACCTGAACCGACGGCGCCGGGAATGTTCACGCGCACCGTCAACTGCTTGATGCCCGCCGTGGAATCCACCGTGACGCCCTTGGCAATCATGCCGCTTTTCCCCGCCATGCTAAGTGTGACTTCAATGGGGCCGTTGGAACCCGGGGCAATGCGCCACGGCTGTGAAGGCAGCTTGGCCACTGTGCAGCCACAGGATGTACGCACGCCGTTGATAAGGACGTCAGATGAGGAAACATTGGTCAGCCAGAAGGTGAACTTCGCCTCTGCTTCGCCCGCTTTGGCCGCATACTCCTTCGTCTCGGCATCCCACTTGATTGCGTTTGGGTCCACCGCTCCGGCCGGAGGCGCGGTCGCCGTCACGATTGGCGGAACAGCGACGACTGGAGGAGCCTTGCGGATGACAGTCGCGGCCGAAGCCGGCGCGGCTGGCTGTGCTGCGGCAATGACAGGGGCAGCGACGGCTGGGCGCGGCGCAAACGGTCGAGGCGGCAGCCTATTGGTGGAAGACGTCGGCAAGGGGGGCAATTGGGCCTTCGGCGGAGGCGTCTGCGCCACCACGGAGTTCGCAACGGCAAAGGCTGCGATTGAAAGAACCCGGAAACTCCAGACTGAAAACATGTTCATAAAACTGGTGAAAACTACTCCACGACCTCATGGGTGACGAGTAAAAAAGACGGCCCAAAAACGGAGTGCAAACAACAAGATGCAGCGACCACGGATCGCGGCTGTGTCGTAAACCAGCCGCAGCGGCTGCGCCAGGCCAACCGGCTGAAATATTCCTGCCCTCCCGCCGCACTTCAACCCGCTGCGGCTGGCGCATTCCACACAGCCGCGCTCCGCGACCGCTGGTCTGCGGGGCTGTGCCCGGGATGCGCCCGTCCACGCCTGCCTCTGCCGGATATTTCCTTGAGTTCCATTCCAGCGGTCCAGAAACTCAGCGCGTGATGTCACACTCAGACGCATGAAGACGCTGCACCTTTACCTCACCCGCCAGGTGTTGGTGACGTTGCTGATGACGGTCCTCGTCTTCACCTTCGTCCTGATGATCGGCAGCGTGATGAAGGAAATTCTAGGGCTGCTCGTCGGCGGCCAGGCGAGCTTTTCTCTGGTGGCTCAGGCCCTCGCTCTGCTTCTTCCCTACGTTCTCGTCTTCGCCCTGCCCATGGGAATGCTGACTGCGACCCTTCTGGTGTTCGGCCGCTTCAGCGCGGACAACGAGCTGACCGCCGCGCGGGCCAGCGGCATCAGCCTGCTCTCGCTGATCACTCCGGTCCTGATTCTCAGTGTGCTCCTCTCCGGAGTCGCGGCCTACATCAACCTGGACCTCGCTCCCCGCTGCCGCATGGCTTACAAGCGCCTGATTGCCCAGAGCGCTCTGGCTCAAAGCGCGAGCCTCATTCCAGAGCGCACCTACATCAAGGATTACACCAATTGCATCATCTACATCGGCAAGGTGGAGGGCGCCAATCTGGAGGACGTGATGATTTACGAGTGGCGCGACAACAAGGTGGAAAGCTACAACCGAGCCGACACCGGCGTGCTCCAGATCGACACGAAGCAGAACGTGCAGACCGTGATCCTGACCAATGCCTACAGCGTGTCCATCCGCGAAGGCGGCTCCATGCCGCAGCCTGTGCCGCTGGGCACCGTTGAATTCGCCTTCACGAATGCGCCCTCGAAACTGGATCGCCGCCGCGTGGACATCGGCGACATGAGCTTCCAGCAGTTGCGCAGCGAACTCCGTCAGCTCAATGAACAGATGCAGTCCTCGCAGCCGGTGGAGAAACTGACGACTGAGGAGCTGCGTGAGAAGATGCGTCAACTCCGCGGCCAGAAGAAACCCGACATCACTCTGCCCGCCCGCGTTCAGCTCCACCGCCAGGTTTCCTTCTCCTTCGCCTGCCTCGGATTCACGCTCATCGGCATTCCGCTCGGCATCCGCGCGCACCGCCGCGAAACCACGTTCGGCATTGCCGTCGCGCTCATCCTCGTCGTCATTTACTACAGCTTCTTCATTCTTGGCCAGTCGTTTGACACCAAGCCTGAACTGGTCCCGCATCTTATCCTCTGGATTCCCAACTTCCTTTTTCAGGCGGCCGGCATGGTGCTGCTCTGGCGGGCCAATCGCGGGATTTGAATTCAACTGCGGATGAACACCGAGGAACATGGAGGCGCAAGGCAGCTTTGGAATGCGGTGACCGGTCACCGCACTCCAAAGCCCGAGCTGCGCCGGCGTCCCAATCCGTGTTCATCAGTGTCCATCCGTGATTGAGTAAAACGCTGGCAAACACGCGTGAACAAATACTGGCACATCCTCAACATCGGGATTCAGAACACGCTCACCTACCGGATGAACTTCATCTTCCGGAGCCTGTTCGGGCTCGTCCCGCTCTTCGCCACCATCTCGCTCTGGCGCGCGATTTATGCCGGGAAGGAAGGCGACGTCGGCGGCTACACGCTGGCGCAGATGACCTCCTACTATCTCGTCATCACCATCGTCGATGCGCTGACCGCCGTGACCGAAGACGACTGGCAGATCGCCGCCGACATCAAGGACGGCAACATCAGCCAGTTTCTGCTCAAGCCGATTGATTACCTCTATTACCGGCTCTGCCTCTACGGCGCAGGCCGGCTCGTCTTCACCGCGTGCGCGCTTCTCCCGGTCGCCATCTTCCTCTACATTCAGCGCGCGAACTTCGTCCTGCCGCAAGACTTCGCCACCGTCGGCTGGTTCGCGCTCTCGCTCGTCCTCACCGCGCTGCTTCAGTTCTTCATGTCATTCACCATGGCGCTGCTCGCCTTCTGGGTGCTCGAAGTCTCCACCTTCATCTTCATCCTGTTCGCATTTGAATACATCGCCTCCGGCCATCTCTTCCCGCTCGATATCCTGCCCCCGGCCGTCCTGAAGATTTTGAACTTCACGCCGTTCCCCTATCAGATGTTTTTCCCGGTGAACATCTACCTCGGTCGCGTGAGCGGCCCGGCGCTCTATCAGGGACTCTTCATCCAGGCGTGCTGGGTGGTCGCCACCTATCTGCTCGCGCGGTTCGTGTGGAGCCGGGGCATCCGCAAGTACTCCGCCGTCGGCGGGTGAACATTTGCCATGATTCCCGATCACCCCATTTCAACCACGGATGGACACAGATTCACACGGATGAAGCTGCAGAAGGCAATGACGGAGGTGATGAAGCTTCCTTGGGCGGCACAAGTTGGCGGCTATGGTCCTCAGCCAGTTCAATGCAGCAGGACAGTGCTTCCAGCCTGTCCCGGAGGTCGAAGGGCCGGGAACTATCCCGGTGTTCAACCATTTAATTTATTCCACCCAAACCATTGGGGAACCCATCGTCGTTCGGAGACAGGCTGGAAGCCTGTCCTACTGCATCGGGCCGGCTCCCATTCGTGTCCATCCGTGGTTGCTCTTCTTTGACCCATGACCCGCTATCTGAAAATCTACGCGGCGCTCTGGCAGAACAGCGTCGTGCGCGAGATGGGGTTCAAGTCGAACTTCATCCTCTGGATCTTCGTCGAGCTCCTCTGGTTCGCGCTCCAGCTCAGCTTCATCGCCGTCATCTACCAGCACACCGACCGCATCGTGGACTGGAGGAAGTGGCAGGTCGTCCTGCTCATGGGCACCAGCCATTTCCTTCAGCAGCTCTTCACCGCTTTCTTCCTGAACAACTGCGTCCAGATCCCCGAGCACATCCGCACCGGACGCATGGATTTCCTGCTGCTGCTCCCCATCAACACCCGCTTCGTCGTCTCACTGCGCCAGGTGGACCTCGGCGCGTTCGTCAACGCCGCCTCCGCCCTCGTCGTGATGTTCTACGCCGGAAGCCAGCTCCAGCTCTCACCCAGCCTCTGGCAAATCGACGCCTTCCTCCTGATGTGCTTCGCGGGCCTGTTGATTCATTATTCGCTGATGTTTCTCCTCGCCAGCTCCAGCTTCTGGACGGTCAAGGCGCAAGGGATCATGTGGGGCTACTACAACCTGTTTAACATCGCGCGCCTGCCGGACAGCGCGTTTCGCGGCGGGTTCAAAATGGTGTTCACCTACGTCCTTCCGATGCTGCTGGTCTCGAACGTCCCCGCCAAAATCGTGCTGAACAAACTGTCGTCGCCCTGGGAAATGCTCCTGCTCGTGGCGATCAGCGTGGCTCTACTTGTGGTGTCTGAACTCGTGTGGCGGCTCTCACTGCGGCGTTACACCAGCGCCAGCTCTTGAAAGAAGAAACCCTCAAGGCTGCACGCGATAGAACCGCCGTGGCAGTGCCGTGTTCGTTTCGATAAAAGTAGCCAGGCCATCCATAGCCGCACGATTGGTTGCGACAGGCTCCCAGTTCAGTAGGTTTGTGGAAGCCTTAAGAACCGCGAGAGATTCTGCAGGCCCCCACGACTGCACCTTAACACCGGTGCCGGCAAGCCTGCGGATCAGATCAGAGGCAACCACCGGTGCTCCAGGAAAGATCCACTGCGGATTCCCATAGAGCACTGCCCCGCGCTCAACCGGTCCCGAGTTGAACAGCCGCGTTCCCTGCCCTTCTTCCGCACGCCAATACAGATACAGGCCCGGTTCCGTGCCGCAGAGAGACTGCTTAAAGTCGAACTTCAATTCCGCCTCCGCCCGATCCCGATTCCATACCTGAATATCATCCACCTCACCTGCAAAGAAGTTTGACGTGGGGCGGTTGGAGTGAGAGTTCAGCGGCAAAAAACCAATTGTCCATGCACCGGTCAGGAAGTAGGCAACGGAAGCAGTTGGACTGCTCGATACCAGTTCACCGTCCACATGAAGCTTCACTCCCGGCTGCGAAAAACTCGCAACAACCCAATGCCATTGCCCATCGTTATAGGATTTTGGGGAAACGCTCACCTGTTCCCCGATGCCACCAGTAGTCGCAACTCCCACGGCTAACCGCCCGGAATCCTCCATGTAAATGTGCTGGTCGGCACGGTTTGAATTCGTGTCGTAGCGTCCAAGCATGCCGCCGCCCACTTTGGTTGTTGTTCGAAACCAAAGTGACACTGTGGACCGGTAAATCGTCGCAAAGTTGTTCCGGTCTTGACCCAGAATCAGATCGTCTTCGCCATCCAATCTGATCGCATTGCGCGACATTTCCGGACGGCGAACCAATAATTCACAGGGCGAACTGCTGACCGGCGGGTAGAAGTCCGGCGATGCCAGCATCGCCGGAGAATTCGTGACCAGCCCGCACACTCCTGGGGGTCTCACCGGCATCGAGAAAGAGCATGCCTGCCCAGGCGCAAGAGACATCCTCGACACAATCAGGGTGAGATTGCTGGAAGTGAACTGAACATTGCCTGAACAGTCTGTAACCAATCCCTCCCCGCTCAAGGTTGAAAAGTTGCTGGCTAGCTGGCTGCTTATGACCAGGTTGCTCAACGTCACCGGACAGGCGTTTGAAATCCAAACATTCAACCATGCCGGGCCTGGATAGCTCACCTCAGATGGCGCATAGAACTGTTTGATGAGGGGATAAGCGATGCCGTCACTCCCTTCAAAGGCTCCAATATCGGACGCAGCTCCACTGGGGCGGACCACGCCTCGCTGGTCCACCGATGAACTTTTACTGTCATCTCCAGCATCCAATGCAGGACTGCCTGGCAATAGACCCATTGTGAAAGTCCTGCCGCCGTTGGCAGCCAAAGGTCCCAGCATCGGGCCTGCATTGTTCAAACTGCCCGGCGCGGACAACGCTGCGCTGTTGTCGGAACAAAGATTGCGACCACCATCAATTACATGACCTGCACTACTATTGGTGGCCTGATGAGCACCAATGATCGTGTTCACCAGATAAGTGAAACCATTCGACGAGGTGCTTATCGCGCTGCCAGCAGACTGCGGTGCCACGCCGCATTCAGACGCCGTCGTGCCTGCCAGTGCGACATTCAGCCAAATGGTGCAATTGGTCATCCAGAGTGACCCCATGTTCGCGATGGCTCCCCCTTCCGCCTTCGCGCAGGCGCCTCCCTGAGCCAGATTGTTCGCCATCGTCACATTGACAAGACGGTTGCTCCCCACGTTGGAAACCGCACCGCCCACTCCCCTTCCACTTGCACCGGCAAATCCGTCGAGCTGAAGGCTGGCAGGGTTACCAACGCCTCCCACCCCACCAACGCTTCCCTCCGCTTCATTGGCAAAAAGGGTGCAAGCTCCCATGCCCAAAATGCCGGTGCTGTAAATGGCACCGCCATCACCATCGCCACCTGAACCTCCGTTGCCAGCATTTTCTCCCGGCCCGATGGGAATGCACGGGACGCGACCAACGGATCCTCCCTGGCCACCGGCACCGCCTGACGCCTTGTTTCCAGCGAGAGTCGCATCATGCATTACCAGCAGGCCCAGATTGAAAATGGCACCACCAAAACCATTCGCCCCTTTGCTTCCCGCTCCGCCTCCTCTTGAGCCTTCGGAACGACAACGACCGAAAGGATCGACCTGTGACGCACTGTCACCGCCCACGCCGCCAGACCCACCATCACCACCCGAGGCACGGTTACCAAGGAAGGCCGTGTTTGTGACCAGCATGATGCCAGCATTGAAGATGGCTCCACCGCTCCCCTCCATTCCAGGCTCCCCAGGCCCGCCCGGTGTGCCCGCAGTGCCAGGAACCCCATCCGTTCCACTTGTACCAGCCAATCCAATCACCTGGTTGGTTGCCAGCACGCAATCAATGAGCGTGACTTTGCCGCCATCATTGTAGATGGCCGCACCGTTCGTGCTGAAACCATCTCGAATGGTGATCCCGACAAGTTTCAACTCTGCACCTGGGCCGACATAGAAGACCCGCGTGCCCCAGCCACCACTCAACACCACCGGACTTGCGGTGGCATTGATGGTCGTGTTGCGCGTGATGTTCAGTGTGGATGGCACCAGATACACCCCGCCGCAGGACAAAGTAATCAAACCACCGTCGGCAACAGCAGCACGAAGAGCATTCTCTGAACATTCCGTCAGAATTGCCGCTGAGCCGATGGACGCAACCGCCGCATGGCACAACGCGAAATGCAGCCAGAATGGCAAGGAGAATGGCCGACGACGGAATCCAAACTCCTTAAATGTATTCATAGCTCTGCGTTTTGATTTTATACTCGTTGAAGTCTAAAACCGGTAACACATCCTCCCTGACACAGCGAACATTAACTCGCCGAGCATGCCACCAGTGCGCAAGACGGCACCGAAGTGCAGCATGAAACCAGTCTATCTACAAAGCTCCGAACGTGCTTCAACGCGCACCGCTGCCTGCTGAACGAAGAAAGAACAAAGCTGGGCGCAGCCGCACTGGCATCAAGCACAGTCAAACGATCTGACGGACTGCCGAAGGAGCTTCGAGTCCTGAATGAACAGCGTCAGTCGAACTTGCCGCAGCACTGCTTGTATTTCTTGCCGCTGCCGCAGGGACAGGGATCATTGCGCCCGACTCTCGGTCCGCTGCGAACCGGCTGCGCCTTCGCCACCGCCTCGTTCGCCTCGCTGACCATGTCGCTCGCCTTGCCTGCCGACGCACCGCCACCGCCACTGCTGCCGGTCGAAGTCGAACCGAACGCGCTGGTGGACTGATGCTCCGTCCGCTGCGGGAGCTTGCGCATGAAGTTCTCGAACGCCAGCAGGCTGGACGCGCTGCGGAAGATGTTGTGGCAGATCTCGGTCTTGATGTTGACCATCAGCTCCTCGAAGATCTTGAACGCCTCCGCCTTGTACTCCAGCAACGGATCGCGCTGGCCATACGCCCGGAGGCCGATGCTGTTGCGCAGGCCGTCCATGTTGTAGAGATGCTCCTGCCACAGCTTGTCGATGGCCATCAGGATCGTGCTCCGCTCCATTGAGACCAGCGCCGCCGGATTCTCGAAGCTGATCTTCAGCGCATAGGCGTCCTGCACGGCTTTCGAGATGAAGTTGCAGACGGAGAACTGCGCGACAGTCAGCACATCGTAAACGGAACCCGAGACCGGTTCTTCCGTGCCGGCGTTGGCCGCCTTCACGATCTCTTCCTCGGGCATGCCGAGCGGGAAATTCAGGTTCACCCAGTCGGCCAGCCCGCGGACGTTCCATTCGCTCACGTCCTCGCTGGAGGTGAACTGCTGCACCTTCTGGATGACGACTTCCTCCATTACGTCCATCAGACGGTCGCGGACGTCGTCGCCGTGGATGATCTCGTTGCGGAAGCCGTAGAGGACTTCGCGCTGCTTGTTCATCACGTCGTCATATTCGAGCGTGCGTTTGCGCTGCTGGTAATTCTGCTGCTCCACGCGCTTCTGTGCGGTCTCGATGGAGCGGTTCAAGAGGGGATGCTCCAGCTCCTGGCCTTCCTCCAGGCCCATCTTCTCCATGTACTTCACGATCTTGTCCGAACCGAACAGGCGCATGAGATCGTCTTCCAGCGCGATGAAGAAGTGGGATGAACCGGGATCGCCCTGGCGCGCGCAACGGCCGCGCAACTGGCGGTCAATGCGCCGTGCCTCGTGACGTTCCGTCGCCAGCACATGCAGGCCGCCCAGTTCCTGAACGCCGGGGCCGAGCTTGATGTCCGTGCCGCGTCCCGCCATGTTCGTCGCGATGGTCACCGATCCTTTTTGACCGGCTCGCGCCACGATTTCAGCTTCCTGTTCGTGGAACTTCGCGTTGAGGACGGAGTGAATGATCCCTGACTTCTTCAGCAGCTTGGAAAGCAGTTCGCTGGTCTCGACGGACACGGTGCCGACCAGGATGGGCCGGCCCTGCGCGTGAATCGTCTGCACTTCCTTCAGCACGGCGAGGAACTTCTCACGCTTGGTCTTGTAAACCGTATCGTGCGCATCTTTTCGGGCAATGACCCGGTTCGTCGGAATGACGAGCAGGCCCAGCTTGTAGATGTCGGAAAATTCCTGCGCCTCAGTCTCGGCCGTGCCCGTCATGCCGGCCAGCTTGTGGTAGAGACGGAAGTAATTCTGAATCGTGATCGTCGCGTAGGTCTGCGTCTCGCGTTCGACTTCCACGCATTCCTTCGCCTCGACGGCCTGATGCAGTCCATCGCTCCAGCGGCGGCCGGTCATCAGGCGTCCCGTGTTCTCGTCCACGATGATGACCTTGTTCTCCTGCACGACGTACTGCACGTCCTTTTGGTAAAGGCAGAAGGCCTTCACCAGTTGGGAGATGGTGTGAATCTGCTGCGCCTTCGCCTCCATCTCCTCCTGGAGCTTGGTCTTCAGTTCGAGCCGCTCGTGGGCATCCTTCTCCGGACCGGTGTCGATCTCGTGAAACTTCCCGGCGAGATCCGGCAGCACGAACGCGTCGGGATCTTTCGGGCTGAGGAAGGTCCGCCCTTTCTCGGTCAGATCCGCTTCGTGGCTCTTTTCCGCGATGGCGAAGAACAGTTCTTCCTTTTGCGCATAGAGATCCTTCTTGGACTGATCGCCGTGCAGCGCCAGTTCCGCCTTGTTCATCAGGCGCAGGTTGTCTGGATTCTCCAGCACCCGCATCAGGCCTTCGGAACGCGGCGTGCCGAGCTTCACCCGATAAAGCAGCAGGCCGATCTCGCGCTCCAGCTCGTCCTTGCTGGATGGATTAGAGCCATCCTGGGGACGGAGCTTCTTCATCAGCTCTTCCGCCTCACTGAGGTAACGGCCGCACAGCTTCTCCTGCGCGTGGAAGATCGATTCCACCAAAGGCTTGAACTTGTCGTAGATGCCATGCTCGGTGTTGACCACGGACGGACCGCTGATAATCAGCGGCGTGCGCGCCTCGTCGATCAGGATGGAATCCACTTCGTCCACGATGGCGAAGTAATGGCCGCGCTGGACCTGTTCCTCGGCGCGGCTCGCCATGCCGTTGTCGCGGAGGTAATCGAAGCCGAACTCGGCGTTGGTGCCGTAAGTGATGTCGCAGGCGTATTGCGCGCGCCGCTCGGCCGGAGACTGGTCATGCAGGATGCAGCCGACCGTCAGCCCGAGGAACCGGTAAACCGCGCCCATCCATTCGCTGTCGCGAGCCGCGAGGTAATCATTCACCGTCACTACATGCACGCCGCGTCCGCTGAGGGCATTGAGATAAACGGGGAGCGTGCCCACGAGCGTCTTGCCTTCTCCGGTCGCCATTTCCGCAATGCGCCCGCTGTGCAGGGCGTAGCCGCCGATCAGCTGCACGTCAAACGGCACCATCTCCCAGCGGAGCGGGTGCCCGCGCACAATCACGTCCTGGCCGCACAGTCGGCGGCAGGCGTTCTTCACCACGGCAAAGGCTTCAGGCAGGATTTCGCTCAAGACGCGCTTCAGCTCGTCGCTGTCCTGAATGGGGGCGCAGCGCGCTTTCCAGTCGGCGGTCTTCTGCCGCAGAATCTCGACGGGCTGCGCTTGGAGCGCGGCTTCAAACTCGTTGATCTTTGCGATCATCGGGCGGAGCCGCTTCACTTCGCGGTCATTCTTCGAACCGATGATTTTTTTGATTATGAATCCAATCATTGTGGCCTTTTCAAAACGTGCGCGGAACGCTACGGGAAGCACCTGTGTGCGTCAAAAGGAATTCCGGGAATCGGGCCCTGCCCCCCGAAGGACTGTCCCGACTGGTTTTCCGTTGCTCGAATATTCAATGCTCCCTCTTCGTCGTCGTTTGGTCGCACGGCTTTAGCACAGCTTTGGCACCGTCGTGAAAACAAACTCCTTTAACCTGATGATCCTGGCCATTGAACTGCGGCTCGCCGCCCTGATCCTCGCCCTCCTCGGCGTCGGCGTATCTGGTGTTCCCAGCTCGGTCCTTTTCGCCGCCGAACTGGATTCGGCCGGTCGCGAGGTCTATCGCCAGCACTGCGTCCAGTGCCACGGCAAGAACGGCGAAGGCGTCAAAGGCAAATACGACGACGCGCTGCACGGCGACTGGTCCATCGAAAAGCTGACGCGTTACATCGACAAGAACATGCCGGAGGATGATCCGGACAAGTGCGATGCCGAACAGTCCGCCGCCGTCTCCCGCTACATCAGCGACGCCTTTTACTCCCGCGAAGCCCGCGCCCGGAACAACCCCGCCCGCGTCGAGCTGGTCCGCCTCACCAACCGTCAATACATCAACACCGTGGCGGACCTCATCAAGTCGTTCAGCGGATCGGACGGCGCTGCGACCACCGAACACGGTTTGAAGGCGAACTACCGCAGCCGCATTCCCAAGAGCGAAGAGGGCCGCAAGAACATCGAGCGCGTGGACCGGCAGGTCGTCTTCAATCCCGAATCCGGCACGCCCGAGGGCGAACAGTTCGTGGCTGGCACCAACGAGATCAACATCACTTGGCGCGGCTCGCTCCTCGCCGACGAATCGGGCGACTACGAGTTCATCATCAAGACCCCGAACGGCGCACGCCTCTGGGTCAATGACGACAACGAACCGCTCATCGACGCGTGGGTCGCCTCCGGCAAGGCGGACGAATACAAGGCCACCTTGCGCCTGCTCGGCGGACGCGCCTATCCGGTGCGCATCGAGTTCTTCAAAGCTTCCAAGGACAAGACGGCCTCCATCGCGCTCCAGTGGATTCCGCCGCACGGCACGCTGGATGAAATCCCCGCGCGCAACCTCAGCACCGCGAAGGCCTCGCCCACGTTCGTTCTCAGCACGCACTTCCCTCCAGATGACAGCAGCGTGGGATACGAGCGCGGCGTCTCGATCTCCAAGGCCTGGGACGAGGCCACCACCCAGGCCGCCATCGAAGTCGCCAACCACGTCATCAAACAGCTCGACCGCCTGACCAGCACTAAGCCGACTGACACCAACCGCCTCGCGAAGATTGAAGCCTTCTGCCACGACTTCGCCGCCGCCGCCTTTCGCCGCCCGCTCACGGCGGAGCAGAAGCGGATGTTCGTCTCCAATCATTTCAAGAAGACGATCAAACCGGAAGACGCCGTGAAACGCATCGTGCTGCTCACGCTGAAATCCCCGCGCTTTCTCTACCTCGGACTGGATGACCAGAAGCCCGACGCCTTCGATGTGGCGTCGCGACTTTCCTTTGGGCTGTGGGATTCCCTGCCCGACCGCCAGCTCACCACGCTCGCCGCGCAAGGCAGCCTTCACACGGCAGAACAAGTCAGCCAGCAGGCGCGGCGCATGCTCGCCGATCCCCGGGCGCACGCGAAGATGCAATACTTCCTGCATCACTGGCTCCAGATGGGCCACGTCGAATTTCTTTCCAAGGACGACAAGCTCTTCCCCGGCTTCACGCCCGAAATCATCTCCGACCTTCGCACGTCGCTGAACCTCTTCCTCGACGACGTGGTTTGGAGCCCCTCCTCAGACTACCGCCGTCTGCTGCTCGAAGATGATCTCTTCGTGAACAACCGGTTGGCGAAATTCTATGGCGTGGGCACCAACACCACGGATGATTTCGTGAAGGTTTCCCTCGATCCGAAGCAGCGGTCCGGCGTCGTCACCCATCCCTATCTGCTCGCCGCCTTCTCCTATCAGAAGTCCACGTCACCGATTCATCGGGGCGTCTTCCTCACCCGCAACATCGTCGGACGCGCCCTGAAGTCGCCGCCCGTGGCTGTCGCCTTCAAGGAGGAGGACTTCTCGCCGAACCTGACCATGCGCGAGAAGATCGCCGAACTGACCCGGCCTCAAGCCTGCCAGGGCTGTCATTCCGTCATCAACCCGCTCGGCTTCAGCCTCGAACACTACGATGCCGTGGGCCGCTTCCGCACGAGGGACGGCGACAAGCCCATCGACGCCTCCGCCGACTACACCACGGACGACGGCAAAATCGTGAAGCTGAACGGCGCGCGCGACATTGCGGAATTCGCCGTGACGAGCGAGCACGCGCAGAACGCCTTCGTCGAACAGCTCTTCCATCAGGTCGTGAAGCAGCCGCTGCTCGCCTATGGTCCCGGCGTCCAGGCGCAACTGCGCCGCTCCTTCATCGCCTCCGGCTACAACATCCAGCAACTGCTCACCGACATCTCGACCATCGCCGCGAGGCGCGGCCTGAACAAACCGGCGGGCAAGAAGTCCTGAATGCAGCCTCGGGATTGGAACCGCTAATCTGCGCCCATTTGCGCTGATGGAACAATGTCTGCGCGGACCGCACACAATGGCCTGCTCAGACGCGAAGGAGTAAACTCCATCGACGTTCGAAGTTTGACCGGTGTCTCAGACAATGCGTATGGAAATGACGGCACGCCTAATAGTGAAGGCCTGCTGTTCGCAGATTTTGAAGGAACTCCTACCATCGCCCAGAACTCACTGAACATAGTGTTCGGCGGCCTCGCTCCAAATGTTGCAGGAACCTATGACTACCGGCTGTTCGCCGTTGCCAGATTGAATCCCGACGACATCAGCAACTCGCCTCTTCCGTCATCAGGCGGCAATCCTTTTATCGACAGCCTTCCCACGGCAACTCAGTCCGCTCCCTCAGCCGCCGGAAGATCGCCTGACGCGCCGGTTCGCAACTCACCTCTTCGACAGCCCGCTTCTCACGAGGCGGGCTGTTTGGTTTTTTCGGAACTCTCCGATAAATCCAATCCCTGTCCGCCCCAAATCCCCGGGAGACTTTGGAGTAGATTTCCTTTGGTTGATTTCGCCCACCGCCATGTCCAGCTTCGCTCCGTCCCGCCCGTAGAAATCGCCACGGCTTTAAGCTCGAATTCGCCGGACGTTTATGGCGTCATGTTTCCCAGCATTAGACCCGAAACAAATAACCTCATGAACGCCCTCCATCGCCGTCAGTTCATCAAGAGCGTCGGATTGTCCGCCGCGTCGCTCCCGTTCCTTCTCGGCCTGCCAAGCCTGGGCCTCGCCGCTCCGGCGCGTCCGCGTCAACGGCTGGTCGTCATGTTCAGCCCGAACGGAACCATCCCGTCGAGCTTCTGGCCCGATGAGACCGGTCGTGATTTCAAGCTGAAGGAAATTCTTTCCCCGCTCGAAGCATTCAAGGATCGCATGCTCGTCCTGCACGGGCTCTCGAACAAGGTTCGCGGCGACGGCGACAACCACATGCGCGGCATGAGCTGCCTGCTCACCGGCATCGAGCTGTTCCCCGGAAACATCCAGGGCGGCTCGGACACGCCGGCGGGCTGGGCGAGCGGCATCTCGATTGACCAGGAGATCAGGAACTATTTCCAAAGCCGCGAAGAAACGCGCACCCGGTTTGGCTCGCTCGAATTCGGAGTGGGCGTGACCGACCGCGCCGATCCGTGGACGCGCATGAGCTACGCCGGGCCAAACAAGCCGGTCGCGCCCGTTTCTGATCCGTATCAGATGTATCAGAAGCTCTACGGCCAGTTGCAGGACAAGGAAAGCTTGCAGAGCGTGCTGGAAGATGTGCAGGGCGACTTGAAGAAGGTGCGCAAGCTGATCAGCGCGGCGGATCGCCGCCTGCTGGAGGAGCATCAATCTCTCGTGCGCCAGATGGAGAAGGAGATCGATGCGGCGTCCAGGCAGAAGCTGCGCGTGGGTCCGCCGACGTTCCAGGACGGCATCGCGGATCAGAACGACAATGTGCCGCGCCTGAGCCGCATGCAGATCGATCTGCTTGTGAACAGCTTCGTCAACGACATGGCGCGCGTGGCGACGCTCCAGTACACGAAGTCCGTCGGCATGGCGCGGATGAACTGGATCGACATCAAGGACGGCCACCATTCGCTCTCGCATGAAACGGACAAGAACGAGGATGCGGTCACCAAGCTGACGACGATCAACAAGTGGTTCTGCGGAGAGCTGCGTTATCTCGTTGAGAAACTTTCCACCACGCCGGAACCCGGCAGCTCGGGCACCATGCTCGACAACACGCTCATCGTCTGGACGAACGAGCTGGGCAAAGGAAACTCCCACACGCTCGACAACATCCCGTTCGTGCTGATCGGCGGCGGGTTCGGATTCCAGATGGGCCGCTCCTTGAAGTTCGAGAAGGCGCCGCACAACCGCCTGCACCTCGCGCTCGCCCACGCGGTCGGCCATAGGCTGCCCACGTTCGGCAAGGCGGCGCTGTGCGAAGCCGGCCCGCTGGCCTTGAGCTGAACCAGAACCATGCAGTAGGACAGTGCTTCCAGCCGGTCCTGTGGGCCGATGCTCGTTCGGAAAGGCTGGAAGCCTGCCCTACTTGAGCCAACATCGCTTCTCGTCCTTCTCCTATTGCATCGGCAGGGTCAGCGCGACGCGTTCCGTGCCGCGCAGCACAGTGACATTGACCTTCTCGCCTACGGGATGACTGCGAAGCAGATGCCCGATCAGTTCGCCTTCCGAAAGGCGGTCCGCCTTGCCGTCCACTTCCACCAGCACGTCGCCCTTGAGGAAGCCGGCCTTCTTCGCGGCAGAATGCTTCCCATATTCGCCGATATGTTTCGCGACCAGCGCCATCTTGTCCTTCGCGATCTGCCGCGACGCCCGATCCGCTTCAGGAAGATCCTCCAGCAACAATCCGCCGGTGGCCATCGCGCGCAGCTCCCAGGTGCCGACACGCCGTGAGATGTCTGACTTGCTGCGCCAGCCGGCGGGCAGCGAGAGGTCAAGCAACATGGAATCCTTCCCGCGCCGCACGAGCGCCTTAATCGATCCAAACTCCGGTGCGTGGTGCAGCACCCAGCTTGCATCCGCGATGGAAAGCAGCGGCTGTCCGTCCAAGGCCATGATGTCGTCGCCGCTCCGGAACCCAGTCTTTGCCGCGATGGAACCGGGAACAACGGACTCGACCCGCGCCGCCGCGTCTGCCGCCAGCACCAGGCCCAGTGCTTCCGGCGCAGGCATCGGGTAAACCTGGTTTTCCGGGACGACCCCGGACTGCTTGCGCTGCACAAGCCGGAGCGCGTCGCCGATCTGGTGACAATGAACGCAACTGGCCACGACCTTTCCCTGCCAGTCGAGTTGCAGCCGGTATTTCCCGTCGAGCGTCGGAATGTTCACCGGCGTCCTGTAAGGCATGGGGCGTCCCTGTTTGCCCACGAGCGCAGGCTTGTTCGCCGGATACCCACGGTGAAGCTCCAGAGCGCCCAGCAACGCCGTCTTAAATCCGGCCGTGGACTTCTCGTGCTGATCCTTCTGATGCCGCCAGGAGCCGAAGCGGCCGTAGATGGTGCCGTCGCCATTGAAAAGGATGGCGGAGAACGACAGGTCGTAATCGAACTGAAAGAGGGAAAGGTCGAGCGCGTTGGCGTTGATGACGCGGGCGCACACGAACTGCTCCAGCAGCGGCGTGAGCTCAGGCTCGTTCAAGATGCTGGCATCGATTCCCGCGCAGGCCAGACACGGGACGCAGCGAAGCACCACCAGCAACGGCTTCCCGGATCGTTTCGCTTCGGCGAATCCCCGCTCGACATCGTTGTAAGCCCAGCGGGCGTCGTTCTCCATCGCGGCCTTGTCCTTTCGCACCGCGCCCTCGCGGTCCGTCACGGTTTCAGCGAAGACGAGCGAAGCAGACAACACTCCCGCCAGTGCGAGCAGATGAACGAAGGGTTTCATGAAGGCAGTCTTGGTTTCTCCCCCTAGCGAATGCAATTCACATTTGCGACTTCCGCGCTCCTTGGAAATCTCCGCCTCTCCGCCCCTCATGCAACTCTCTGAATTGTCCGTTGTAAGATGTGAATGAACGCCAAGTCCGGCTGTGAGCGCGTGATGTGTTTCGTCCTCCACAGGACGCCGCCTGCCTCTGCCCTCATCTCTAAGACTTCCGCGTCGCATCCACTCCTGCCGGGCACAAGGTATCCGCCATGAGGCCATGAGTGACATCGCTCCCACTCCATCCCCGCCAGTCCGCTTCATCGCGAGGTTCATCGCCCGATGGCAGGGCAAGCTCAATGGCTGGGCGGGCGAGAGACTCTTCCCGGACTTCGCCAGCGATCCCGAACTGGCCAGGCGCGCCCGCCTCATCACGGGGTTTGGGTTTCTCGGATTTATTTTCGGGATGGTTTACGCCGCCTTCTACCTGCTCATCGGGCACTATTGGGGGGCGGCATCATCGCCGTGTGCAGCGTCGCGTATGGCATCACGCCGTTCCTGATTCGCTGGACCAAGTCTCTCAGCCTTCCCGGCAATCTGCTCTCCGGAATCATGGCGGCTGGATTCACGGCGCTCTGCCTCGTCGAGGGCGGCATCTACGGTCACTCCATCGGGTGGCTGGCCAGCGTGCCGTTGTGCGCGCTGCTGCTGGTGAACCACCGGGCCGCGCTGCTCTGGGCGGCGGCCTCCTTCCTCTGCGGCTCCGCCATCGTGGCCGCCGAATTTGCCGGGATAAAATTCCCCAACACCTTCGACCGTCGCTGGCTTCCGCCCGTCACGGCGGGCGGCTATCTCGGCCTCATCGCCTTCATGTTTCTGCTGGGCGTCATCTTTGAAACCTCACGCGAACGCGCCTTCAACGGCATGCGCGAAGCCTTGAGGAACCTCGAGGCCTCCAACGTTCAGCTCGTCCATCTGAACAACGAGAAGAACGAATTCCTCGGCATCGCCGCCCACGATTTGAAGAACCCCTGACCGCCGTGATCGGCAGCGCAGAGCTGATCAGCATGATTCAAGATCCGGCCAAGATCGCCAGACTGGCCGCCAACATTTCCTCCGCCGGCAGCCGGATGCGCGACCTGATCGACAATCTCCTCGACGCCAACGCCATCGAGCAGGGCAAGTTCACCTCCAACATGGAACGCTGCGACCTCAGCTCGCTCGTCGCCCAAAGCGTGGAACAAAACCTTCCCAATGCCACGCGCAAGGAGACCGTCATCAACATTACCGCCACTGGCGAGATGTGGGCGATGGCCGACAAGAGCGCGACCATCCAGATCCTCGACAACCTCATCTCCAACGCCGTCAAATATTCGCCGCCCAAGTCCACCGTGCTCATCACCACCGTGGCGTCGCCGCGCGGCATGAGCGTCGAAGTCCAGGACCAGGGGCCGGGCTTGAGCGAAGACGATCAGAAAAAGCTCTTCCGCAAGTTCACCCGGCTCTCCGCCCGACCGACTGCCGGCGAATCCTCCACCGGCCTCGGCCTCTCCATCGTGAAGCGGCTGGCTGAAGCGATGTCCGGCACGGTAGAATGCAGGAGCCAGTTCGGCTCCGGATCGATCTTCTCCGTTCACCTGCCCGCCGCCGCTCCCGCCGAGGAACTGCAAAAGGCTGCGTAGCTGCGCTTCGCGGAGATTGAACCGCGCGCGTCTCCAGTGTCATTCTCCGTGCGTCCACTGGCGACACACCCGCTCACGGTGCCCGCTTCGGACAACCACGTATGAACAGCGGCGTCATTTGCGGACGGCACTTCGCCACGGGCGAAGCCATCGAGATTCGTTGGGAGAACGGCCTCATCCAATCCGTCGCCCCAGCCAAACAGTCCGTCGCAGACGATGCCTGGCTCGCTCCCGCGCTCGTCGATCTCCAGATCAACGGCTACGGCGGAATCGATTTCCAGCAGGACAATCTCTCCGCCGAGAACCTGCTCACCGCCACCCATCACCTTCACGCTGCGGGCTGCACTCGATTTCTCCTGACACTGATCACCGATGACTGGACGCGCCTCATCTCCCGCCTCCGCCATCTTCGTGCGCTCCGGAATGCCGCGCCCGCCTTGCGCCACGCCATTGCCGGCTGGCATGTGGAAGGTCCGTTCCTCTCCGCTGAACCCGGCTTCTGCGGCGCGCATGATCCGGCGCTGATGATTGATCCCACGCCCGCGCATCTCCGCGAACTTCGTGACGCCACCGGGCACGATCCTCTCCTCATCACTCTCGCGCCCGAACGACGCAACGCGATGGACGCAATCGAACAGGCGGTCGCCTTGGGCATCAAGGTCAGCCTCGGCCACACCAACGCGTCCGCTGCAATTCTCGCAGAAGCCGTCCGGCGCGGTGCCACGGGCTTCACGCATCTTGGGAACGGATGCCCTCGCGATCTGGATCGTCACGACAACATCCTTTGGCGCGCCTTCGAAACACGCGGCCTGATCACCGGCTTGATTCCAGATGCCACTCACGTCTCCCCTGCTCTCTTCCGCGTCGCCCATCGCGTCATCGATGGCGACTCCATTTACTATACCACCGACGCCATGTCCGCCGCTGGCATGGAGCCGGGACGCTATCCGCTTGGCAAACTCAGCCTCGAAGTCGGCCCCGACCAAATCGTGCGCTATCCCGGCAAGCCCAACTTCGCCGGCTCCGCTCTCCGTCCCATCGAAGGCGTCTTCCGCGCCGCGAAGATGCTCGGTTGTTCCTGGCAGAAAGCTTGGCCGCGCGTTTCAGAAACTCCCGCGAAGTTGATGGGGCTGAACTCCGGTCTCCGCATTGGCGCACCGGCAGATCTCTGCCTCCTGCGAATCGTGGAGGGTAATGAGTTGAAGGAACTCCGCGTGATCGCCCACGGCGAAGAACGGACCTAAAGCGTTCGTGAACTACACCCGCTGCCAGTCGGGCTTGTTGTCGTAAACCCAGTGGTAATATTCGCGCCGCTTCAGCTCCGCAGCCGCCGCTTCATCCACCACCAACGTGCAGACCGGATGCATCTGGAGAATCGACGCCGGCAAATCCGCCGTGATCGCGCCTTCCGCCATCCGCACCACCGCCTCCGCCTTGCCGCCGCCCGTCGCCAGCATCAGGCAATGCCGCGTCTCCATGATCGTGCCGACTCCCATCGTGATGACGTGCCGGGGCACTTTGTCCACGCTGCCGAAGAATTGCGCGTTGTCCTGCACCGTCTGCGGCGTGAGCGTCTTGATGCGCGTGCGCGACGCCAGCGAACTGCTCGGCTCGTTGAAGCCGATGTGGCCCTCGCGTCCGATGCCCAGCAGTTGCAGATCGATTCCGCCCGCACGCACGATGGCCGCCTCATACTCCGCGCAATGCAGCGGAACATCCTTCGCTGTGCCGTCCGGGAAATGAATCCGCGACGGCGCGATGTTCACCTTGCCGAAGAGATGTTCGCGCATGAACTCGCGGTAAGAACACGGATGCCCGGCCTCCAGTCCGACATACTCATCGAGGTTGAACGTGCTGACCTTTGAGAAGTCCAGCGCGCCCTGCTCGCACATCGCCACGAGCAGCGCATAGACGCCGATGGGTGTGGACCCCGTCGCGAGACCGAGAACGCTGTCCGGCTTGCGCGTGATCTGACGGCGCATGATCTTTGCCGTCTCCTGCTGCGCTTCGGCCACGGTGGGCTTGATGATGATTTCCATGAAGTCGCGCGAAGTTTAGGAGGCACCAACGACCCGAGGGAACAAAAAACTTTCGCGCCTGGTGCGCCGAGCCGCATCTTATGCAGTAGCTGAAGAGACAGGCGTCACGACCGTTTCAAAAGGAGCGCGTCTGTGGTGAAACCAAGCCGCAGCACGCCCCCAATAACCACCTGCCGCGCTGATCCTCGAAGGCTCCTTCCCGATTCAGTCCCAGAGGGACGCCATGATTATAGCCCGGCGTCCTCAGAAATCTGCGAGCCCCAGCGGGGCGCAATGGCCAGCCTCTTCACGCTCTGCGGCGATCCGTTCTTAGGCCGCCGAACATTCCGTCCCGCTGGGGCTTGAGGTCCATGTCTGGCGTTCAGCTATAAACATCGCGTCCCTCTGGGACTGCCGGCTGCCGCGCTGCAGTAGAACTTCTCCGCCTGGAGTTTCACTGGAATGAGTTCAAGGGTCGCTCGTCTCACTGTGTGAAAGCCCATCCTTAAACCATCGATATGAAACCAACTCGCCCAGACAATCGACAAACCGGCCTGACAATGATCGAGTTGCTGTGCGTGATAGCCGCTCTGGCCATCCTTATTGGCCTGCTGTTGCCCAAGGCTGGCGGAAACCGACAAAAGGCTACCACCACAGCCTGCTTGAGCCACCTTAAGCAGGTCGCCCTTGGACAAATCATCTGGGCGAATGAGCACAGCTCCGGCGGCCCTACCACGAATCTTCCTGCTGGCGATGCTGGTTTCGGCAAACACCTGAGTTCCGATGGAATCGCGTCCTACTATCGAGCTCTATCAAACGAACTAGTCTCACCTGTAATTCTGACCTGTCCCTCGGACAACCGCAGACCCGCAGCCGACTTTCAATCATTGACCACGAACCATCTCAGCTACTTCCTGAACATGGACGTCAGGTCAGTTGCCGAAACTTCCACCGCCCTCAATGGAGATCGACACATCACTTTCACGCCTGCACCGTCCGGACAAACAATGACGCTCACCCCCAACCTCTCCGTGCAATGGACAAAAAAGTGGGGCACCGAAACCTTGGCAATGTAGCCCTAGTCGATGGCAGCGTGCAGAAGACTACCAGTCGCGACCTGACTCTAATACTTCTGCCTCCATCGAACATTCTCCCTCAGCGACTCCTCTTCCCCTGACCAGCCCGCCTCCAGAATCTTCCTTCTATTCACCTCTTGCCACGTTTGTTATTATTTTCGCCGCAACAAACATGAGCACGCCGAACAACGAAAACGCGAACAACGCCGCCGCACCCGCGCCTTCCGATTTCATCCGCGACATCGTCGCGCAGCACGTCGCTGAGAAGAAGTATCCGCAGATTCACACCCGCTTTCCGCCCGAGCCGAACGGCTACCTCCACATCGGTCACGCCAAAAGCATCTGCCTGAACTTCGGCATCGCGCGCGAGTTCAGCGGCGTCTGCAACCTGCGCATGGACGACACGAACCCGACGAAGGAAGACATTGAGTACGTCGAATCCATCCAGGCCGACGTGAACTGGCTCATCGCCGGCTGGGCGGACAAACATCTGGGGCTGAAGTCCGACGGACCCTTCTTCGCCAGCGATTACTTCGATCAGATCTACGAGTTCGCCCTCACTCTCATCAAGAAGGGCAAGGCGTTCGTCTGCGACATGACGCCTGAAGAGACGGACGACTACCGCCGCAACGCGAAGGAAAGCCCGTTCCGCAATCGCAGCGTGGAAGAGAACCTCGACCTCTTCACCCGCATGAAGGCCGGCGAATTCCCCGACGGCAAACGCGTGCTCCGCGCCAAGATTGATGTGGCCGCCCCGAACATCTGGCTGCGCGATCCCCTGCTCTACCGCATCAAACACACCGGGCACCATCACACCGGCGCGAAGTGGTGCATCTACCCGATGTATGATTTCGCCCATTGCCTGAGCGACTATCTCGAAGGCATCACGCACAGCATCTGCACGCTGGAGTTCGAGGTGCATCGTCCGCTCTACGACTGGATTCTCGCGTCGCTCGACCTTCCCCGCACGCTCCCGCACCAATACGAATTCGCGCGCCTCAGCCTCAGCTACACCATCATGAGCAAGCGCAAGCTCATGGAACTCCTCACCGAGCGGCTCGTCACCGGCTGGGACGATCCGCGCCTGCCCACCATCAGCGGCATCCGCCGGCGCGGCGTCACGCCCGAGGCCCTGCGCGCCTTCGCCTACCACATTGGCATCACGAAGTACAACGGCGTCACCGATGTCGCCGTGCTGGAACACGCCATCCGCGAGGACTTGAACGCCCGCGCCCAACGCCGCCTCGCCGTGCTGCGCCCGATCAAAGTCGTGCTCACGAACTATCCCGAAGGCCAGACCGAGCAGCTCAGCGCCGTCAACAATCCCCAGGACGAAACCGCCGGCACGCGCCAGATTCCCTTCACGCGCGAATTCTACATCGACGAAGACGACTTCAAGGAAGTGCCGCCGCCGAAATACTTCCGCCTCCGACCCGGCGGCGAAGTGCGTCTGAAGTACGCCTACATCATCAAGTGCGAGGAAGTCGTGAAAGACGCCGCAGGCAACATCACCGAACTCCGCTGCACCGCCGATCTCGACAGCAAGACCGGCGGAGCTACGTCCGCCCGCAAGGTCAAGGGCACCATCCACTGGGTCAGCGCCGCGCACGCCATCGATGCCGAAGTGCGGCTCTACGACCGGCTCTTCACCGAGGCCGAGCCGGAGAAGGACGGGCGCGACTTCAAGACCGTGCTCAACCCGCACAGCCTCGAAGTGCTCACCGCCAAGTGCGAACCCTCCCTGCGCGACGCGACGCCCGACACGCGCTACCAGTTCGAGCGCCTCGCCTACTTCGCGCTCGATAAGGACAGCGCGCCCGGCCGGCTCATCTTCAACCGCACCATCACGCTGAAAGATGCCTGGGCCAAGGAAGCGCAGAAGGGGTGATCGCATACGACTGGGAGAATGTCGGCTCGGCGAAGCCGACGAGGTGACGAGGCGGAGGGTTCGTCCAGTTTTCGCCTGCCCATCCGACTCCTCACGTCGGCGGCTACCATTTTCAGACAGGCTCTCAACCGAACGTATGCAGAAGAAAACTCACGCGAAGGTCGCCAAGGCCGCAAAGGTGGACGCGGAGAGGAGTTGTTCATTCCAGGTTTTCACTCACCGTTTGTGCGTGGTTGGTCGGAGGTTGAAATTCAGTTTTCTTAGCGTCCTTTGCCTCCTTTGCGTGAGGCATTCCGATCTGAACTGCATCGTTCCGGTTGAGAATGTCCGCCGCTTCAGCCCCGTCAGGGGCGGAATCTTTGTAGAACCAACCACCCCGGACATTCTCCAGCCCCGTGGGGGCGACATCGTAGGAATATGCCGCTCCTGACGGAGCTGGGGATTCCGATACGGATGCGCTGCTACAAAGATGCCGCGCCTACGGCCCTGCGGCGCGTCAAAACGAAAGGGCCGGCGGGCAAATACGGCTGGGCCGGGAGGGGCGGGAAGGCTTGCCGGGGCATGGGAAGGGCAATCCGTTTGGCGGGAAGAGTTACGGAAGAAAAGTATCCATCAGCCGACAGTCGGGAGACGTTGCCGCGAATCTGGGAACGCTGGCAGATGGTCGGGAGATGCAGGCAATCTGTTCAAAGCCACGAACCTCCGTTCGGCTGGCTTACCTCTTTGTTTGCTGACGCGGGGCCAGCTTCCGCGCCAGAGTTTGCG
>Ga0163153_10002748_pt1 | contig 24787 bp, 20 predicted proteins | sample OliLakLV19MP6IB1_FD_148629 | JGI IMG/M metagenome (GOLD analysis project Ga0163153, IMG submission 148629) | Freshwater microbial mat bacterial communities from Lake Vanda, McMurdo Dry Valleys, Antarctica - Oligotrophic Lake LV.19.MP6.IB-1 | ecosystem: Environmental > Aquatic > Freshwater >...
TCTCTATTTCAGTGCTCGATGGGTTGACCATCGAGAAAGATTCGATCCAGAACTTTGAAGAAATCGACGAGCGGATACCCAACTTTTTCGTAGGCCGAAGCCCGGGCGCTGATGCAATCTTTATCCGTGGCTTGGGTTCTGGTTCCGGCAGCCCAACCCTGGAGCAATCCGTGGTTATGTTCGTAGACGAAATCTACGGTGGTAATGCACGCCAGTTCCAGACTCCATGGCTGGATATGGCACGAGTTGAGGTACTTCGTGGACCCCAGGGTAGCCTGGTCGGTAAGAATACTTCGGCCGGCGCAGTACGCATCATATCCCGTCGCCCGACTGACGAATTTGAAGCCAATGTTACCGCTGAGTACGACTTTCTGCGGGATGGGCCGACCATCACTGGCGTTTTGTCAGGGCCGGTTGCCGAAGGTTTCGGGCTGCGTGGTGCCGTGAAGTATCGCAATGTGGGTGGCTACATTTATAACTCCATCACAGACGATGATGAGCCGGGCAATGAGGAGTTTGCTGGCCGGCTTATCGGCACTTACGAGGCCGGCAATCTGAGCATCATGGGTAAGTTTGAAATGACCACGCTCGAAGGCACCGGCAATCCCTATGTCATGACGTCAAAAATCGCAGGACGTTTCCTGGACCGTACCAAGGAAAACGGCAGCGTTCTTGGTCCGGATTTTGACGATAACGAAACAACCAATGGTGTATTGCAGATCGACTACCAGTTTGGCGAGCACCTGTTCAGCTCAATCACCGGTTACTCTGCATACGAAACCAACCATGGCACAGACGCAGATTTCTTTGAGAAAGATTTGGCATATTCGGTATTCCGTGAAGACTTTGACCAGACCTCACAGGAATTCCGTTTTCTTTCGCCGACTGGTCAGACGTTCGAATATATCCTGGGTGCTTACTACCACACGGCTGATCTGGCAGAGCAGCGGGATACAGGCGCCCTGTTCGCACCGCCGGCCAGTTCTGCACGTAATTTTGACCAGGAAAACGAAACCGTCTCGCTGTATGCAAACCTGACCTGGAATTTCAACCCGCACTGGGCCCTGCAGGGCGGTGTGCGCTATACCGATGAAAGCAAGGATGCCCATTACATCCGTTTCGCCGGCCCCAATGCTTTCACGATGCGCACAGGAATTGTCGCCGCGGATATCACGGATTCATTGTCCGGCAACGAAACCGACCCTTCCCTGACCCTGAAGTGGCGGCCGAACGATGACATGATGCTGTATGCCAGCTATGCTGAGGGCCACAAGGCTGGCGGTTTCCAGGGAGCTATCCCCAATGCGACTGCGTCGGCATTCGAGTACAAACCCGAAACCTCCAAATCCTATGAGATCGGCTTGAAGGGTAGTTCCGATCGTTTTTCTTACCAGGTCGCTTTGTTCGACATGAAATATGACGACGTGCAGGTGTCGGCAGCCATCAATGCCAATCCAAACACAACGGTATTTGCCTTCTTTACCGGCAATGCTGCAGAAGCCACTTCAAAGGGTATGGAAGCATCCGGCGCATTTGCTGCGACGGAAAACCTGACCTTTAACGCGTCGTTGGCCTACCTGGATGCACAGTTCGACAGGTATCCCGATGGCCCCTGTGCCATTGGCCAGGCTCCGAACAACCCGGCCAGGGGCTCCTGCAACCTGACAGGTGTGGACCTGCCATTTGCGCCGAAGTGGAGTGGCAGCCTGACTGCAAGCTATGAACATCCGATCACCGACACGATAGGTTTTTCCGGTGATTTGACGGCCAACTACCGAGATGATCACCGCACAGATGCCACCAATGATGCGAATTTCGTGCAGTCAGCCTACACCAAATGGGACCTGAGGCTGGCCCTTGATCTGAGCGAAAACTTTGAAGTCGCTGTCATTGGCCGCAACCTGACGGATGAGTACACCTTTTCCTTCGGCGGTTCCGGATCGCTGGCAGCCAATCCGGTGTTTGGCCTCGCTCCAGATGCGCGGATGTATCCGCTGGACCCAGTTCGTAGCTGGACCTTGCAGGCCCGCTGGACCTATTGAAGCTGACTATACCGGTGACTTTATCCATCGGATGATTACAAACCAATCACTCACCCACCACGGCGCCGACAAAGGCGCCGTGCCTTATCAGGAACTGAATACATGACTTATAAAGTGATTCAGTGGGCCACGGGTTCAATCGGCAAAACCTGCCTGAGGAATGTCATCGAGCACCCCGATCTCGAATTGGTCGGCTTGTTCGCATACTCAGATAGCAAAGTAGGCAAGGATGCAGGCGAGATCGCACGCCGGCCGCACACGGGAGTCAAGGCGACCAACTCTGTTGAGGAAATTCTCGCCCTGGATGCAGATGTCGTTTTGCATTTGCCTTTGAACCCGGCCGATAGTCTGGATGAGCATGACGAAATCATCCGGCGCTTGTTGCGTTCCGGCAAAAATGTGATCACCACCATCGCCCATACTTTTCCACCTGCACTAGGCGTGGAATACGCCAAAAGCTTTGAGGATGCAGGCAAGGAAGGCAATGCCACGCTGTTCGGCACCGGTATCAATCCGGGAACTATTACTGAGCGCATCATGTTGGCCATGTCCAGCATCTGTACGCACATTGATCAGATCAAAGTCACCGAGATTTACGATTGTTCACCGGTGCGATCACCGGGCTTTATTTTTGACCTGATGGGCGTAGGCAGGCCAGCCGAAAGTTTTCGCGAAGTAAAAGGCGTGCAACGTGTTTTCCAGCACATATTCGGTGAAGTCGTTGGCTTCGTTGGACATGCCATGAAAATCGATTTCGACGAGGTGATCACCGATCATGAGTTTGGCATCACCAAGACCGAACTCGAACTGCCGGTCGGCACAGTGCCTGCCAACGGCGTGGTCAACTTCCGCTGGCGCTGGCATGGCATGAAGGACGGCAAGCCGTTTCTGACCATAGAAATGCTTTGGATTGTCGATCCAACCATGCCCGGCTGGGAGGAAAAAGACGGTTGGAATATCCAGATTAGCGGCATTCCAGGAATAAAGGCACGCATCGAACTTGATGAACCGGAAGGCCTCCGGGATCGCTCCAGAGCGATTCAGTACGCGGTAGCCGGCCCAGTAATCCGGGCCATTCCGGAAGTGATCAAGGCACCACCAGGAATACTGCTACCGACAATCTTCGCACCTTACACACCGAGAATGTAATACAACAAAGAATCAGCATCGCCGCCTCATGACCCATCCAACGCAGCAAGCCAAGTTACCTCTGCAAGGCAAAGTTGCGCTGGTAACCGGTGCGCTGGGCGGTATGGGCACAGCCGTTTGTCAGTTGCTGCAAGCTGATGGTGCAAGCACCGTCGGGCTGGATATAAAGAAGGCATCAAACAACGTGGCGATGCCCGAGGGATCAATCCACCGCGAGTGCGATACTGGCAGTGAGTCAGACGTCAAGCTGGTTTTTGATGAGATCCGTACCCGCTTCGGCCGACTGGATTTTGTCGTGCACTGTGCCGCATTACCGCAGGGTGGTGTTATCTGGAAGCTACCCATTGACGAGTGGGACCGGATCATTCGCGCCAACTTACGCAGCGGCTTTCTGCTGGCGCATTTCGGCATCCCTCTGATGCGCGCCAGTGGCGATGGCGGACGATTCGTGATGATTGGCTCGACATCCGGTTCCGTCGGGCGAATGGGTCAATGCGCTTATGCAGCCAGTAAGGGCGGCTTGAATGCCTTGACCAAAACCATTGCACGTGAAAGTGCAGCTTTTGGCATCCTGGCCAATATCATTGAGCCAGGTGTTATCCGCACACCGATGAGTGCCCTGATGTCGGACGCCTTGCGCGAACAGGCTGTTTCCCAAAGCTTGCTGGCCCACATGGGTGAACCGGGAGACATTGCGTCGATGGTCGTCTACCTGTGTGGAGAAGGAGGCCGACACATCACCGGGCAGATCATCCGCATTGATGGTGGCGAGCAACTCTGAGCCAACTTGACCACCGTTTTCAAGCGGATCACAGGCTGCGGGCTAGTCGATAAATTGCTCTACAGCCTTGAACTTTTGTACTTTACCCATCGAGTTGCGTGGCAGTTCAAGCACAAATCGCAGCTTGCGTGGAAGCTTGTAAGCCGCCATGCGTTGACGGCAGAATTCAGCAATTTCGGATTCCTCCAATTGCCTTCCCTGCCGCAACACAATCAGCGCAGCAACCAGTTCGCCCCATTTCACATCAGGCAGCCCCAGCACCGCCGCTTCGGCAATTGCCGGATGCTCCAGCAGCACGCGTTCCACTTCTGCTGTATAGATGTTTTCACCGCCGGAAATGATCACGTCTTTGGTGCGATCGATAATGCACAAACGCCCGTCGGGTAGCCAGCGACCTACATCGCCGGACATGATGTAGCCACGGTGCAAGCACTGTTCAGTGGCCTCAGGGTTGCCCAGATAGCCAGCAAACCCAACACCGCTGCGGATGCCAACCTCACCAGCCTGACCATGATGGTAAATGGGTTCGCCCTGGCTATCGAATATAACGACATCGGCGCCAACGGCTGGCCAGCCAACGCTATTAGGCTCCAGGGTTTCGAGATTCTTGATCTCATAGGTGGCGAATGTACCTTCCGTCCAACCATACATTTCGGCGATTTTTGCATGCGGAAACATTTTCATTTCCGTACGCAGCAGGTCCAGTGTGGAAGGTGCACCGGCGCTGATGATATGCCTCGCGGCGGTGAGCGGCGGCATGCCCAGTTGCTGCCATTTCTCGGCGATCATCGCCACCATCGAGGGCACCAGGAAGGCAAAGCTGCAACGATCACGAAGCTCTTTAAGTGCGACATCCGCCTGGAATTTTTCCATGATTCGAATGCGGCAACCGATTGAAAGCCCGGCCAGCGCAAAACCAGCGTATGAGAGGTGGAACATGGGCCCCGCAATGAGCATGACATGGTCGTAGGACAAAGCGAAAGTCCAGCCCCAGCGATAGTTATTCATGCTGTAGTAATCGTGCGTGTAAATCGCACCCTTGGGAAAACCGGTGGTACCGGAGGTGTAGCCAACAACCGCCGCCTGGTCGCCTGTATCCTTTTCCCCCAACCGGGGGCGTGGGGCATTTTCCGGAGTGTCGACTGATTCGCTTGCAAGCACCATGATGCCCATTGACTCAAACGCATCACAGGCTCTTGAGTGCAGATCGCCACCGGTCAGAACCATTCCCAGCTCAGCATCACTGGCAATGTATTGCATTTCAGTCTGGGTCAACCGGCCATTGACGGGTATGGCGACTATGCCTTCCATCTGGCAGGCCGCAATGGCCAGTGCGGCGTCCGCTCCGTTGGGCAGTAACAGGCCCAGGGTGCGTCCATGTCGCCCCTGCTGGCACGCTTTCACCACCTCGCGCAATGCATGAATCCGGCACCAGACGTTTTTATAGGACCACGTGGTGCCTGTTTCGACCATTTCGATGGCAACTCGATCAGGGTTTGCAAAACACCTGGCAGCAATCGTGTCGGCAATGGTAAATCGCATCGCTCAGCCGGTGTCCGGGTCAGGCAATACGATCGCGGGTAACCACGATGGAAGCATTTTGCCCTCCAAACCCAAAGGAATTAACCTGGAATGCCCGCACATCGTACGATTTGGGCTGACCCAATACCACTTCGAAAGCAATCTCCGGGTCAAGCTGCAGGGTGTTGGCGGTGTTGAGGAAGCGTCCATTGGCCATGTCATTCAAGCCCGCAATCAGCGACATCCCTCCAGAAGCTGCAGCAGCATGTCCGAAATGCCCTTTGATGGAGGTCACGCAGATTGGCCGTTCACCACTCCCATGTACCAGGTTAATTGCGCGAATCTCCGGCGTGTCGCCAACAGGTGTTCCAGTTGCATGCGCATAGAGCCCATCGATTTCAGATGCTGACAAACCCGCATCATCGATGGCCAATTGCATGGCCCTTGCCTCCCACTTGCCGGACGGCTCTGGCGCTGCTGGATGGTAGGCATCGGCAATGGACCCATAACCCGCCAGGTAACCAAGGATGCGTGCGCCCCGCTGCTCCGCCAACTCGGCCCGTTCCAGCACAAACGCCGCAGCGCCTTCACTGGTAGCAATTCCCGACCGGTTCTCAGCAAAAGGCAGGCAGGCCTTGCTTGCGTCTCGTTCCGAAGAGTTCATACCGAACAAAGCCGGTGCATAAGCCATTGCCGGCATGAATCCATCCAGGTGGTGACCCGATTCTGGACTGTGCCCAGCTTCCGTTCCCCCTACAATCACCGCATCGGCGCGACCCGAGTTGATGAGTCCGGCAGCCACTCCCAATGCATCCAGGGTTGAAGCGCAAGCCGTTGCAACAGACAGGCTTGGACCATGAATGCCATAGTGCATGGCGATTTGCGCCGCGCCCATGTTCGTCAATGATCTCATCATGGTTTTCCGCGGAATGGCCAGCGGGCCTTTCTGGTCCAGTTGCGACTGGGCATACATTACCGACTGGACCCCGCACATGCTGGTTCCCTGGACGACACCGCAACGCTCCGGATCGGGTTTCAAACCGGACTGCGCCATCGCTTGCTGAGCGGCTGCAATCGCCCACTGGGCAACCACATCGGTCCCATCTGCAACGCGTTCATCCATCCAGTCCAATGGATTGAATCCACTCACCATCGACCACCAAACACGTGTCAAAGGATCCAGGCCTGGCAAACTTACCGGTCGGATAACAGGGGTATGATGCAGTAGTCCTGAATAAAATGAACTGACATCCAGCCCATAAGCAGAAATCACGCCCATTCCGGTGATTGCTATGGGTATTGCGAATGTTCTGGAGTTCGTCATTGAAAGTGATCCCTGACAATTGCCGGGCGATAGCCGTGCTGTGATGATAGGCAAGTGTATTGACAAAATCAATGACACTGACTATGGTGCATTTTCGCAGACTACCATACTCACAGGAATGCTCAGCGCTAGATGAAAGCACCCGGATCAAAGTATTCGCCCCTTTACTCCGCTGAAGATTTTTTTGATTTTTCAGACCTGGATCAGTTCTGTGCTGGTCATCCCTATACCGCTTATGAACGCCTGAGAAAAGAAGCGCCCATCTATTGGCAGAGCGTCGAGCCGCCCGGGCGTGGCTACTGGATTCTTAGTCGATACAGCGACATCCAGTACGTTTCCAGAAATCCACAGCTGTTTGTTTCGGGCCAGGGGTTCAAAGCTTCAGATGACAGCTACGAGCGCATGGGGCTTGACATTGACTCGGCGATGCGACGAATCCTGTTGGCAACCGATGGAGCAGAACACGCTGATTTCAGGCAGATATTACAACCCTACTTTTCCTTGAAAACGGCCAAGTCCATGGAAGCCGATATGAGGAAATACGTGACAGGCATTCTGGACAGACTGGATGGAAAGAAATCGATAGATGCCGTTCGCGATGTGGCCATTGAACTGCCCATCCTGGTGTTGTGCAACATTCTTGGTGTACCTGAATCGGATCAGTCCAGAATACTGAACTGGACCAATCGAATGGTCGGGGTCGATGACCCGGATTTTAATGCCAGTCCGCAACAAGCTGCTGCTGCATTCCGCGAGGTGTTTGATTATGGGCGGGAATTGGTTCGTGATCGGCAGTTAAATCCTCAGAATGACCTGATCAGCCTCGTGGCCAACGCAAAAATCAACGGCAAGCCACTGGAGGCGTCCCAAACCGACGGATTTTTTGTCTTGATGGTAGGTGCTGGTAACGAGACTTCACGAAACTCCATTACTGGCAGTCTGCATGCGCTGTCATTGTTTCCCGAAATGCGTCGCAAACTGGTGGAAAACAGCGACGGGATCAAGACTTCGGTTGAAGAATTGTTGAGGCACATATCCCCGGTCATTCACATGCGCAGAACCGCAGCAGACGATGTAGTGATTTCCGGGCAGAAGATAGCGGCAGGTGAAAAGGTAGTTCTGCTTTACGGTTCGGCAAACCGTGACCCTGAAGTCTTTCCAGAGCCCAATAAGCTCGACTTCCAGCGAAGCAATGCCAACTCTCAAATCGCTTTCGGGCACGGCATCCACCTTTGCCTTGGAGCCATGTTTGCACGCATGGAGGTTGGCATCATGCTGCAGGAATTCCTCAAGCGTTATGCCGATTACGAATTGGAGGCGGAGCCGGCTTACCTTCGAAGTCATTTTGTGCATGGCATCAAGTCCATGCCAATCAGGCTCAATTGATTATTCTGGGCGTTGCATCGGGGAATGAATTGTGAGCCAGCAGACAGCCACTGAAGTTGACCTTGAAACCATCAGAAGTCAGCTTGGAAAAAGTCGAGAGTCCACCGAGTGGTTTACCGTCACACAACAAATCATTAACCGCTTTGCCGATGCCACCTTTGATCACCAGTTTATTCACATCGATCCGGAAAAGGCCCGTTCAACTCCTTTTGGTTCAACGATAGCACACGGATTCCTGACGCTTTCATTGCTGCCCCTTTTACTGGCGCCAATTCAGTTGGTACCCGCCAACATCATCATGGGCATCAACTATGGGCTCAACCGCGTACGGTTCCCCTCGGTGGTCAAGGTCAACTCGCGCATCAGAGCTTCCACCATCCTGAAGGAAGTCAGCTTTCCCGCACCTGATCGTTTGCTTTTGACCAGCGAAGTCACAGTTCACGTGGAGGGCCAGGACAAACCGGCCATGGTTGCTGAATCGCTGGCCATGTGGGTGCTGGCAAAAGAGCCAGCCGCATGAGCAGGAATATTTCGCTATGAGGGCAGTAGTCTGTGAGCACCTGGGCTCTCCGGAAACGCTGTGTCTGCGCGACTTCGATATTGGGCCTCCTGGCCCGGATGAGGTGCGGTTGCGCATCGAGGCATGTGGCATCAATTTTCCCGACCTGCTTATCATTGCGGGGAAGTACCAGGACCAACCGGAATTACCGTTTATCCCTTGCGGAGAAGTGGCGGGCACCGTTGAGTCAGTGGGTGCCAATGTCGAAGAATTCAAAGCCGGAGATGCGGTGATGGCCATCACTTACACGGGTGGACTGGCCGAGTGTGTCAACGTGAATTCCGCACGGGTACACCGGCGGCCAGCCGGCATGTCAGCTATAACTGCGGCCGCCTTTCCCGGGGTTTTCGGTACTTCCTACCATGCATTAAAGCAGCGGGCAAAACTTCGTGCTGGTGAAACATTGCTGGTACTGGGTGCGGCGGGCGGTGTCGGGCATGCTGCCGTTCAGCTCGGCGCCAGCATGGGCGCACGGGTAATCGCGGCGGTGAGTAGCGACGAGAAAAAGGATTACTTGCTAAGCCATGGAGCGGGCGAAGTGATCAATTATCAAAGCTGTGAGCTGCGGGAGAGTGTAAAGGCCCTCACCGGTGGCAGAGGCGCAGATGTTATCTACGATCCGGTGGGAGGAGACCTGTTCAACCAGGCCATGCGTTGCATCAACTGGAATGGTCGTCTCCTGGTGGTTGGCTTTGCCAGCGGACAAATACCCAGCTTGTCGGTGAACCTGGCTTTGTTGAAAGGGGTTTCCATTGTCGGCGTTTTCTATGGCCGCTTTGAGAAAGAACAGGCATCTGAGGCTACACAAAACATGGCAGAACTCGGTCGACTTTTTGAGGCCGGCAGGATTGCACCGAGTATTCACCAGGTTTACCCACTTGAGCAATTTGCCGATGCTTTGAATGCACTGACCAGCCGCAGTGTGATTGGGAAAGTTATTGTGACTATTTAGGTTTACTGCAAGCAGCAGGAGAAGTGCGCCATGAGTATCAACTGGAGTATCAGCAATGCACCAAGGGCCGCCTGGTTTCTGCTGAAATTGCACGTGCAAGGCATGCTGGACAAACAGTTCAAGCGCAAAACCCGGGACATCAAAGTGCTCGAATACGTCAGGAAAAACACCGAACCGGGCAACCCGGCTGCAGTTCTTGCCGCCATGGACCAGTTTGCCCGCAACGACACCTGGCTGATGAATATTGGTCCGGCCAAGGGCGAGGTGCTGATGGAAGCACTACGAAGTTCAGCGGCCAGAAAGGTGCTGGAAATCGGTGCATTCTGTGGCTACTCCGCGACATTGATCGGTGAATTCCTGCAAACCAGCGGTGGCCATCTCACTTCTATCGAAAAGAGCGGTCGGCTGGCGTGGGTCGCACGACAGGTTATTGAACATGCAGGTCTCAATAACTTTGTCGATGTTCGCAAAGGCATTTTGGCAACGGAAATTGATTCCTTTAACGAACCATTTGATGCCGTGTTGCTAGACCACTGGAAAGACGAGTACCTGCCCGATCTGCACCGGCTTGAAAATGCCGGCTTGCTAAAACCTGGCACGGTTGTTGTTGCCGACAACGTCGGCTTTTTCTCTGTTCCGGATTACCTGGATTATGTGCGCCAAAGCCCGCGCTACGATACAAAATTCATTGAATCCACGGTCGAGTACAACGAAAACCTGAAGGATGGCGTAGAGGTTTCCGTATTTCGCGGTTAAGCAGGGTCAACCTGGCTGACTGGCTTCCCAGTATGGTGCGCGGATTTCGCGCTTCAATACCTTACCCAGGCCCGTAACAGGAAACGGCTCCACGCGAAATTCAAAGCTGCGTGGCTGTTTATAACCGGCCAGCTCAGAACGACACAGTTCGGCCAGCTCTTCTTCTGTTACCTTCGCCCCTTCAGCCAAGCGGACAATGGCGTGAATTTGCTCACCCCATCGTTCGCTCGGTATGCCAATAACAGCACATTGACCAACCGAAGGGTGTCGATTGATGATGTTTTCGACTTCAGCCGAATATACATTCAGCCCACCGGTTATGATCATGTCCTTGATTCGGTCAACAATGAAGAGGAACCCATCTTCATCAAAATATCCTGCATCACCGGTGTGCAGCCAGCCAAACCGATTCGCTTCGGCAGTTTCCTCCGGAAGGTTCCAATAACCTTGGGAAACCGTAAGCCCTCGCACGCAGATTTCACCGGTCTCGCCCTGCTTGAGCGGGTTCCCTTCTTCATCAAGAATGTCGACTTCGACACCAGGAAGAGGCTGACCAGCCGATCTCAGCTTGCCCGCATCTGGGCCATCAAGTACGTGATACCTGGCATCAAGCACCGAGATGTTTGGACCACCCTCCGTTTGCCCGTATACCTGGTAAAAGCTCGTGTTCGGTAAAGCCGCAAGTGCCCGTTTCAGTGCCTTTTCTGACATCGGTGCGCCACCATAGGAGATCCTCTTGAGGCAGCTAAGGTCGGTAGGATTTTCCTCCAGCCAGGCAACAATAGCATCCAGCATGATGGGCACCAGGCAGGTTTTGCTCACCTCGTTCTTGACCATCATTTGTACCAGATGGCCGGCGTCAAACTTTCGCGCGATAACTAGGCTTGAGGCCAGGACCGCAGCAGCCACTGAATTCAACCCACCCACCAAGTGAAACATTGGCGCGATAATAAGATTACGTTCTTTACTGGTGACACCTACCGTGTGAGCCCACTGTATGACATTCACAACAAAATCGTCGTGACCCAGCATGACGCCCTTGGAGCGGCCCGTAGTGCCACCGGTGTAATACAGAGCTGCAATATCCTTGCCGGCGCGACCAGCGTCTTCTACCGGCGCGACATCTTTGACCAGGTCTGCAAGCCCATTCACTGCCGATTCTGGACGGCTTTTACCCAGAGAAATGACAACCTTGAGTTGTGGTGCCGATAGAGAAATCTCCGGCACCATATCGAGAAATTCTTCGTCAACCAGGAGAATCTTGCTACCGGAGTCGGACAAACAATAAGCAATTTCCGGAACAGCAAACCGCATGTTCAAGGGCATGGAAATGCCACCTGCCCAGTTTATGGCAAAAAGGCATTGGTAAAAGGTGTCACTGTTTCCACCGAGTAAGGCTACCCGATCATTGTTCTGAACTCCACGCTCCAGAAGAACGGCAGCGATACGCTGCACGCGCAGCAAGGTGTCCTGCCAGCTGGTTTCATTGCCTTCGAAGTAAGTTGCGATACCGTTACGGTTGATCAGGGCAGCGCGGTGTAGAGATCGGGTTAATGAATACATGGTTTGCAATTATATGTCGTCAAATGCCTGTTTACGAAAGCTTGTGAGAACTATGCTTTATCAATTCGAAAAAAGTCAATATAATTGACAAATATTCCAACTGACATGACTTCCAATGATTAATTTTATCCAACAAACACTTGGCCCATATTATTTTTTCATCAAGTTCATTCACCTGTATTTCGTAATGGTATGGATGTGGAGCACTGCGGTTGCTTTTGCTTTTTATCTGGTGCCAGTATTCAAGGCATGGCGTCGCAACCCCGATGACCCTCAAATCATTGCAATGCGGGATTGGGCTATTGAGCGGTTCGATCATGGTGTCAGTTACGAGCATGTCGCGTTTCCGATCATTTTGATTACTGGGCCCCTGCTATTGATTGTAGGCGGCTGGAACATGGACTCAGGCTGGTTGGTATTAAAACTACTGATCGTGATTGGCATTTTCATTCCGGTTGAATCTTTCGACTATTACATTTCCCACCTGGGTGGTAACAAGGCACGATTGAGGCAAACCGGCGATCCTGATATCTATGAGCGGAGTGTGCAACGACACTGGATGTTCCTGTTGGTCAGCAGTCCGCCAGTGATGGTATTTGGCACGCTGATTATCGTTTTGGCCGTAACCAAACCGTTTTAGCTCACCCGATGAATTGACATTCGTATTCAGAATAGCAAGAGGACTTTTGTGATGAACCACCAGTTTCCCGGAAATCCGTCGCAGTACCTGAAGATTGCGATAGTCTCGACCATCGCCTTCATTATCTGGCTCTATGGCGGAACAGCATTGATCCTCTGGCTGAGTTCAGGTGAGACCTGGTTGCTCGGCTGGAAGGTCATACTGGCGGTCATAGTGTTCGCGTTATGGTATTGCCGTTATGCCTACCGGTGGATGATGCGACTGGATGGCCAATACGGTAGTGGATCCGGCTGGGATTTGTCTGAAACAACAGTGAAACTGCCTGAAATCCGTACTTCAAATCACTCAAAAGCTTCACAAGGATCGAGAGATTCGTAATACGCAGTGATGCTGTCGATTTCTTCATTGGACAAAGCCTCAGCCAATGCGCTCATAATCGGATCTTTCCTGCTCCCATCCTTATAGGCCCGCAATTGCTTTGACAGGTAAATTGCGCTCTGACCTGCGAGTCGGGGCATGGCCGGTGCCACAACCATGCCGTTACCACCGTGGCAACCAACACAAGTCATAGCCCTGGCGGGAATATCCTCAGTCCCCACGCGGGAACATGCGGAAGTGATCAATACAAGCACCAAGCTGGTGCTAATCAAATACAGTTTTGGCCTGTTCATATGAAGTCTGCTTGCTGGTTTCAAATGGTTTTCATTGCTGAACAACTTATGGTCATTCAGGATATTTGTCAATATAATTGACATTGAGCAAGCAACTGACTTACCGACGGAACCGCACCCAAGCTGACTATTAGCAGTCTGACGTACTTGTTGCCATCAGCACCACGCACAACAATGACTTATTCAGCGGTAGCGCGGTTGCTGACATGCAGTAGAATATTTCTATCAGATTTCACCGATTTGAACAGACTGGGGCATTTTGAGTGATAACCTGTAGTCTCATACTGAGAGATGAATTCAGGCTCGACAAGATCGGAGTGCAGAAGATTGGCCGAAAATAGAGATACCAGCAAGTTTCTGATGCGAGGGCTGTTACACGCTTATTATTGGTGCGATGAAAGTTTGCAAAACAGCATGCGAAAAGCCGGTTTACCTCCTTTTTCCCGCACAAAATCGATGATCATGGTTAACATCTCGGACGGAATTACCCGCCCGTCGGACTTGGCTCGCAATATAGGCATCAGCCGTCAGGCCATCCAGCAGACACTGGTTGAAATGGAGAAAATGGGGCTCGTCACCCTGCAACCTGACCCGGCTGATGGGCGTGCAAAAATTGTAAAATTCAGTCGTCGGGGTACTGGCATGGGAAAGGTCGCCTTCGATGCCCTGGATGAAATCGAAGCTGAGTTGTCGCGCAGGCTGGGCGTGCGAGCGGTCAAGCAAGTCAAGGAAGTGCTGTTCAAGGAATGGGGTCCGGTTTTGAATGCGAGTGCAGATTCGAACTATGAGAATGGTGCCAACCGAGCAGGCAAATCCAAGCGATAAGCCGGGTTGTTACGGCAAGTCCAATCGAGCCCTTTTAGACGTTTGTTGCACACCCAGGCCAGATGAAAACAGCAACAAATTTATTTCGCTTAAACTGAAGCAGTCTTTTCTCGTGGTGAAATTTTTGCAGTCAGCAACAGATAAACGCCGGCAACCCAAAGTGCGTGTATATATTGATCGTAGTAAAGCCCAGTGTCATGCAGATCAGCGCTCCGGCAATCGACATGGGTACTGAGACAAGGATGATCAAAGGATCACGCCAGCTTTCAAATTGTACTGCCAGAACCAGGTAGATGATCACCAGGGCGAGAAAAAGCGTGATGATCAAGGCGCTGCCTTCAGTGTCCCCGCCAAACGCCAGCAGTCACAGCACAACACCAAGAGCCCGCGCAACCGCATCGAGCAACATACGCAGCACCGTTCTCGACTCGGAAAATAGTGAAAATGTGCCAAAGGCAGTCGGTAAATGACATAAGTGGCTACTACCGCACGTATTGCCGAAAACCCGATGATTGAATGCGGAATCCACGAATCTGGCCGAGAATTGTTGAAAGCTCAAGCGGAGGAAGATCACAGCTATTTCAATGTCAGCTTGCACGGCTATACTGACCGGGGTTTCACCATACGAAGGCCACTAAAGGACAACGGCCCGAATGTTCAAGAAACAAGCGCACATGGTCGGCAATCCACCCTCAACGGAAAACCCGGCTTGATGCCCTGAATTCTGGAGCTTTTTGTCTATGCGCATTCGCATTACCCACCAAAGAATCACTATTGCCTTACAACTGATACTACTGGCCGAGGCAGTGTTCGCTATCTGGGGCCAACGTTGGTTTACCGCGTTCCTGACAGCCATGATTATTGCCATCACGTTCTTTCCGGTGCTGTTTGAGCACCGTTTCCGGATTCACATTCCGCCAGAACTGCAACTTGCTGCCATCGGCTTTGTATTCGCATCCCTTTTCCTGGGCGAAATACACGGTTACTACACCCGGTTCTGGTGGTGGGACATGGCATTACACACCCTGTCCGGGTTTTTGCTTGGCATTCTCGGCTTTCTGCTGGTGTACATCATGAACGAAACCGAAAATATTCATGTGCGCATGAACCCCGGTTTCGTGGCGTTTTTCGCCTTCCTGTTTGCTCTGGGCGTGGGCGCACTATGGGAGGTTTTTGAATTCACCATGGATTCAGTGTTCGGGATGAACATGCAAAAGTCCATGCTGGGCGACCCATCAGGGCTGACGGATACCATGTGGGACCTGATCGTCGATGCCCTGGGTGCGCTGGTGATTTCGGTATTGGGCTGGCGTTATCTGAAAAACCCCGACGAGCGATCATTCCTTGAACGTTGGATCGATTCGTTTATCGAGCGCAATCCCAGGTTTTTCAAGCCATGAACATTAGCCCGTGCCGGTCTGCTCTATGGTGTTTCCTCCTGGCAAGCTCAGGGGCGAGTGGTCTCATTCGTTATCTAACAAGACAGGCAGTCGTCTATACTAAGAAAAAGAAACCACCCCAACCGCGCTGGAAAATGCAGGAAAAAAATAAGAAGCTCCGCCTGGTGGAGCGGGGAAGCGGAAATGGCGGAAATGCATGCAACGTCACTGGAAAGTTTTATCAAAACGGATTAAATAAATTATGAACCTGCTCACGAATGACTTTCGCGCTTCGCTTTCAAGTGCTCACGAATCGCCGTGCCTCTCGCTTTATCAGCCCACGCACCGGCATCATCCCGACAATCAGGAAGACCCGATTCGCTTTCGCAATCTGGTCAAGCAACTTGATCAATCATTGCAGAAAAAATATTCGACGCAGGAGATTCGTGTGCTGCTGGAGCCGTTCGAGGCGCTTTCTCGCGATCATGATTTCTGGAATCACACCTTGGACGGATTAGCCGTGTTCGGTGCGCCGGGTTTGTTCCAGGTGTTCGGGCTGCAACGCACGACGCGCGAACTCGCCGTGGTCGCCGACAGTTTTCACACTAAACCGCTGTTGAGCTTTTTGCAATCGGCGGATCGCTTTCAAGTACTGGCGCTCAATCTTCGCGAAATTAAACTGTTCGAGGGCAATCGTGATTCACTGGATGAAATCGCTCTCGCGCCTGGAGTACCGCGCACCCTCACGGAAGCGTTGGGCGAGGAGTTGACCGAGCCACATCAAACCGTCGCTTCCTACGGAGGAACCGGCGGCGGAAGCGTTGCCATGCGGCACGGGCATGGCGATAAGAAAGATGAAATGGACAGCGATGAGAAACGGTTTTTTCACAGAGTCGATCGCGCGATTCTCGAATCACATTCGCAAGCCTCGGGGCTGCCGTTGATTCTCGCGGCGCTGCCCGAACATCAAGGTCACTTCCGCAAGCATAGCCAGAACTCTTTCCTGTTGGATGAAGGAATTAAAGTTCATCCTGACGCGCTGCCGATGACGGAGTTCCGCGAACGCGCGTGGCACATTTTCCAACCGCAGTATCAAGCGAGACTGGCGAAGCTGGCCGATGAATTTGCGGTGGCCAAATCCAAAGGGCTTGGCCAGGAGGACGTGAAGCAGGTGGCGGTGGCCGCAGTGGCCGGGCAGATCGCGACCCTGCTGCTCGAGGCGGATCGCCAGATTCCAGGACGAATCGACGGCGCGACCGGAGAAGTGGAGTTCAAAGATTTGAGCCATCCCGAGGTGGATGATCTACTGGACGATCTCGGCGAGTTGGTGTTCAAGACCGGTGGTCGCGTGGTGGTGGTCCCCGCCGACCGGATGCCGACGATGACGGGAGTGGCGGCGACGTGCCGCTCGATCCCGGCCGACTGACCGCGGGCGACGAGTGGGACTGGCGCGTAAAAATTTTATTGAAGTGGGTGGCGTGTTACAGAACGCGTCGGCACCGCGATTCGACCGCACACCGGCAGTTATCTCACAAGTACCCGGGCAACCGGGCCAGGATACGCGCGCTTTACTGGTGGAAGCAGGCTACGCATCGGATCAAATTGAAGCACTGTTCGCCGGCGGCGCCGTTGGCGGGCCAATCCAAGGCTAGCTAGCTGCTTTTTCAGGTTGCTCAGTATCCTTCGGGCTGCTTCGCCGCGATACCGGCGCCGTCAATAGCAGATACACAGCAGGCAGTACAAACAAAGTAAACAAAGTACCAATACCCAGTCCGGTAGCGATTACCAGCCCAATATCGAAACGGCTGACCGCACCAGGACCACTGGCCATCAGCAATGGCACCATGGCCATGATCATGGCGACGGTAGTCATCAAAACCGGGCGCAAGCGGATCGCTGCGGATTTCTCGATGGCTTCGCGCCGGTTCAAGCCTTCTGTTTGGCGCAACTGGTTAGCAAATTCAACAATCAGGATCCCATTCTTGGAGATCAGGCCAATCAGGGTAATCAGGCCAACCTGGGTGTAAATATTGACGGTAGCAAAACCCAGAGTCATGAAGATCAGCGCTCCTGCAATCGACATGGGCACCGACACCAGGATGATCAGCGGATCGCGCCAGCTTTCAAATTGCGCAGCCAGCACCAGGTAGATGATCACCAGGGCCAGGAAAAAGGTGATGATCAGGGCGCTGCCCTGTTCCGCGTACTGCCGGGATTCACCATTGAAATCGTAACTGAAGCCCTGCGGAAAAATCCGCGCAGCCTCTGCTTTCAGGAATTCCAGAGCATCGCCCAGTGAAACACCAGGCGCTAACACGCCCTGCACAGTTACCGCATTGAGTTGCTGAAACTGGGTACGCGCGCTGGGCTCGACCGTGTCGCTGTAGCGAACCAGGGCTGAGAGCGGTACCTCTTCGCCGGTAGCCGTAGGCAGGTAATATTCGTCCAGATCAGAGAGATTCAGTCGCGCTGCCCGTTCCACCTGGGGGATTACTTTATAGGCCCGGCCTTCCAGGTTAAAGCGGTTTACATAACCTTCGCCCAACAAAGTCGACAGCGACCGGCCAATGGTCGCCATGGAAATTCCCAGGTCACCGGCACGGTCGCGATCGATTACCAAGGTGGTACGCGGCGTGGCGAATTCCACGCTTTTCTGCAGGAAGCCGAAGTTCCCACTCTGCATACCAGAGCCAATCAGATCGTTGGCCACGGCGTCCAGCTCATCAAAATCCGCAGCTGAAGTGATCACAAACTGTAGCGGGAATCCGCGGGCTGAACCTGGCAGGCTGGGTTTCGGAAAGCTGGCGGCTTGCATGCCTGGAATCCGATTCAAGGCGGCTTGTACTTCGGGCTGAATCTGCATGATCGAGCGTTCCCTTGCGGAAGGCGGCGACAACTTGAAGCCTCCAAAAGTGGTGCTTGGCGAACCTTGCCCCAGAAACAGGAAGGTGTTGTATTCCTCAGGTATGGACTTTACTTCTTCCAGCAATCGTCGGGTGTAGAACTCGTTGTACTCAAGCGTTGCCGTCTGCGACATGCGCGCTTGCAGGAACAGCAGGCTTTGATCTTCAATCGGAGCCAGTTCCTTGGGCGTCATGGCGAACATGAAATAGATGCTGGCCAGAATCGTCGCCGCAAATACCATGGTCACCGGCACATAATTCAGCGTAGCGCTGAGCCTGCGTCTGTAGCTCTCAGCCAACCAGTTGAAAAAACGTTCCACCGCCTGTTCGAATTTATGCGGTTCACCATGGCGACTCAAAACCCTGGATGCCAACATCGGCGACAGGGTGAGAGCGACAATGCCTGAAACCAGTACGGCCCCGGCCAGAGAGAAGGCAAATTCGGTGAACAGGGTTCCCACCAATCCACCCATAAAACCAATCGGTGCATAGACGGCAACCAGAGTCGTGGTCATGGCGATAATGGGCAGGCCGATTTCACGTGCGCCATCAATCGCCGCCTGCAGGCGCGTTTTGCCCATCTCAACATGGCGGTGTACGTTCTCCACCACGATAATCGCGTCATCTACCACCAGGCCAATAGCCAGCACCATGGCCAGCAAAGTGAGCAGGTTGATGGAGAAGCCCATCAACATCATCAGGAACACGCCGCCCACCAAAGACAGTGGTACCGCCACTGCGGGTACTATGGCCGCCCGCAATGAGCCCAACGACAGGAAAATGACCACCAGCACGATCATCATGGACTCGAACAGGGTGATAAACACTTCCTTGATCGAATCCTTGATGTAAGCGCTGGCATCATAAGCCAGGTTGGCGTCCAGTCCAGACGGAAGCTGGTTCTTGATATCCACCAATTGCTCGTGCACCAGGCCCGCCACGGTTAGCGGGTTGGCCCCAGGCGCCGGCTCAATAGCCATAACCGTTCCGGGCTTGCCATTGAACCAGCTTACGCTGTCATAGTTTTCTGCACCCAGTTCGATGCGTGCTACATCCTCCAGCCGCACCAGGGTCTCTTCGTCCTCACGAACAATCAGGCGCCTGAAATCCGCTTCGGTACTCACATCGGTGGTGGCTGAAAGATCGGTGCGAACAAAGGCACCTTTGGTTTGCCCGACGGCTGCGAGGAAACTGTTTTCGCGCAACACTCTCGCAACTTCTTCAGGCGACACCTCGAGCGCCACCAAGCGTTGCGGATCCAGCCACACGCGCATGGCAAAATTTCCACTGCCATTGATCGCAGCTTTGGCCACACCGGGAACTGCCTGCAATTTGGGCTGGACAACGCGCAACAGATAGTCAGTGGTCTGCGACACTGACATTTCATCGCTGTTGAAAACGATGTACATCAATGCCGTCTGATCACCTGTAGTTGAATCGATAATCGGGTCTTGTGACTCAGCCGGTAAAGAGCCGCGCTGGCTGGCTACTTTGGCCTGGATTTCGGCTACCGCCGCATTTGGGTCGTAGTTCAGCTCCATGTACGCTTCAATGCGCGACACGCCCTGAGTGCTGGTGGCCATCAGAAAATCGATGCCACGGGCTTCGGCGATGGCCTGTTGCAACGGCGTAGTAATAAAGCCCTGGATCAATTCGCTACTGGCGCCTGGATAGGCGGTGGTGACGGTGACTACGGTGTTACTCAGTTCGGGATATTCACGTAACTCCAGCGCAGTAAATGCGCGGAGCCCGAGGACCAGTAAGAGCAAACTGATCACGCTCGCCAGCACTGGCCGGCGAATAAAAATGTCGGTGAACTTCATTTTCCGATACCGGTTCCGTCCGGCAAGCTGGAATTATCGACACTAACGGCCTGGTCATTCCGTAGCTTGTTGTGCCCATCGGTGACCACTTCCATACCCGGCTCCAGACCACTGAGTATCTCTATCCGCCCATCAGTTACGTTGCCTGTAATGACCTGCACGCGACGCACGGTCTTGTTGCCCTGTTCCTCAGTAACAGCGAAAACCGAGTTTCCATAAGGATTATAAGTGATGGCTCTTTCGGGCAATGTCATGACGGCTGTCTGACCCGGCAGCAAGGTGTTTACTTCGGCAAACATGCCCGGGTGCAACAGTTTTTCAGGGTTCTCGAAGATCGCCCGAATTTGCACGCTGCGACTGGCCTTCGCAATGTTGGGACTGATAGCACTGATTTTTCCGGGAAACTCCTGGCCAGGCCAGGCAGCTACGGTCACCACGACTTCCTGCTGCACCGAAATATCGCTCAGGTAGCGCTCCGGCAGTGTGTATTCGGCGTAGATTGGATCCAGATCAACCAGTTCGATGATCGGATCACCGGCTGCGAGATATTGTCCCGGATTGATACGGCGTATACCCAACTCGCCGGCAAAAGGCGCGCGAATGGTTTTCTTGCGAATAGTGGCCTGCTTGGCAGCGACACGAGCCCGAGTACTATCGACTTGCGCCTGCGCTTCATCCAGATCCGATCGCGAAGCCAGATTGCTGGCGACAATGCGCTGCAAACGATCACGCGTGGATTCAGCCAACTTGCGTTCCGCGTCCAGAGCTACCGCTTCAGCCACATCAACTTCAGCATCAAACTGCACCAACAGATCGTCGGCTTTGACGGTTTCGCCAGAATCGAAATGTATCTCGCGAATCACTCCTGCCAGTTCAGAGGAGATCACCACACCGCGGGTAGGTGTAATGGTGCCGACTGAAGGCAGCGTCGGTTGCCAATTATCCAGACGCACGGTCTGAGTGCTGACTACTGCCGGCATGATGCCGCGCGCACCTGCCCCACTTTGGCCTTGATAGTATTTCCAGCCAAAAATTCCACCGAACAAAAGGCCCAGTGCTATGAGCACCCATAATAAATTCTTGATCACAATAATTCCGTTTGATTTTCAAACAGGCCAGATCGGCCACTAGCGGCTAATTCCGAGTTACATTTTAACGCCCAACACAAGGGAATAACTACGAAATGGAGAAAAAAGAAAGAGGCGAACAGGCTTTGACTGATAAATCCCGCCAAACCAAGTTCACGTTCAAGCCCATTTTGACTATGATGCTTTGCAACAATGGCCATTGAACCAGTCTGGCTGGCATATAGTGGGCTAAGCCATACGGACGGACCTGTCAGCATGAATGCATTGCACACTTTAACCGGTTACAAGCAAGTTGCTGTTCTGATCCTGTGCCTGGGTTTCTCCAGCACGGTTGCGGCGGAAGATTTTCCCTTGCCCGGCGGGCTGGTTACCTATGATGACGGCCGCCAGGATATTGTCGCTTTGTATCACCAGTACCTGCTGCTGAAAGAAGCTGGCTGGCAACTGGACATCGTCAGCCAGTCACAGCCTGCTGGCCGGGACTATGCACTACCCATCATCGCTTTGCGTACACCACAAGAAGGCGAAGCTGTCTGGATACTTTCGGGTGTGCACGGTGAAGAAACCGCCGGTCCAAATGCCATTGCGGCATCCATCGATGCGCTCAGGGAATTGGGCGAACATCGGGCGGTGGTAGTGTTACCGCTGAATAACCCACACGGCTATGCCAATAACTGGCGCTATCTGAACGTAGCGGTTTATGACGCAGCCGTTGATGGCCAAAGCGTGGGTGATTCCTCGCACCTGCTGATCGACCCTGAGAATCCCGAAGCAGCGCGGGCCGCAGCCGCTTCCAGCCCCGAAGCCGATGCCATCACCGCCTACATTCTGGCAATGAGTAAACGCTATCCACCCATCGTCAGTCTGGACCTGCATGAAGACAACCTGATTGACCAAGGCTATGTGTATTCCCAGGGCAAATTGGGCGCCGCCGACCCGCTGGCCTCGCTGGCAGTGCAGGTACTTGCAGAGCACGGGATACCTTTGAAAATGAGCGGCACCACCCGCTTCGACGAACCCATCAGCCAGGGCATTATCGGCCCGGTAATCGACAGCTCCGTAGATGAACTGATCAGCGCATCCAGCGTAATTGTGAATGGCGAAGTTTTGCCTGGCCCAAATGCGGATACGGTGTTGGTATTTGAAACACCTGCGGCGGCACTTGCGTTGCAGCAACGCGTTCAGGCGCATGTGGCGCTGCTTCAGCAGTTGGCCCATGAACTGACGGCAAAGTGAATTTACTGGTGTTGTGATCTACCTCATGGGCAAATGGCTGGGTTGGGAGCCAAGGAGCTGCCCCGATGAACCAAACCGCTCCCATCCTATTCCTGCTCGATGTCGATAACACGGTGCTCGACAACGATCGCGTCGTGGACGACAGTTCCACCAATAACTCGATCCGGCGTTACCGCGCCATGAAAAAGTCGAAATGACAGTTTTTGGTTAGGGCCACTACAACTACCGCAAAACAATCAATCGGAATGACTACTATGAAAACAATGCAAATCGGCATGATCGGCCTGGGCCGTATGGGCTCCAATATGGTGCGCCGCCTTCTCAAGGACGGGCATCAATGCGTGGTCTTCAACCGGTCGCCGCAGAAGATCAAAGAGTTGGGCAAGGAGGGGGCGGTGGGCGCGTCCTCGCTCGCGGACTTCGTCACGAAGCTGCAGCAACCACGCGCGATCTGGATGATGGTTCCGGGTGCGGTGGTCGAGGAACTCATTGCCGATCTCCTGCCGCATCTCGCGCCCGGCGACACCCTCATTGATGGAGGCAACTCCTACTACGTCGACGACCTTCGCCGGGCGAAGTCGCTTGCGGCCAAAAAAATCCACTACCTTGATTGCGGTACCAGCGGCGGCGTGATGGGCCTGGAGCGAGGTTACTGCCTGATGATCGGCGGTCCGCAGGATGCGGTGCAACATCTCGAGCCGGCGTTCAAAACGCTGGCTCCGGGGGTCGGTGACATCCCGCGCACGCCGGGCCGCGAGCAGCTTAAGGGCACTGCAGAAGAGGGCTATTTGCACTGCGGGCCAAGCGGCGCCGGCCATTTTGTAAAAATGGTCCACAACGGCATCGAGTATGGCCTCATGGCCGCCTATGCCGAGGGCATGAATATTCTCGCTCACGCCAATGTGGGCAAGAACCAGCAGACGGCCGACGCCGAAACGACGCCCTTGCGCAATCCCGAGGAATTCCAATTCGATCTCAATCTGCGCGATATTGCCGAGGTTTGGCGGCGCGGCAGCGTGATCTCCTCGTGGCTGCTGGATTTGACCGCATCGGCCCTGCTCAAGGATCCGCAGCTCGCGAAGTTTGCCGGCCGGGTGTCCGATTCGGGCGAGGGCCGGTGGACGATCAAGGCAGCCATTGACGCAGGCGTACCCGCACCGGTGCTCAGCACGGCGCTCTACTCGCGCTTCAGTTCTCGCGGCGAGGCGGAATTCGCTGACAAACTGCTGTCGGCGATGCGTTTTGAGTTCGGCGGGCACCACGAGAAGGCAGCCGGCGAGTAACCACACCATGAAAAAGAAAACCAAGCATCAATCCCAATCCGACGCTCTGGTCTTCTTTGGCGCCACGGGCGATCTGGCCTTCAAAAAGATATTCCCGGCGCTGCACGCGCTGGTGAAACGCGGCCAGCTTGACGTACCAGTCATCGGGGTGGGCCGCTCGGACTGGTCCGACCAACAACTCCGGACGCAGGCGCGCGCGAGCATCAAGCAGCACGGAGTTTCCGACTCTGCTGCAAACAAAAAACTCTGCAGTCTGTTGCGTTATGTCAGCGTGGACTATTCCGCTCCGGAAACCTTTCAGGCGCTGCGCAAGGCCTTGGGCAAAGCCCGGCGCCCGGCGCATTACCTGGCCATCCCGCCCCAAATGTTCGACGTTGTGGTGAAACATCTGGCGGCATCCGGCTGCACCAAAGGCGCGCGCGTGCTGGTCGAAAAGCCTTTTGGGCGCGATTTGGCCTCCGCCAGGAAACTCAATCGGATTCTCCTCAGCACCTTTGCCGAGTCGGATATCTTCCGCATTGACCATTACCTCGGAAAACGCGCCGTGAACAACCTGCACTTTTTCCGCTTCGCGAATGCGTTTCTGGAACCGGTCTGGAACCGTCACTACATCGAGAGCATGCAGATCACGCTGGCGGAAGACTTCGGCGTCCAGGGCCGGGGCGGCTTCTATGAAGAGACGGGCGCCATTCGCGATGTGATGCAAAATCACCTGTTCCAGGTGCTGACCCATCTGGCCATGGAACCCGCAGCGGGCCCCGACAGTGAGTCGCTGCGCGACGCCAAGGTCAACGTCCTCAAAGCCACCACCTCACTGAAAAAACACAACCTCGTTCGCGGGCAATTTCAAGGCTATCGCAAGGAGAAGGATGTAGCGCCGGACTCCCAGGTGGAGACGTTTGCGGC
>Ga0163153_10002752_pt1 | contig 24767 bp, 17 predicted proteins | sample OliLakLV19MP6IB1_FD_148629 | JGI IMG/M metagenome (GOLD analysis project Ga0163153, IMG submission 148629) | Freshwater microbial mat bacterial communities from Lake Vanda, McMurdo Dry Valleys, Antarctica - Oligotrophic Lake LV.19.MP6.IB-1 | ecosystem: Environmental > Aquatic > Freshwater >...
GGCTGTCTTCGTCGCTGGGGCTGTCTTCGTAGGGCGGGCTGTCTTCGTCGCTCGGGCTGTCTTCGTAGGGCGGGCTGTCTTCGTAGGGCGGGCTGGTTCTCAAGCCCGCCGTCTGCGGCGTCCACGCCGGCCCAACCCTGGCCTCAAGCGCCCTGCACAACCCCTCGGCGCCTTTGACGCGGCATGCAATGTCGTCGCAGACGTGCACCGTCCGCAGAGCGCGCCGTTTGGTGGCGAACATCGCGTAAAACGAGGCGACACCAAACCCCTCGGCCGGCGGCACCGAGAGGCGTGTGCAGATGTGATTGAGCGCGCCCGGGCTGACCCAGCCGACGCTGGCCTGCGCGGCATGCAGTGCCGGCAGCAGCAGGTGTCTTGCCGGCACTGCCGACCCGATGGCCGCGTCAATCGCCTCGCGCTCGTCGTTCGAGGCCACGGCCCCGGGAATCAGGTGCAGGTCCACGTCAGCGCTTCCCTCCGACGGCGCCGGCGCCGACAGGTTCAGGTGCGGCCACGGGAGTGATCTTCTCGACTCGCACAGCAGCCGCCTTGAACTCGGCCGTGCCCGACTTGGGATCCACGGCGTCAATGGTGAGGATGTTCGTTTCCACCTCGTCCGGGAAATGCAGGGTCATGAATGTGAGGCCTGGTCGCAGACCCGGATCGATTTTCACCTGGGCTTCCACAGCGCCGCGTCGCGACACGATCCGGACCACCTCGCCCGGCGTCATCTGAAGGCGTTCAGCGTCTTCGGGCGAAAGTTCGATGCGTTCGCCGTGCCGCAGCGGTGATGTGTAGCCACCGGTCATCACCCCGGTGTTGAACGAATCGAGCCGACGTCCAGTGGTCAACCGCAGCGGGAACTCGTCACTCAGCAGATCCACGGGCGGCGAGTGATGCACCACCTGGAACGGCGCTCGCGCACCGGACACCGGCTCGTCCCACAATCTCGTGTGCAACGTCGGGCTGCCGGGATGGTCGTCGGTCGGACACGGCCACTGCAGACCGTTCAGCGCTTCCAGTCGCGCGTAACTCATCCCGCCGTGCCACGATGACACACGTCGAATCTCTTCCCAGATATCGAAGGCCGTCGGCGTGCCCCAGTCCTTACCGAGCCGTTTCGCCAGCGCAGACAGAATGTCGATGTCGTCCTTCGCCTCGCCGGGAGGATTCAGCGCCTTGCGCACTCGCTGCACGCGTCGCTCGCTGCTGGTGACGGTGCCTTCGGACTCGCACCATGATGCCGCCGCTGGCAACACGACGTGCGCCACTTCAGCGGTCTTCGTCAGGAAGATGTCCTGCACCACAAGATGCTCCAGGCCTTCGAGCAACCTGCGTGTGCGTTTCGCATCGGCTTCCGACTGCATTGGGTTCTCGCCCAGCACATAAACCGAACGAAGGTCCCCGTGCTCCATCGCTTCGAACATCTGACTCAAGTGCCAGCCCTTCTTGTCGGGTATCGGGCCGCCGTATTCCTTCTCGAACATCTCGCGCAGCACCGGGTCTTCGACATCCTGTCCGCCCACAAACTTGTTCGGGATGGCGCCCATGTCGCCGCCGCCCTGCACGTTGTTCTGGCCGCGCAGCGGAACGAGTCCCGATCCCCATCGGCCGACGTGGCCGGTCAGGAGCGACAGGTTGATGATGGCAAACACGTTATCCACGGCGTTGTGATGTTCGGTGATTCCCAGCGTCCAGCAAATCTGCGCGCGATCCGCCCGTGCATACGAATGCGCCAGATCGCGAATGTCCGTCGCCTTCACGCCAGTCAGCGTTTCGCCATGCTCCAGCGTGTACATCTCCACCGCGGCCTTGTAGGCCTCGAACCCGGATGTGGCACGCTCGATGAAGGCGATATTGCACAATCCCGCCGCAATAATCTCTCGCCCAATCGTATTGGCCAGCGCCACGTCCGATCCCACTTCAAGGCCCATCCACACGTCGGCCCACGCGACTGAACTGGTCCGTCGCGGATCGATGGTGAACATCCGCGCCCCGGCCCGCTTCCCCTTCAAGAGGTGGTGGAAGAAGATCGGGTGCGTCTCACGAGCGTTCGATCCCCAGAGAACGATGAGGTCTGTCTCTTCGATCTCCCGGTAGGCGCTCGTGCCGCCACCTGCCCCGAACACCGTCGTCAGACCGACGACGCTGGGGGCGTGTCACGTTCTGTTGCAACTGTCGATGTTGTTGCTGCCCAGCACCCCTCGGGTGAACTTCTGCGCCAGATAGTTCACTTCGTTTGAGGCTTTGGAACAACTGAACATCCCGAAGCTCCAGGGTCCGTGCTCCCCCACCACGCGCCGGAATCCACCGGCCGCGCGATCGAGTGCTTCGTCCCATGAGGCTTCGCGCAGTTTCCCGTGCTCACGCACGAGCGGTTGCGTCAGTCGCGTGTATTTTGCGCTCATGCGGGGAGCTTAACATGGGGTGGCGGGCCGGGGGATGGCCTGCCGAACCTGCGCATGAACCCGGCGGCGGTCAACTTCTGTGGCATCATCCGGGCAGTTGGGCGCCGCGGGTTATGCGCCGACCGTTAGCCGGACTGATGAGGACGACGATGAATCAATCGCGAGAGTCTCACAGTGGCCCAACAAATGCGACTGTTTGCGGGGTTCGTCGTTCAACCGTTTTCTGCTGCCGTTCTCGGCTTCATAGCGTTCCCGCTCGTCGATCTCACCCGAAGGGCCCTTGAGGGCGGGGGCACAACCGACAACGCGATGAGAGCGGCCGCTGGCGAACGCTGGCGTTGGGCGGACAACATCGAACATGCCTATCAAAGTTGGTGAAGTAGGGGCGCTTTTCCGGTACCCAGTCAAGTCCATGAGCGGCGAACGCCTCGAGGTCGCCGACGTGGGCTGGCACGGCCTTGATGGCGACCGGCGCCTGGCCTTCCGCCGGGCTCATGATCGTGGGGGCTTCCCCTGGCTGACCGCCTCCAAACTTCCGGAGCTGATTCTCTTTGCTCCGCAGCGGCGGGGACCCGCCGCCGACGGCAACCTCCCGACGCACGTTCGCACGCCAGGCGGAGAAGAACTGGGGGTGTTCGGCCAGGAATTGGCGACGGAGGTCGCCAGCCGCCATGGTTCGCCGGTTGAGATGATGCACCTCGACCGTGGCATCTTCGACGAAGCGAGCCTGTCCGTGATTGCCTCCGCCACGGTCGACGAAATCGGGCGGCTGGCGGCGCAGCGCGCAGACGTCCGGCGATTCCGACCGAACATCCTGATTGCCTCACTGCGATCGGTCGCCTTCGAGGAGGACGAATGGGTGGGAGGTGTCCTGTCGTTCGGAGAGACCAGGGACGCTGCCGCCATAGGCATCACCAATAGAGACGAGCGCTGCTCGATGGTGAACTTCGACCCTGACACGGCACGCCCGTCCCCAGAGGTGCTGAAGGCAATTGTCAGGGTGAGGGACAACAAGGCTGGAGTTTACGGCACCGTCATTCGACGCGGGCGCCTCTCGGTAGGGCAAGCCATCTTCTTCGAGCCGGCGGCCGAGCGTCATGCGGGGATGTCGGGCGAAGGCCTGGGTGTCACATCCCGAGGCGACTCTCGGGCTTGAGAATCAGCCCGAGCTACGTACGGGCCCGTCGCCCGATCGCTGACCGGCAGACCATTCCGGACGTAGCTCGGCCTGGGTTTCAAGGCCGAGGCCTACACGCAAACGAAAAGCGCTCTGAGCCTTTGTGTCACAAGTGCATTCAGGCGCCTGGCTTGCATGGGGAGCGAGCCCTAATGCCGTCCGAGCGATCGTACCGTGGCCGAGTTGCCGCGGCCAAGCGTCTTGGCGTCGTACCAGAAATCGATCGATGTGATGATCCGGCTGCCGCCATCAATGTCGATGACCCGCGTTTCACCACCGGATCGGATGGTGTTCCGAAGCTCGACGTTCTGGTCCTCACCGTTCGCAAAGTGAATCACCACCCGGTGGAAGTCCACGGCACGACGACGGACCTCGAACTTCACCGCCGTGAACGATCCCTGGCCCCCGGTCACCCTGATCGTGTCGTGATCATTCCTGTCCGTGACCACGCGCTCCCCCAGCGACACCCAATTGGGCCCCCGCCCAGACTGCGCGTACGTCGCGCACGCCCCCGTGAGAATGCCCGCCAATACCATCGCCACTGCCGTCACCTGTCGAATCCGCATCTGTGCTCCTTTTGATCGGTCTGACTGAACGGGCGCTAGAATACTGCACACTCCGGCGACAAGTCTTTAGGCTACCGTTAGATTCGGATTAAGGATTTCTTTAGCCAGCGATGTCTTGGCGCGTCCACGGTTTCTACGCTTTCGGCCCCTACCGCCCGCGGCCCTTCAGCCCGATTGCCGGCGCCCTGCTCGAGCGTGCGCTTGACGCGCGGGATTCACGCGTCATCTTCATGGCCGTGGATCCCATCCTGGATTGCGCCCGGCCCGACCCACGCTTCGGAGCGCTGGTCGCGCGGATGGGGCTCAACCCGCAGCGGTAGCTGTCCTCGCTATTTCACGATCCGAATCGCGGGGATCTTGCCCGCCATCGTCTTGTTGAACGCGGGCACATCCACCGCGATGTGCCTGTCGAACGCGGCCTGCGCATCGGCCAACTGCTGCAGCTGATCCGCGAGGATGTCGTACGCCACATCCCGCGGCTTGTAGTCTGCGGCGCCCGCCTCGTCACCGGCGCCGAGCCCGACGGCGCCACCGAGCCAGAGCAGGTTCATGTAGACCTTGTAGGCGTCGGCAAAGTACTTGTCGTCGCTGCGCAGATCCTGGCGGGTGACCAGGCGCAGTTCGGTGCCGAACAGCACGGCATCAAGGTCCATCAGCGGCTTTTCGATCTCGTCCTTGCCGCGATTCTGCTTGAGCAGGTCCTCAATCTGTTTTCGCGTGATCTCCAGCTGATTCACCACACCAGACGTGGTCGCGATCGCATCGCGAATGCGAATCTGCATCGCGGTGGATTCCACCAGATCCGCATTTGATGCCCTGATGGCGGGGTCCTTCAGCACATCAAAGGGCTCGGTGAACGACTGGCCGTTCAGCGTCAGCCGTACGGCGTACCGCCCGGGCGCAGCAATGGGCGTCCCGGTCGTCGCGCTGATCCCCCAGTGCATGACCATGCGCACTTCCTTACCCGAGAAGTCGGGCTCTTCCCAGATGTACTGGTTCTCGCGCGGCGTCGTGCGAATCTCCACCATCTTCGCCGGCTCATACTGCAGGTTCCACGACACGCGGTTCACACCCGCCCGGCCACCGGTCAGCGACTGGATTCGAATGACCTCGCCGACGCTGTTGAGAATCTCCATCTTGACTGGGCTTGTGGGCGCCGCGGCCAGTGAGAACACGAAGTCTGCCGACCCGCTGCGCGCCTGACGGAACCCCGCCCGCGGCGTGTACAGTTTCGTCGCCGGCGGCGCCACGGGCTGCCCCGTCTGCTCAAGCACGGTGATGTCCGGCAGGATGAACAGACCGCGACCGTAGGTGGACAGCACCACATCGTGGTACCTGGGCTCATAGACCACCCAGGTCACTGGTGACGCGGGCAGGCCTTCCTTAAATTGCGTCCAGTGCGCGCCATTGTCCATCGAGTAGTAGAACGCACGCCCGGTGCCCGCAAAGAGCATCCCCGGGCGGTTCGAGTTTTCGATCGTCGACAGCACATAGTCGAGCGGATGTCCCGTGGGCAGGTCGCCAACCACTGACGACCACGTCGCGCCGTAGTCGGTGGTCTTGTAGATGTAGGGGCGCCGGTTGTCGTTGACGTGCCCATCCACCGTCACGATCGCGGTCGCCGCGTCGAACGTGGACGGCCAGATCTGCGTAATCGTGCCAAGGTCCGGCATGCCCTTCAGGTTGGCGCTCACGTCCACCCAGTTGCCGCCCCCGTTGCGCGTATACCAGACCTTGCCATCATTGGTGCCGGCCCAGAGCAGGCCGCGCTCACGCGGTGACGACGCGATGGCATACACCGTGGCGCCGGCATATTGCCCGAGGTTGTCCTGCACGACGCCGCCCGACGCGACAATCAGTCTGGGATCGCGCGTGGACAGATCAGGACTGATCTCCACCCAGCTCTGCCCCTCGTTGCTGGTCTTGAAGATCACTTCGCACCCGTAGTACACGGTCGTGGGCTCGAACGCGTCGAACGCGACCGGGGCCGTCCAATGACAGCGATGTTTCGAGAGGTTCGGCGCCGAGTCGAACGTAATCATGCTCGGCGAGACCGAACGGGCCGTGCCCTGACGGGCGTCGAACCGCGTCAGCTTGTTGCCGTAGCAGGATCCCCAGACGATGTCGGCGTCGTCTGGCTGCGGCTGGGTGAAGCCCGACTCACAGCCGCCCAGGTAGGTGTCCCACGCCGGTCCTCCGGCACGCCCGCCACGACCACCACCACCACCACCGACGCCGCCGCGCCCGGCGGCTGCCGGCGGCGCAGACTCGGGACCACCGAGCCGACCGTTGCCGGTCTGTTCCGGACTCGTGCTCGGCCCACGCATGGTGCCGTCATCCTGGCGATTGCTGTAGATCCAGTACGGCACGCGATTGTCCACAGCCACGTGGTACATCTGTCCATTCGGGAGGCGCACCGACCGCGCGCCCGCCGACGTGACAATGCTGGCGCCCCCGTCATCGGTCAACACGTACCGGGTGCCGTCGGTGGGATCAAACCAGACATCGTGGCAGTCACCGCATCCGCCGCTGATCGGGAACAGCTTGCCGCCGTCCTTGGACCGATGGAACCCGCTGTTCATGACGATGACGTCATTCGGGTCCTGCGGATTGACCCCGAGGCGGATGTAGTATCCCGCGCGCCCGATGAGCGACCGGTCCCAGCTCACCACCGTGAACGACGTGCCCCCGTCGTCTGACCGCCAGAGGGACCCCTGGTCGGCCGTCTGGATGAGCGCGTACATGCGATTCGAATCCGACGGCGCAATCGCGACGTCGATCTTGCCGACCGGCGAGCGCGGCATGCCGTTCTCCACCTTCTTCCAGGTGGCACCTGCATCTTTGGTGATGTAGACCGCGCTGCCAGGCCCACCGCTGTATTGCTGCCACGTGCGCTGCACCAGCTGCCAACTGCCTGCGATGAGGATGTTCGGATTTTGTGTATCCATGGACAGGCCGGAGCATCCTGTGTCCTGGTTCACGAACAACGAACGCGTCCAGGACTTGCCGCCATCGACGGTCTTGAAGACGCCGCGCTCCTGCTGCGGTCCAGTCCCGCGGCCGACGGCGCAGACATACACGATGTTGGGATCCGTCGGATGCACAATGACGCGGCCGATGCGCCCCGTGTCTCTCAGCCCCATGTGCGTCCATGTCGCCCCGGCGTCCACTGACTTGTAGACGCCGTCGCCCATCACGTCACTCGGACGGATCACCCAGCCTTCACCTGTGCCGGCCCACACCTGATTGTGATCAGAGGACGAGAGCGCCAGTGCGCCGATGGCCTGCACCGGCATGTTGTCGAAGACCGGCACGAAGGTGGCGCCGCTATCGGTGGACTTCCAGATACCGCCCGACGCGTTGCCAAGGTAATACGTGGTGGGGTCGCCCGGCACACCCACGACCGAGGCGATGCGGCCAGCGGGCGCCGGTCCCATGTAGCGGAACTTCAACGGGTCCACCGCCTGCACCTGCGCTCCACCACCCCCGCCTCCGCGGCCTTGCCGCATCTCGCCATCAGCACCACTCGCGACGCTGGCCTCGCGGGCAGTCGCATCGAACGACGGGGTGATCGGAATGGCAAACATGGCGACGGTCAGGGTCACCACTGCGCACAGGGTGAGGAGAAAGCGGCTGGAACGAGAAGACATGGCTGGAAGAACCTCCGTGCGACAGTCTACTGGAACGCATGCCGGTCAGGACGGCGCGATACACTTTCCCGGAGCGCCTATGCCACACTTCTTCGAACTGTCACCCAGTGGCCGCGCCGCCTGCCGCGGCTGTGGAAAGAAGATCCTCAAGGGCGACCTTCGCTTCGGGGAACGGTTGCCCAATCCGTATGCCGAAAACGACGGGGAGATGACGCACTGGTTCCATCTTGTCTGTGCCGCGTATCGACGCCCCGAGGCGCTCCTCGAGACTCTCGCGACGACCGCCGAGCCGATCGCGAACACCGATCGTCTGCGGGAACAGGCTCAGTTGGGCGTCACCGATCGTCGTCTCCCCCGCGTCAGCACCGCCGGCCGGGCCTCGTCAGGGCGGGCCACATGCCGCGCGTGCAAGGCACTCATCGCGAAGGACACCTGGCGCATCGCGCTCGTGTTTTACGACGATGGGCGCTTTGTGCCATCGGGCTATATCCACGCGGGATGCGTGCAGGGCTACCTGGAGACCACGGACATCATCGAACGCGTGCGGCATTTTTCGCCGGAGCTCAATAACGCGGATCTTGAAGGTCTGCGTGCGGCGCTTGGCACGGGCTGAAGCCCATGCCCTCCGAGCCCATGCGGTACGGAGGTCCCGGGCTTTAGTCCGGGACGGGGGACTGTCGTGAGCGCGCCAGCGCAAGGTTTCTTGCGGCGGGCTCGTAGGTGGGATCCAGTCGCAGCGCTTCAGTGAACTCGGCAATCGCTTCGGGCAAACGTCCCTGTCGTCCAAGGGCGCTTCCGAGATTCGTGCGCACGCGGGCGTCGCGCGGATTGATGCGGATCGACGCGCGATACGCCACAATCGCATCGCCTAGTCGCTCCATGGACTGGTGGGCGTCTCCAAGTTGACCGAAGGCTGCGGCGTCCTCGGGATGACGCAGGAGATACGCCTCGATGTGCCCCGTCGCCTCTCCAGGACGATCGAGATCGATCAGCACCAGTCCCAGGTTGTAGCGGGTCTCGAGGTCGTCGGGCTTGAGCCGCAGCGCCTCGCGATAGGCGCGTTCTGCTGCGTCGAATCGCCCGAGGGTTCGAAACGCACTGCCCAGGTTGTTGTGACCCTGGGGCAGATTCGGTTCAAGGCGAAGCGCGGCCTCGGTGTCACGGACGGCGGCGTCCAGTTCCCCGCGCTGCAACCGCAACCACCCGAGGTTCAGGTGCGCCATCCATGCATCAGGGTTCTTCTCGATGGTCGAGGCATACAGCGCGTCTGCGCTGACGTACTCGCCACTCTGACGCCACGTCAGGGTCGCGAGCACCGCACCAGTCGCGACGACGATGGCGACGGTGCGCCAGTGATGCGCGGACGTCCATCTGGCCAACAGCGTCGTCACGCCAGCCGCCATCGCGGCCATCACACTCAGGCTGGCCAGATACTGAAAGTGATCGGCCACGAACGAAAAGATGAACGGGTAGACATTGAAGAACCCGAGCGCAGGAAACAGCGTGCCGGCAAACAGGAGCGCGACGGCCAGTGGAGTTCTGGTGCGGGACCGCATGCGCCAGCACCACCCCAGGACCAGCAGCACAGCCAGCGGGTACAGGTATTGCCACCACACGGCCTGGCTCACATCCCAGCGCGGATAGACAAACGTCAGGTTCACCGGCCACGCCAGGGTGACCACGTAGAACGCCAGTGCGCGTCCAGCAATCAATCCCCGCTCAACGAAGGTAAAGTCGAATGCCGGCCCGGACGCCCCGATATATTCGCGCTCGACCCAGACCGTGCCCAGGCCCGCTGCCAGACCCATCACCAGGAACGGTACAAGGGGCATGACATCTTCCCGCCACCGCAGTGATCCCCGTTGCCACCAGAACACCACAAGCAAGGCGGCAGGCAGCGTGACGGTCACCGACTTCGACAGCACCGCGAGCACAAACAGACACAGGGCCCACGCGTAGAGAGCCCACCGGCGTTCCGCGTCGAAACGCAGATAGACCATCGCTGCTCCGAGGTACCAGACACCCGACAGCGTGTTCTTGAGTTCGGTGATCCAGGCGACCGATTCCACATGCACTGGGTGCAGCGCGAAGATGACCCCTGCGAGCACGGCCCCGGGCACGTGAAGCCGGCGAAGCACGACGACAAAGAGCGCCGCGCACAACCCGTGGAGCGTGGCATTTACGAGGTGATACCCAAGCGTCTGGTCGCCGAACACACGATGCAGGAGCCAGAATGCGGAATGGAGCACCGGGTAGTACTGCTGCGTCGCCCCCAGCTCAAACCAGATGCGCCACAATCCCTCGGTCGATTGCAATGCGCTCGTCGTCACATGCGCGTGGTCATCCCATAACATCCCGCCGTGCCAGACCGGCGCGTACGCCAGCACTGTGGCGACGACCAACCCCAGGAAGACGACCCATGTGCGGCCATGGGATTGAGATGGAACTGACTGTCTCACACACTCATTCGCCGGGCACGTTCGGCAGGTGCGCCATTGCCTCGGCCACCTTCTCTTCCGGGTACTCGTAGTCCTGCAGTTGCCCGCGATGGTAGGCCTCGTAGGCCGTCATGTCGAAGTGCCCGTGGCCTGACAGGTTGAAGGCGATGACCTTCTTCTGCCCCTTCTGTTTGCAGGTGAGCGCTTCGTCGATGGCCACGCGGATCGCGTGTGCACTTTCGGGTGCGGGGATGATGCCCTCAGCCTTGGAGAACTGCACCGCCGCGGCAAACGTGTCGAGCTGCCGGACGGCGCGTGCCTCGATGTCACCGTGTTCCACGAGTGCGCTCACGCTGGGAGACATCCCGTGATACCGCAAGCCGCCAGCATGAATGCTCGGTGGGATAAAGGTATGCCCCAGCGTGTGCATTTTGACGATGGGGGCGGTGGCGGCCATGTCGCTCCAGTCGTAGGTGTACCTGCCGCGGGTCATGCTCGGGCACGACGCCGGTTCGGCCGCGATGATCCGGCTCTTCTTCCCCGCCGTCAGGTTCTGGTGGAGGAACGGATACGCGAAGCCGGCAAAGTTCGAACCGCCGCCCGCGCACCCGATCACGAAATCGGGATATTCGTCGGCCATCTCCATCTGCTGAAGCGCTTCCTGGCCGATGACGGTCTGGTGCATGAGCACGTGGCCGAGCACCGAGCCCGGAGAGTACTTCTTGGTGCCGCCGCTCGTGGCCGCTGCTTCCACGGCCTCTGAGAGCGCGAGGCCTAGTGTCCCGGGGCTGTCGGGGTCCTGGTCGAGCACGGCGCGGCCGGCATGCGTGCGGTCGCTGGGGCTGCCGTATACCTGGGCGCCAAAGTTTTCCATGATGATGCGGCGGTACGGTTTCTGGCCGTAGCTGAGCTTCACCATGAACACTTCCAGATCCATGTTGAAGAAGTTGCACGCCATGGCCATGGCCGCGCCCCACTGGCCGGCACCCGTCTCGGTGGTCATCGCCTTGGTGCCGGCTTCTTTGTTGTAGAAGGCCTGCGGCACAGCGGTATTGGGTTTGTGCGATCCGACCGGCGACACGCCTTCGTACTTGTAGTAGATGTGTGCCGGCGTGTCGAGCATCCGCTCGAGGCGCACCGCGCGCAGCAGCGGCGTCGGCCGCCACAACTTGTAGATCTCGCGCACCGGCTCTGGGATTTCTATATACCGCTCGGCGCTGACCTCCTGCAGAATCAGGCTCACCGGAAACAGGACGCTGAGAAAGTCGGGCGTCAGCGGTTCCATGGTGCCGGGATGCAGAAATGGCGGCAGCGGCACCGGCATGTCCGCATTGATGTTGTACCAGGCTTTGGGAAGCTTGCTCTCATCCAGCAGGTACTGGTGTCGCTCGCCCATGGGGTCTCCTTCAGATTGATGCGGGCCACACGGTACCACACCCGAACGCGAAGCTAGCATTCGCAAGGTGTCGAAGATTCCAGGTGACCAGGAAGTCCATGCCATTGACCGCCGCGACAGCCACGTGCGCCGCATCCATCCTCGCCTTTACGGCAGGGCACCACGCGCGCGGCGGCCTTGAAACCCAGCCCTCCAGAGAAACAGAACCTTCATATCCTTCACGCCTCGTGTGAGAGTAGAATCCGCCGAGTGACCCCCACCGCGGAGTGGCTGAAGACGGTCGGCCTCGAGAAATACGGCCCGATCTTCGACGAGCACGAAATCACCCTCGAGGTCCTGCCACACCTGACGGAATCCGATATCGACCAGCTCGGTCTTCCCACCGGGCCGCGACGCCGGCTGGTCATTGAGATCAGGGCGCTCGCCTCAGCTGAGAATCGTCCCGTCGTCATCGCCCCTGCAGGCGGAGCACATCCGGTCGCACCACGAGGCGCCGAGCGCCGCCAGCTCACCGTGATGTTCTGCGATCTCGTGGGGTCCACATCCCTGGCCGAGCGCATGGACCCCGAGGAACTGCGTGAGCTGATGCAGACCTACCGCAAAGCCTGCGGTGATGTGGCCGCACGGTACGAGGGACACGTCGCCCAGTATCTGGGCGACGGACTCCTCATCTATTTCGGCTGGCCGGTCGCCCATGAGGACGATGCCCAGCGCGGCGTGCGCGCGGCCCTGGAAATGGTTCAGGCCGTCAAAGACATTCTCGCCGTGCAGCCGCTGGCGGTTCGTATCGGGTTGGCCACCGGCCCGGTCGTCGTGGGCGAAGCGTCGCGCGAGGGACATACCGAGGCGAATCTGGCTGTGGGAGAAACGCCCAACCTTGCGGCGCGTCTGCAGGGATTGGCGGCTGCCCACGAAGTGGTCATTGCGCCCGCCACGCGTCGGCTGATCGCCGATGCGTTCGCGCTGACGGATCTCGGGGCGCGGTCGATCAAGGGCATCGCCGAGCCGGTGCAGGCGTGGCGCGTGGACGCCGTGCACAGGACGAAGGGGCGCTTCGAAGCCGCGCATGGCGGCATGGAGCTCTCGCCCCTGATCGGCCGCGACGAGGAGATCGCGCTGCTGCTGCGCCGATGGCATCAGGCGGTTGGCGGCGAAGGACAAGTGGTCCTCATCGGCGGCGAGGCCGGCATCGGCAAGTCGCGGCTCAGTCAGGCGCTCCGCAAACGCATCGTCGAACCACATGGCGTCGTCCGCTACCAGTGCTCGCCGTATCACCTGAATTCCGCGCTGTATCCCTTCATCGAACAGTTCGAGTTCCAGGCGGGTTTTTCGCGCGATGACACCGCCGAACAGAAGCTGGACAAGATGGAAGCCGCACTCGTCGGCAGCGCGGCCGAGGTCGCCGAGGCGGCACCATTGTTCGCCGCCGTACTGTCGTTGCCCACCGATCGCTATCCAGCCCTGAAAGTCTCGCCGCAGAAGCAGAAGGAGAACACGCTTGACGCCCTGGCCGCGCAGCTTGAAGCGCGGGCCCGTCGCGAGCCGGTCCTGATGCTGTTTGAGGATGTGCATTGGGTGGACCCCACCAGCCAGGAGCTGCTCGAGGTGCTGGTGCCCAAACTCCAGAACCTCCCGATGCTGCTGGTCACCACCTACCGGCCGGAGCATGCGCCGCCGTGGGCGGGCCAGCGCGGTGTCACCACGCTCACCCTCAACCGACTGGGACGGCCGCAGGTGGCTCAACTGGTGGACAAGGTCACCGAAGGTCGATCGTTGCCGCCCGAAGTGCTCGCCGAGATCCTGTCGCACACCGATGGTGTGCCGCTGTTCGTGGAGGAGTTGACCAAGTCGGTGCTCGAATCGGGCTTGCTCACCGAACGCGGCGGCCAATATGCCTTGCTGGCGCCGCTGGGGGCACTGGCGATTCCCACCTCCTTGCGCGACTCGCTGGCCGCGCGCCTCGATCGCCTGGCACCAGTCAAAGAGATCGCACAGATTGGCGCGTGTATCGGACGGGAATTTTCCTACGACCTGATCTCGCGTATCTCGACGCTCAGCGGCGAACGGCTGGAGGCCGCGCTCGAACGGCTCGTCGAGGCCGGCCTGGTCATGCGTCGCGGTGCGCCGCCAGACGCCAACTACATCTTCAAACATGCCCTGATGCAGGACGCGGCCTACGATTCACTGCTCAAGAGCCGGCGCCACCAGTTGCACGCGATGATCGCGCATGTCCTCCAGACCGAATTCGCGAATCGCGTGGCGCACGAACCGGAATGGCTGGCACACCACTACACACAAGCCGGCGACCTGGCCGCTGCCGTTCCTCTGTGGCGCGACGCCGGCGAACTCGCGATCGAACGCGTGGCCCTGGTGGAAGCCGTGGCCCACTTCCAGAAGGGTCTGTCACTGCTCGATCAACTGCCAGTCTCCCCCGACCGCGACGCCATCGAACTGACGATTCGCGAGAAACTCAACGCGGCGTGGGCGGGGCTGCGTGGATGGGCCGCCTCGGAAATCGACGCCAACTCGGCGGCGATCCTGCGGCTGGCCACGAGCCAGCACAACACACGAAGCTTGATTCTGGGCCTCTGGTGGATGTGGACCAGTACCATCACCCAGGGCCGAATCGCTGATTCGCTGCCGTTCGCCGAGCGCTTGCTCACCGAAGGCCGCGAAACAGGCGACCTTGATTTGCAGATCTTCGGACATGCCACCCTCATGGTGCCGCGCTTCTTCATGGGCCAGCTCGCCGAGGCGCGTGAACACCTGGACCGCGTGCTCGCCCTGTACGACCCGCAACGCGCCGAGCAGTGGATTCAGTTGACCGGCCACGACCTGCGGACCTTCGTGGAGGTCTACGGCTGCCAACTCATCTGGATGCAGGGCCATCCGGATCAGGCACAGCAGATGAGTGACCGAAGCGGCACCCATGCCCGCTCAGTCGGCCACGCGTTCAACCTGGTCTGGGCGTTGACGTTTAATGCGTACACGTTCGTCTATCGGCGCGAGCCCGATCGCCTGCTGGAACGGCTGGACGAAGTGGACCGTCTCGCGCGGGAGCAGGGCATCGCCTTCATCTACCAGGTCTCCACGCCTCAGGCCTCGGGCCTGGCGCACCTGCACGCCGGTCGGCCCCAGGACGCCGTGCGCGTGCTGCGAACCGGGATCGAAAGCTGGACGAGCCGCGGCGGACACGTCCGCGTTCCGTTCCTCAAGTCTGCACTCGCTGAGGCGCTGGCCCTGCAAGGCGACTTCGACACCGCCCTGAATCTCATCGACGAATGCATCGAACAGATCGAGCGGCCCGCATGGCAGGAAAGACTCTGGCTGCCGGAGATCCTCCGCCTCAAAGGCTGGATGCTGATGCGCCAGGGGCGCGACGACGAAGCCGAAGTGGCCTTGCGCGAGTCGCTCAAGACGGCCACAACGCAACAGGCCAGGTCGTGGGAACTGCGCAGCGCCACGACCCTGGCCATCCTCCTGGTTCGGCGGGGGCAGCGCGACGACGCGCGTGCGCTGCTGATGCCCGTCCTTGGCTGGTTCACGGAAGGATTTGAGACCAGGGACCTCGCTGACGCCAGGGCGCTCCTCAAGGCACTGGGGAGTTGACCGACGACCGGGTTCGCTCCAGAATAGCGTCCTCGCAACGCACGTTCCTCTACGGAGAGCCTTCAGTCATGAGCACATCAGCCGCCGGCAAGACATTCCCCCCCGCACTGGTCAGGGCGCACAAGAACTACGTCAACGCCATCAACTCGAACAACACCGATCGCGTGATGGCCAACTACGACAAGGGCGCGGTGGTGATGCAGCCCGATGGCCCACTGGTGACCGGACACGCCCCCATCCGGAAATGGGTCGCCGACTACTTCTACGGCTACAAGACACATTGGGTGAAGGTGTCGAAGGTGATGTGGATGGCTGGAGACTACGGCTTCGATCAGGGACTCGACACCGCGGTTGACAAGCCGATCCTGCGGAACAAGGCCGGCACGATCACCGGCTACGGCAAACCGATCAAGCAGAACGTCAAGGGCATCCTGATCTACAAACGGCAGAAGGATGGCGAGTTCAAGGTGTATCGCGACATCTGGAACAGCAACGTGGCGCCAAAGGGATAGGTTGCGCGTCTACACGGTCGGGTCGTCGCCGGCGCCTTCGTCGGCGACGTTCTCGGGCGGCGGGTCGCACGTGGCGGCCCATGGCACCAGAGCCGCGAGCGACGAAGGGCGGTCGTCAGGGTTGACGCGCAGAGCACTCGCCATGAACGCATAGAGTTCGTCGCTGACGCCACTCCCCAGTTCACGGGCGGGTGGCAAATGCAGGTCCGCCTTCTGCTGCACCAGACCAAACAGGTTCTTGGCGTTAAACAGGTGCCGCCCCGTCAGCAACTCAAACGCCAGACACCCGAGCGCATACACATCCGTCCGGCGATCGAGGCGTCCGCGATCGAGTTGCTCGGGCGCCATGAACGCCGGCGTTCCCATCACGAATTCCTCTGCGGCTCCCGTCTCGTCATCGCCAGGCAACGCGATGGGCACGGCCAGTCCGAAGTCGGTGAGCTTGACGCGGCCCGCGCGCGTGATCATCACGTTGGCGGGTTTGAGGTCGCGGTGGACGAGGCCGCGGCCGTGCACGTATTCGAGTGCGCACGCGAGCTGGCCGAGGATGGCGCGCACCTGCGACTCGCCCAGTCGTCCCCGCAGCTTCACGAGCCGGCGCAGGTCCATGCCGTCGCACAACTCCATCACCAGGAAGTAGGTGCGGTAGGCAGGGAACAAGCGCTTCAACCGCGCGATGTTTTCGTGATCCAGACTCTGATGAAGCAAGGACTCCTGGTGAAAACGCGCCAGAGCCGCGGCGTCGTAAATGAGCCGGTAGCTCATCATCTTGAGCGCGACAATTTCACCAGAAGACTCCTCCTGCGCCTGATACACCACGGACATGCCGCCGCGTCCAATGCTCTGGAGGATGCGGAATCCTTCAATGCGCTTGTCCCCGAACCCATCGTGAAAGCTGCGCCCGAGTCGATCGGCCACAAGCTTCGTCAGCACCAGGCCAAGCTCAAGGTGCCGCACGGCCAGCGCGTCAAACGCCGCCGTGGGCACGAGCAGCGCCCTGACCGGCGTGTCGGCGATCACATCGGCGGTCCGCGCCTCGCGGGTGACGAGGGCCATCTCACCCGCAATGTCGCCACCCCTGAAGCGGCCCAGCAAATGACCGCCAGCCTCACCTTGGAGGCGTGCGTGTGCGGTGCCTTCAAGGAAGATGAAGAGGCCATCGCCCGCGTCGCCCTGCCTGATCATCAGGTCGCCCGGCTGATACGCGCGCTCCTCGGCCGCCGCAAACATCTCCCGCATGGCAAGGTCCGACATGCCCGACAGCGGCCGGCAACGCCGAAACAGGGTCCAGGTCAGCGGGTCCATGGTCGTGTCACCACTCCGCGATGTCGATCACGGTGGGCGGGCGCACCAACCGGTAGTCGTCGTTCACGACGCTGACGTTGTAGATAAGGACGCCTTGGTAATCGAAGCGACCGTGCCCGCCATGCAGGTGGCCGCACACCACCAGACGCGGCCTGATGCGCCCGATGGCAGAGAGCAACTCCGCACTGCCCAGATGCTCTATACCCGCAGCGCCGGGATGGTCAAAGCGATCACCGTGCCGATGGGGCGGCTGGTGCGTGACCAGGATGTCGGTGCCCTCCGGGATCGCCGCGTAGACCTCGGCCAGGCCGTCTGGCGACTTCATGAACGCCCAGTCGCCGAACTCGCGCGACCACGGCGACGCCCAGACCGAGATCGTCCCACCGCCGGCGCGTGACGCGGGCACCCTCGTGGCAGCGTCCACGAGAATCTGTCCCTCAGGTGCCGTGAGCGAACCGCTGCCGAAGTGGCACCTCTGCCCGCACCAGTCGTGATTGCCCCACGTGAGGATCTTGTGCGTGGCCGGAGCGTTCGCCAGCCAGGGCCTGGCGTATTCGTCAAACCAATCCTTCTGCTGATCGGGATGGTCGGCGGCGACCGCGGCCCCCATGCGGTCCGGGCACACGTCTCCCGCCACCAGCAGCAGGTCGCACGGGGGAATGTCAGGCAGGTATCCGTGCTGATCGCTCAGCGCGACAATCCTCATGGGACAAGAATGCCACGACCAAGCATCCAGGCGGCGATGGCCAGGCCGGATTCAATCGGCACCCGTGGCGCCCAGCACTCGACCACCTGCAGCGGCGTCATGCCCGCGCGCACCTCACGAAGAAGCGGCGCCAGCTCCCAGCCCCCGAGGTAGGCGATCGGCCCATCGAGAGCCGGATGGCGCAGCGCGGGACCAAGCGCAACAAAATCGGCGCCCAGCCTCGGTACCTCAACGAGTTCCGCATCAGGTGACACCTGAACGGCCGCGCCCGAGGCGAGCTGCGCGCTCATTGTTTCTGGGGGCGATGGCGCAACCCCGGCCTCCGGAGTGCCGGCAGCCACAGACCGATCAGTCCAGAAGGGGGACCGCTCACGCCCCGCCACGGTCGCATAGTGGCCCGCGGCCCAGGCCCGATGGCGATCGGACGCCTGGGCGAGGCTCTCACGATAGAACTGAATGGCAGCCTCGGTATGCTCAGATCTGCGCAACAGTGTGTTGACGACGACCGCGCCTGACAGCGCGCTTTGAATCGCCTTCTGGACGCCGCTCGAGGAGAGCGGGTCGAGCGCCAGCGCGGAATCGCCAATCTTGATCCGGGTGCGCGTGACGCACTGCTCGTCGAGATACGGCGTGGCGTCCACGGCGGAGACGCGGCCAAGCATGCGGGACTCCGTGCAGCCGTCCATCAAGCCGGACTGGCCCACCAGTGCATGGAACATGGCCTCGCGCGCCTTTGCCGCGCGGCCACGCAGGCTCGCGCCGTCCACAAACACGAGCGTGTTGTACGTCGCATCGGGCAGCGGCACGCCCCAGTACCACTCGTTCGCGCCAGCGCCAATCCGCGGCTGCGCCGGCAAACGGCGCCCCTCCCAGTAGGCGTAGAGCGCCACGGTGCGCGGCCCCGTCCGACGACGGCGGCCCGGCAGCGCGGCGGCTCGTCCGGTCGCGTCCACGACGTAGCGCACGCTGAGGCGTCGAACCGCCCCCGCGGCCTCGACGCCAAGGCGCCACCCCTCGCCATCCACCGTAAACTCACGAACCACGGCGGGCTGCAGCACCTGGACGCCGAGGGCACGCGCGCGGTCCAGGAGCAACGCATCGAATCGGCCCCGGTCCACCAACAGACCCTGCTCGCCTGGGTCAACGCGCTCGATCACAGGACCCGCCCAGTTCGACATCACGCGCCGCACGCGTATGAAGCCGGCGGCCTCCACGGCAGCGCGGGCGCCGATCGGCTCAAGCAGGGGAAGCACGCCAGGGCTGAGCGACTCGCCCAGGTGGCGTCGGGGAAAGGCCTTGCGTTCGACGAGGCAGACGGTGAGGCCGAGTTGCGCAAGTCGTGCGGCCATCACGCACCCGGCCGGGCCGGCGCCCATGACACACACGTCGGCGGACAACGGCGCCATGGCGGCCTACGACACCTCGGCGGGAGTGCGGCGATCCTCGCCGAGTCCTGCCGGTGAGAGGCGCAGGTAGGCGTCGAGGCAATAGTGAAGCCAGCCGCGGATGTAGTCACACGCCGGCCGGCCCCGGCGAATCACTTCGTGATGGCATCCGCCGCCACACATGTACCGCGCCCAGCAATTGCGGCAGGGCTCCTGCGTGTGCACATGACGATCGGCCAGCCACGCCGACCGGCGCACCTCGTCCACCCCCTCATCGAGTGAGCCCATCGCGCCCTCGGCATCACCGACGAACCTGTGGCAGGCGGCGAGGTCCCCGTCGGCGGACACACCGAGATACCCCGCACCGGCGCCGCAGGGATAGGGTCGGTGTGTGCCGCGCTGAATCTCGCGCATCGCATTCACCATGTTCGCGAAGGGATAGCGGTGGCCCTCCAGCATGCGGCGTTCAAACTCGCGACCGCAGGCGATCATCTCTCCGAGCATGATTTCGAGATCCTCGGCCTGCATCTCGCCCTTCCCCGTCGGCGCGCTGAGCATGGGCGAGAAGCCGACGCTGTGAAACCCGGCGTCCACGAACTGATCGAGCGTCTGCCTCAACTCCAGATTGGCCGGTGTCACGGTCACGCGCGCAGACACCTGCATCTGGCGCTGGCGTGAGAAGAGCGGCCTCAGGTTCTCCATGATGCGATCGAAGCTCCCCTGCCCGCTCTTGTAGGGACGCAGCGCATCGTGGGCCTCACGTGGCCCATCCAGGCTGATGGTCACCGCGAATCCGAACTCTTCAAAAAACGCCGCGTCGGCTTCCGTGAGAAGGGTGCCGTTGGTGGTGATGGAAAAGTTCAGCGTGACTCCGCGCGCGGCCGCGCGTGCCGCCGCACGCCGGGTCGTGGCCTGAAGCACCGGCCTGTTCACCAGGGGCTCGCCACCGAGAAACGCGAGAGTCAGGCGGGCGCCTGGCGCCGCGCCGTCCACGAGGAGATCCACGGCCTGATTGGCGCGTTCGGCCGACATGTTCTTGGCCGCGCCGCCAAACTCCCCCTGCTGCGCGTAGCAGTAGGTGCATCCGAGATTGCATTTCTGCGCGATGGCCAGCGATAACGCGTGCACCGGCGGCATGACCAGCGGTGTGTCATCAATGTACGGGTCGCCGCCCAGCCCCACGCGATCGAGCAGCTCGCCCACTCGGCCTTCGTGCATCGCGTCACCGAACTGTCCGAACAGCTCAGACTCGGCGTCGAACAGGCGGCTACCGTCCGGAACGAACACATGCCGGCCGAGCGTGGTCTCAATCAGGTGAACGTCGCGTGACCTGGGCGCCGACGCCGACATGAAGTGACGCGCGTCGGCGCGACTCACCCGTTGGCCTTCCCGGTGTCGTCCTTGCCGCCGATCGCGAAGCGCAACCACTGCTCCCACCCCTTGAACAGGTCATCGTAGAGCACCAGTCGGGAGTCCACGTAGTCATCGGGAATGTACGTGCCCGTCCGGTCCTTCTGCAGCCAGTTGTCGCCGGCGCTCGCGCCCGTGGACGTGGGTTCGACATTCACGAAGTCGGGCCGCGCGGCAGCCCAGTAGTAACACGAGCATTCGCGGTAGTCATTCTGCCACGGCGAGCAGAGCCCCTGTGTCAGCTCACCCGCCTCGGCGAGCACGCGCGAAATCACGGCCGTGTCATCCTCGAAGAACGGCCGCACCTTGAGGTCGTGAGTGACGTAGCTGCTCTGGTCGTCGTTCCAGGGCTGCTGGCTGAACCACGCGGGTGTGCGGGTGAAGTCGCAGGTGACCGTCTGGCCCACGCGCTCGTGCAGCATTGTGGCCAGCGCGTTGGACCATTCGAGTGGCGCAAGGCCCCACGGATTGGCGTCCGTGGAATAGACCACTGACTGATTGACGGTGTCGGCCGGCGACGGACCGATGGCCTGCGCCATGGTCAGAAACGGCTTCTCGGTTCCGTAGGAGATCCGCAGGAGGCGGCACCCCTTGAGGTGTGCGAGCGCCGGGTCGGTGACATCGATGACGAGGTTGTCGTACTCGCGGATCATGATGCCCTCGAACACCCGCCGCCACACCGCGCGCAGGTCCACCTCGAGCCCGGGTGTGCAGTTTGCGATCGCGCTGATCGGACGCGTGCTGACAGGATTGCCCCTGGCGACAAAGTTGATATCGAGGTGGCGTTGCGCGGACAGATTCCGCGCGGTCAACACGGCCTTCGGGGGGTCGGCTTCAAAAGTCGCCGACGCGGCGGCTCCCATGTCGATCGGTTGCCCGGCTGCGCGGTAGATCGTGTTGATCTGCCGATGGGTCAGCGCCAGGTAATTGCCATCCGCGCCACACATGAGCGCCGGCATTTTGCGGCGCCCGTTGTCGGTGAAGTCGGCCACCTGCTCCGGCTTCCGCAGGAGCGAGGGGAACCAGGGCGCCGCTCCGGCCCGCAGCGCGGCGTAGACCTGCTGGTGCAGGCGCATGATGGCGAGCGTGTCGGCCGTCTTTTCGCTGAACACCGGCCGCATGGGACGCAGCACGTCGAACGCTTCTTCAGCGGGCATGGTGTCGAAGTCCAGTGGGTCGCGCGCATCCACCGGGTTGCCATTCATCACGGCAACGTTCAGGAAGCGCACCGTTTCGAAGGCACGGCGAATGATGTCTTCGGCGCGCGCTCGCGTCTCATCAAATGACTCATGCTCGATCCGGGGTCCGAAGATGACCTGGTCAAGGTCGTCGCAGAGGTTGCGGACGAACAGGGAGTCGGGCACAAGCATCGGCGGCCCGGCCGTGATACGCGCCACGGCCGAGAGGCGCTTTGCGCCCTTCTTGCCCTTGAGCGTCACTTCCACAATGCCGTCGCACGCGTCGTCAAGATAGCCACGAGAGATGGCAATGTTGTTGTTGAGCCAGCACGGCGCAGGCGGAATGATCGAATAGAGCGATGGCGGCAAGGTCTCGCTGACGAACGTGCCGTGATAGTTGGGAATGGCATCGTCGATGCCGGCCGGCGGCTCGAACTTGTACCACCCCTTCTTCCTGTTGTAGATCCGGCGGTTCTTCGGCACCTCGTAGATATCGGGGTTCGCGGCCTTCAATTCGGCCCTCTCGGCATCGGTGAGATTCGAACCGTAGATCAGGCCCTGCGCCGGTGAAAAGCGAAAGCGGATCTCGGGGTACTGTCGCGTCGGCTTGATGAACCGCACGCTGCCGAAATCGACGAAGCGCTTCGGCGAAATGAAGTTGGCGCAGTGGCCCTTGAGTGGGTGCGGTGCGTGATTCGAGAACCAGCCGGTGTCGGCCAGCACGGCGTCACTGGGATTCGCCGTGCGCCGCTCGACCTTCCGGTTGGCGACGCTGACCTGCCAGGACACATCCTTCACGGTGCAGCCGTGCTGCTTCAGCAGTCCGAGAGTCAACGGCTGCCAGGTCTTTGATCGGTCAACCCGGGCGAAGACTTCCAGGAAGGGTGCCACGGGGCGTATGCGCCCCCCGTCCTTGAACGTCATCTCGCTGGGCGTGTGGCTCCCCGAGATCGCGCCCGTCTTCGGATCGACCTTCAGCGTTTCCTGCGGCACGATCTGCCGGAAGCCCAGCGGATGCTCCTCGCGTTCAACCATCGTGAAGTTGTCGAGCGGTTCGGGCGCCGAGCCGAGGCGCCCGATCGCCAGCGGCGGAAGAATGCGCAGTGCGCGAATCATTTGCGGCCTCCTCTGACGGCTGGACGCAGACCGGCCAGCACCTCGTCAATGAACGCGACGGACTGAAGGTCGAGGTCCCGGAGGACGGCCAGGTACTGCCGCCCGTCCGCGGGCTCATCCTTGTGGTGCTTCATGTGCGGGCTCAACAATGCAGAAACGAGTTCCTGGGAACTGGACACGAGATCCCGATGCTGACGCCAGACATCCGTTTCCGACGCCGGCAACACCAGCGTGTACGGCATCTGAAAGGGAGGACCCGCTCGTTCAGATCCTTTGCCGGCAAGCGGCAACCTCACGAGAATGCCGGCAATGGCCTTGATGTTGTACATCTCGCCGAAGACTTTTGACATGATCGCCGGCCGCAAATCGTCCGGCTTGCCAAGGTTGATGCGACGCAGTTGGAATGTGTGAGTGAGGTAGCACAGCAGCATGCGGTAGCGCACGTTGAACAGCGCGGCCCATGTTCGGGAAGGCTCGGCCGTAATCGGCGTCGCTCCTTTGATGGCCTGTCCGCGCTCGGCCACCACCGGATTCACGGCCACGCGGCGGGACGGGGACCAGTCTTGCTGCTTCTTCTGGATCTGCTGCAGTTCATGGAAGACCGTGGCGAACCGGACGAAGTGCGACGGTTCATCCTTGATCGCTGCCCGATGGTGCGGCGACTCACCCTGCCCGGCCACGTCTTTGAGCGCCGCGAGCGCCTCGGTGCGCGTCGCCATCTGCGTGATGATCACGCGCGTTTTTCGCTCGTGGGGTGGCGGCGCGTCGCTCGGCGCGGCGTGGGGCGGGAACGGGCCGGGCCGGTAGCCACGCCCCCAATCGTCGAACGACGCCTGAATACCGTAGGTCCCGGGGTTGAAGTCTGAATCCAGGATCTTCGACGGATCGCCGATGATCGCGATGATCGTGTCGTAGACCTCGCCGACTGGATGCCCGACGTGCAGCCCCAATTCGCGCCTGGCCGCTTTCGCCACTTCGTAATATTTTTTCTCGTCCTCGCTGAACACGGCCGGCATTTCCGCAAACACGTACTTGGCCAGCGACCGGCGCGTGAGCGGCTCCAGGCAGAATTCAAAAGGATAGTACGGCGTGTCCCACGGGTAGTCTTCGCGTTCAAAACTCAGGGGACCGCCAAGCAGACAAATGCAGTTCTGCACCGTCAGCAGATGCCCCATTTCTTCACGGGCAATCGTGAGGATGGCGTCGCGCCATTCGTGCACCGTGCGCTCGTGATTCCGGGCCTGGTCGCCACCCAGGGAATACGCCGCGTACAGATACTGGACCATCAGCGACTGCTCGAGTTCAGCCGCGATCTTCAGCAACATGATGAGGTAGTCGCGCCACGCGAGTTCCGGAGGCTTGGGTGGCAGGGGATGCTCGTGAATGTGCAGTGGCCTTGTGCTGCGGCGAGGCGTGGCGGGCATGCGCGGACTCCTCTGCTGAATACGGCGTTGACTATAAGCTCACCCGACGTGTCTGTCCATCACCGTTGCCCGTTCCGCTCGGGCGCCGGCCCGGCGAACAACGGGCGGGTCAGCACCTCAGCTGACGTCTGGCCGCTCCGCGCCGATGAGGCTGGGCTAGACTTGGCAGGCATGACCGAGCCCGATAACGACGAGTTCGCGGCCGAGACGACGCGGGCGATCGACATCCCCAGCGAGACGATGAAGATCAGGCGCGAACTCGCCTGCTCCACCACGCCGGTTCTGATCCTGATCCGCGGCCTGATCCAGGGAACAAAGTACCCGCTTGAAGGCCGCAGCACGTTCGTCCTTGGTCGCGACTCCTCGGCCGACATCCGGTTCGACGACGCGAACGTGAGTCGGCAGCATCTGGAAATCAGCTTCGAAGGTGAGCAGGCTTTTATCGCGGACCTGAAATCGAGGAACGGCACATTCCTCAACGACGAAC
>Ga0163153_10002755_pt1 | contig 24736 bp, 23 predicted proteins | sample OliLakLV19MP6IB1_FD_148629 | JGI IMG/M metagenome (GOLD analysis project Ga0163153, IMG submission 148629) | Freshwater microbial mat bacterial communities from Lake Vanda, McMurdo Dry Valleys, Antarctica - Oligotrophic Lake LV.19.MP6.IB-1 | ecosystem: Environmental > Aquatic > Freshwater >...
GGATCAATGACGGCATGGGCAAGTTCATCGCGGAGAAAACCGTCAAATTGCTTATCGCGCACGATCGGCCGGTCAAAGGCGCCAAGGTCCTGATCCTCGGCTGGACGTTCAAGGAAGACGTGCCCGACATCCGCAACACGCGCGTCATCGACATCTATCGAGAGCTGCAGAGTTACGGTGTTGATGTCAGCTGCTATGATCCGGAGGCCGATGCGGCCGAGGTGAAACACGAATATGGCCTGGACCTCGCACCAAACGTTGAAAGCGGCGGGCCATATGCCGCGGTGGTGCTAGCGGTGAAGCACAAGGCACTGGTCACCCGCTTCAGCCCGGAGCGCCTCGCCGCCTTGGGCAACACGCAACCGCCGTTGCTGGTGGACGTGAAGAGTTTCTTTCGGCGCGAGGCGATGGCCGCGTGGCCCGGCGGTTACTGGCAGCTCTGAACACTACCCTTGGCCATCCACTACACTGACGATGTGCTAGCGCTGATCCCGGCGCGCAGCGGCTCCAAGTCGATTCCGCACAAGAACGTGCGGGAGTTCGCAGGCAAGCCGCTCATGGTCCATTCCATCGAGCAGGCGCGCGGTTGCCCGCAGGTTGGCCGGGTGCTGGTCAGCACCGACAGCGGGGAATACGCTGCCATTGCCCGGCAGCATGGAGCGGAGACGCCGTTCCTTCGTCCGATGGAAATTTCTGGCGACGCGGCCACCGATTTGGAGGCATTTCAACATGCTCTCCGTTGGCTCGCTGGGCAAGAGGGCCGGGTGCCCGGTTTGGTGGTGCATTTGCGTCCGACCCATCCCAACCGCACTTCCACGCAGATTGCCGAGGCCATCCAACTCCTGCAAACCCATCCCGAATGGGATTCGGTGCGTTCCGTGGTCGCGGCACCGGAGACGCCGTTCAAGATGTGGTTTCACCGGCCCGATGGATCGCTGGAACCGGTGATCAAGACGGACATCACCGAGGCCCACAGCCGCCCGCGGCAGACCCTGCCGCCCACTTTCCTCCAGAATGCCTGCATCGATGTCATCCGTTCCCGGACCATTCTGGAGAAGAACTCGATCGCGGGTGAGCGGATCGGGGCGTATGTGATGCAGGTGCTGCATGACATCGACACGCCCGAACAAATGGCGGCGGCCGAAGCAGCCTTTCGCTGGGCGCAGGGGCTGCCGTCCGGCAAGACGTTTGTCTTCGATATCGACGGAGTCATCGCCTCGATTGTCCTGGGTAATGACTACGCGCTCGCCAAGCCCCTGATCGGGAACATCGCCCGCCTCCGTCGGCTGCATGCGAGGGGCAACAAAATCGTCCTGTTCACCGCGCGCGGATATGTGACGCGGATCGACTGGAGTGAAACCACCCGCCGCCAGATGCAGGAGTGGGGGGTTCCACATCACGAACTGCATTACGGCAAGCCCGCCGCCGATTTCTACATCGACGACAAGATGCTCTCGCTGGCTGACTTGGCGGCGTTAGACAGCGTCCCCTGAATTCATCCTTTCAAACACCAATTCTTATGCACCCAACCCAAACCCCGCTCTTCATCTTCGAGATGGCCAACAACCACCAGGGGGACGTGCGCCACGGCCTCCGCATCGTGGATGAAATGGCAAAGGTGGCCCGGCGCTTCGGCATACGGGCCGCCGTCAAACTCCAGTATCGGAACCTGGCGACGTTCATCCATCCCGATTTCCGCACAGCGGACCACAAGCACATCAAGCGCTTTCTCAGCACCGAACTGGCGAAGGAAGACTATGCGACGCTGGTTGAGGCCATCAAAGCTGCCGGCCTGGTCTCGATGTGCACGCCGTTCGACGAGGAGTCGGTGCAGGATATCGTCAACCACGGCATCGAGATCATCAAGGTCGCCAGTTGCAGCGCCAATGACTGGCCGTTGCTCGAGGCCATTGTGCAGGCCCGCAAGCCCATCATCTGCTCGACCGGGGGATTGCGTATTGAAGAGATCGACCAGGTGGTGAACTTCTTCACCCACCGGCAAGTCGCGGACCTCTCGATGCTGCACTGCGTCGGTATCTACCCGACCCTGAACAAGGGCGTGCACTTGAACTTCATGGACACCATGAAACGCCGCTACCACTGGCTGCCGGTGGGCTACTCCGGCCATGAGGCACCGGACAACTATGATGTGGTCCAGGCGGCGATGGCCAAGGGCGCTCGCATCCTGGAGCGGCATGTCGGCGTGCCGACAGAGACGGTGAAGCTGAACGCCTATTCGATGAATCCCGAGCAGACGGCGAAATGGGTGGAGAGCGCGCTGGCCATCGCCGAGATCTGTGGCGCCCCCGAGGGCACCAAGGTGATCGCACAGGAGGAGGTAGACTCGCTCCTGTCGTTGCGTCGTGGTGTGTTTGTGCGCGAGCCGGTGGCGGCGGTAGATGTCCTGACCCGTGACAAGGTCTATTTCGCGATGCCCTGTGCCGACGGGAAGACCAGCTCGTCGGAGTATCAGGAGACGATGACCGCCGCCGTGGCCTATCCGGCCAACAGCCAGCTGAGCGAGCGCCGCCAGCGCACGCTGGCGAACCAGCTGCGCAGCCTGATCCATCAGGCCAAGGGTATGCTGCACGAGGCGCACATCGCCATCGGCGACAAGTTCACCATCGAGATGTCGCACCATTACGGGCCGGAGCAGTTTCGCTCCAACGGCGCCCTGATCGTCAACCTCGTGAACCGGGAATACTGCAAGAAACTCATCATCATGCTGCCCGCGCAGCGGCATCCGAGTCACCGTCACATGAAGAAGGAAGAGACCTTCCAACTGCTGCACGGCGATCTTACGGTCAACCTGAACGGCGTGGAATACGCGTTGAAGCCGGGCGATATCCTGCTCGTAGAGCGGGGCACCTGGCACAGCTTCAGCACCGCCAAGGGCTGCATTTTCGAGGAAGTTTCGACGACCCATATCATCGGCGACTCGTATTACGAGGACCAGAAGGTCGCCGCCCTGGATCCGATGCAGCGCAAGACGGTGCTGACCATGTGGTGAACCATGCCGACCGTACCTTCACTTCCCTGGTGTCCTGACGAACCCGTGCGGTGTGTCTATCGCGGGCCGATCCGCGACGCAAAGTTCGGATCGCAAACCGCCGAGTCTTTCGAGGTCTGCGAAATCGAGTCCGCCCGCTTGGGATTCCTGCACCCGTTTCCGCACATCGAGTATGCTGATGATACCTACCGCACGGCGGTCAATGACAACGCCTCAGTGGAACAGTATTTCAAACTGCATGCGGAGCAGCAACCGGGCTATCTGGCCCTGTTCAAGCAGCACCTGCGGCCACACATGGTCGTGGCCGATTGTGGCTGTGGTGGCGGAGCCCTGCTGGATCTGGTCAAGGGGGAGACCCGCGGCCGGACCCTGGCGATCGAGCCCTTTGTCGGCTACCACGAGTCCCTTCGGGGCCGCGGGCATGAAGTTCACTCTACTACAGAGGAAGCGCTTTCTGGCGGTGGCAAAGCTGGCGTGGATCTGGCTCTCAGCTTCCACGTGATCGAGCATGTGATTGATCCAGTAGCGTATTTGAAATCGATCCGGGAGTTAGTCTGCCCGGGCGGTTTGGCCGTCATTTTGACGCCTAATTGGGATGACATCCTGATGAAAATCGACCCTGAGCGAATGGCGCCTTTCTTTTATCGACGGGTGCATAGCTACTACTTCACCGCTCAGGCGTTACATTGGGTTGCCGCCAAGGCGGGCTGGTCCGGCAGCGACGATATCTTCTATCATGAGTTTGGCATGGCCAACACCCTGCAATGGCTGCGTGACGGCCGGCCGGCCGGTCATGCCCGGCTGGCCGCAATCGACGCCGACGCGGATCGCTTCTGGATCAAACATATGGAGATGTCGCGCCTAGCGAACAATGTTGGGGTATTGCTACGGGCTTGAGGATGAAGTTTTCCCATCTACGCGAGGCGGTTACCACCGTGGCTGACCTGCTCGATTCTGAGATGCGTCTGGCCCTCGGGCGCCCCGTCCTGCACCCAGCGACCGCTGGGCAGGCACTAGAGCAATGGCTCGCCGCACTGGGCCAACTTCCTCCAGTCCGCGGCCGGATCCTGATCACGGCCCTAAGAAATCCCACTTGGATAGAATGGGCGGCCTACTGTGCGTGCGTGGCGCGGCTGTCGGGCTATGAGACAACCTTGGTCTATGATGGGGAACTGATGAGGAGGTTTTACCCCCGCAGACTCGCTGGACGGAACTTTTACCAAGGACTACGGAGGATTCCTGGTATCGAGCTTGTGGACCTGCACGCCAAAGGCGAGGTCGTGTCGCCTACCTCCGCACTGCTGGCCGAGGCTGAGGAATGGGCACCAGTCGCGCTCGCCTATGACTATCACGTAGAGGAGCATGACATTCTTGTTCATGCGGCGGACTATCAGCCGGCTTGGCGTGCCTTTGTCACCCGGGCGAGCAAACTTGCGACAGTACTTGAGTCCTTCCTGAATGGACGTTCGTTCCATCGGGCCCTCTGTTACAGTGGTCTGATCAGCGAATCGAAACTGCTGCTAGGTGTTCTGCGGCGCAGCAATATCGAGACAGTCTGCCTTGAGGGCTGGGCTTGGCGGCCGGGCCACATGATCTACAACCTGAACGCGCCGGCTCTGGAGTATAACGTTTCAGGTTGGATGCGCTCGCTGGGTGAGTGGGATGCGGCGAAAGAGCAGGAAGTGAACGCCTACCTGAAATTTCTCGATGGCAAGGTGCAGGACGCCGCGTGGCTGAATAATTTTTATCGGATTCAGCGGGATGCACTATCGGCGAGCCTTCCGGAGCCCCTGCGGAGTTTCGTTGCTGGTTCTGCTCCAGTTTTTCTGCTCGCGCCGAATGTCATTGGCGACAGTTCGACGTTGCGCAGGGAGACGATCTTTCCGGGTATGCAGGTATGGACTGAGCAGGTCATCCGGTGGTTTGGTGAGCGCCCCCATCTGAAACTCGTGGTGCGCGCCCATCCGGCGGAGCGGTGGATCGGCGCCAAGTGTGCAATTTACATCAGCGAGGTTGCGCGCAAAGCTGCTGCCGGAATGCCCAATATTCATGTGATCGATAGCGCCGAAAGCGTGAACACCTTTTCCCTAGTGCCCTTTGCGCGGGCGGGTCTGGTCTGGCTCAGCTCTGCGGGGGTCGATCTGGTGGTCCGCGGCCTCCCCGTGGTGGTGGCGGCCAGCCCCAAGTATACCGCTTTGGGCATCGTGGAGGAGCCCGCGACTCAGGCGGAGTATTTTGCTCTGCTCGAGCGTTGGGCTGTGCAGGCCGAGCGGCCGGCGGAGTCCCAGATGACGCAGGGCAAGCGTTATCTCCACATGGTTTTCAAGGGTTTCTCTTTTGAGGGCGCCGCGCGGAACTACCGGGCGACCGGTTTGCGCTTGGGGGCGATGCCTAATCAAGTTGAACATGATCGATTCTACCGCATCATCGTTGGCGACGAGGCAATGCCAGATATTGGCTGATCACCGTGTCTTCCTTTTTTGTAAAATTCTGGCTCGTCCTCAAGTATGGCCGCCTAGGGCTGGCTTGGTGGTTCTGGTCGACTTTCTACCGGGCGACGCTCTGCCTGCATCCTGCCTTTAGCATTGCTGTACCAATGCGAATCAGCGGTTGGATGCGTTTGGACGTCGACCCACGTGGCAAAGTGCAGGTTGGCCGGAATGTTCGGATCAATTCAGGTTCACTCGTGAATGCGGTCGGAGGGCACCGTCGGACAATAATAGCCGTGCATCGGGGGGCTACGCTCAGCATTGGCAATGACACCGGACTGAGCAACTGCACCATTGTTTGTCAGCAGGAGATTCGGATCGGAGACAGGGTCTTTATTGGTGGAGGAGTGTTCATCGTGGACTCGGACTTGCATGGACTGAAACCGGAGGATCGCATCCCGCATCGGGCCGACCGAGTAGTGCGAGCTTTGGTCACAATTGAGGACGAGGCTTTCATCGGCGCACACGCGATAATATTGAAAGGGGTCACCATCGGTCGGGCCGCAGTCATTGGGGCCGGTTCGGTTGTCGCGAAATCTGTTCCGGCTGGGGAAATTTGGGCCGGCAATCCGGCCCGACCGGTGGGGCGGGTGAGGGAATGAATTAGCTCTCGAATGCTATTCCGATCAATTTCGAACGTATTGGGCAAGGGGGTGGCCGGCTATAGCGCCATCGCCATCCTAGCCCAAGCCGTCCAAATGATCTGCGGCCTGGCGGTGCTGCGGTGGCTCACGCCCGCGCAAATGGGTATCTGGCTGGCACTGCAGGCTGCCGAAGCATATGCCCTCTGGATCCGGCTCGGAGTGGTGAACGCGCTCAACCGCGAATACCCCTACCTGCGAGGACGAGGGGAGTATGAGAAGGCAGTGCTGCACGTCCAAACCGCCGGCACCTACATGGCCGGGTGTGCCAGCCTGCTCGCGTTAGGGTTTGTGGGCAGTGCCATGCTATTGGCGGACAAGGGCAGCGACTGGCAACTCGCGTTGATCTGCTTTGCGGCGCACTCGGCGGGTGGGCTTTGGCGCAGTTTCATCGACGTTACTTTTCGGGGTGGCCAGGAGTTTGCCCGGCTAGTGCGCCTGCAGATCACCGGCGCAATATTGCAGGCAGTGTCGCTGCCGCTCGTTGCCTATGGCGGCTTTCGGGGATATTGCCTTCGGGCGGTGGTGCTGGCGGTGGTGCTCACGGCGCTCTGGCATGTGCTGCGTCCGGTTAAGGCGGCCTTACGCTGGGACCGGGCCATCTTGGGCAAACTGCTGCGCGAAGGGCTGCCACTGTTTGGGGCCAATTACCTCAACGGCGTTGCGGCACAGTTTCCTCGCTTGGTGCTGATTGTGGCCGGAGGCACCGCGATGCTCGGACTCTACGCGCCAGTGTCGGCGGTGCTGGCCGCAGGTGCGCTGCTCCCTTCAACCCTGCTGCTCTTTCTGTTACCCAAGCAGAATTTCGATTTCGGCGGCAATGTCGATGCCTCACGGCTGGCCTCCGAGGGGTGGCAGAGGGCTTGTTTTTTGAGTGTCCTTTTGCTTCCGGTGGGGCTGGTGGGCTGGTGGGCGGCTCGCATGCTGGTGCAATACTGGATGCCGGAATACAACGACGCGCTTCCGGCGCTGGGCTATGCGGTCGGAATAGTAGTGCTGTCCCCCCTTCGCCTGGTCACTTCGATTTTCTCCACCCTGAAAGCTTGGTGGCCGATGATGGTCCATGTCGTGACAGGCCTTCTCCTGACCGGAATGTTGCCTTGGCTGTTTTGGAAACTAGCCTACGGTGAGCCGCTGGTGGCGGTAGTGCGCGGCGTGCTGGTTGCTCAGTTGCTCCACGCGCTAGCGGCTTGGCCATGTGTGCGGTGGGCCATCCGAAGTGCTGTTCCCGGGCAGGCTTTACCTTGTATTTCATTGTCAGGCCCAGTTCGTTAATGCCATGTCGCAATTGCGCTCTATTTTACCGAGCCAGAAACCAACCAACTGGGGCTTTGCCCTTCAACTCACTTTTGGGCTCATGCAATGGTTCAGCTTGGCGCGTGCCCTGTTCATACAATATTTTGGCGATCAGGTGAATGCGCTGGCCGCCGCGTTGAACGGCATCTCCGTGGTAATGTTGATTATGGCCGTCGGCTGGTATCTACGGAAATATGGAAATCCCCTTTCCGGCGCGGCGCGCATATGGATGTTCATCGTCGCCGGGCTCACGGTCATCTGCACAATTCGTGGGTTTGGCGGCGGATTGATTCCGAAGTTTGTAATCCTCGACGTGCTAGCCTTCGCCTCGCTGCTTTGCTTCGTTTTCATCGGCAGTATACCCCAAGCCTTCGATGATCTGCGGCGGGTTTGGTTTTATGTGCTCATGTTGTCGATTCCGCTAAACCTTCTGGCAATGGCGGACCTTTCGGGATTTACCAGCGAATTGACGAGCGGCGTGCGCGTGGCTCGTGAAACAATTTCCTATCGCACGCACAACACGCTCGATGTTGTTCTATTGGTGGGAGCTTTTGCGTTTACTCTTAGGCCATGGCAGCGCGTGGTGGTGGTGATAGGCTTTTGCCAAGTGATCGCGATGCAGGTTTTGTATCAGAAAAGACTGGAAACCGTATACTATGCGTTTGCGGCCTTATTTTGCCTGTGGGTTTGGTGGATCGAATCGGGAGCCTGGCGTGCAAAACTACGGGATTATGTCCGTGGCGGAGTGATAACTAGCCTTGCGATTGTGTGCATGGTCTTGGCGCTCAAAGGCAACCTGCTAGTTCCGCAAGCCGTTGCATTGTTCGAGCGAACGACCGGTCGGTCGAGGGACGTCGATTTCAAGGGCGGGGCCGCAAACTACTTCTTTATAGATAATGAAAGATTTCAAATCGTGTTGGACAGTCTGTCCACTATGTCCGTGGTAGAACTGATATTTGGGCGAGGAATGGGTGGGGGCGTAGAGTGGACCGGGTTCAATACGGCGGTCCTCGATTCATTGCAAAGTGAGGAGGTCTGGGCCTCCTATTATATGGAGGATTACGATTATTTCGGTCGAAGGGCTTTTGAAATCGGCGCGGCTACGCCTATCCTCAAGGGAGGAATCATCTTCTGGCTCGTCATTTATACTGTATATCTGCTCTTTTTTTTACGCATTCCACAAATCTCTCGCTCACTCGCCGGGAGGCTATGCATCGTGATTGTAATGTTTCAATTACCCTATGCCTTCTTCGGAGGGGATTTCAATGTGACCGCAATTTTCCAAATGGGGAACTACGCTGCGTGCTTGGGCATGGGACTAGCTTCCTACGCGAGCCGCGAAGGGTTGGTCGGGCAGAATCTTCAAGCCCTGCGGAATCACAAGCGCTTCGCACGCGTGCCGCAAGGCGGTCGTGCCCTTTAACACTGCGGAGGGCTCCCTTGGTCAAGCCAGCTTTGCGCATCAATGCAATCGCATGACATGGTAATCATTGCCGGTGATTTTGGGTTTCCCGCCGGGGGTGCACCGGCGGCACGGGGTGCAAAATCTCGCTTTGGGGTTCCGTGCGGCAAGCGAGCCGGTTCACATCCTGGCCCCGTGGGACGCCAACGGTTCCGACCGGGCGGATTTGGTCGGGAAACGCATGCAACAGAAATATTGAAATGGGTCGGTGAATTCAGCGGAGGAACAAAACATGTGGAGTAAACTTGTCTGGCGTGTGGTGGCGAAATTGTTCGGCGGTGACCGGGCAAGCCGGTTGCTTGGTGTGCAAGTGGGGCAGGGTTGCCGTATTTGCCCATGCGGCTTTGGGTCCGAGCCCTGGCTTGTCAGCATCGGCGATCGCGTGACCGTGGCCCCGGGGGTGTCATTCGTTACCCACGACGGTTCGACCTGGCTGTTTCGCGATGCTCACGGACGCCGGTTTCGCTACGCCAGAATTCAAGTGGGAAGCGATGTCTTTATAGGCCTCAACGCGGTGCTCATGCCCGGGGTCCGCATTGGCAACAGGGTGATAGTCGGCGCGGGATCCATTGTCACCAAGTCGGTGCCTGACGGCACGGTGGTAGCGGGCAATCCGGCAAGGATTGTGGGAGAATACTCCGATCTGGAGAGCAGTGTTCTGGAGGATTATCCTGCGGCGGACGACATGATCGGCCGGGCGTGGCGCGAACGTATCGACAGTATCGTGGAGAAGGATTTCCGGCCCGATCTCGAAAAGTAAAACGGAGCGGCGAACCAGCGATCCCCTTTGAGCCGACCACCTGTTCTTGCCCCCAATGCCGCCGGCGGCGGCGATTGCATCCTGGCCGCATGCACGCCGGCGCTGGCGGAATCCTACCGGGTTTTCGTCATTCGGGCCTCCGGGGCCGGGGCCTACCAGGCGAGTGTCGAATACATCCAGTGGCTGCATTACGAGCAGGCGCTGTCTCGCGGAGTGGGCAAGGACTTTACCGTGTTGCTCAATCCCCAAGGCGTGGCCGTGAGCCCGCGAATGATGACTCGGACGAGAATAATGGGTTTGGGCGGGCGGAGACAAAAATGAAAATTTTCATCGTAGGCGACTTTGCATATCCGGAAGGCGGGGCGGCATTGAGCCGATTGTTGCACGTGGCGGCTGCACTGGTCGAAGCCGGTCATAAGGTGCAATTGGCCGCGATGTCCGGGGCCGCTCCGGGAGCCACGTTCAAATTGGTGGACACCCTCGCTTCGGGCCGGATTGACATCCATGCGTGGAGCACAGGGCGGGTGGTTGCGTCAGCGCTGGGGATATGGAGGGGAATCGCCTGGTTTCTGCGGATCTATCGAGGTGCTAAAGTCGTGCATGATTGGCTGAAGCTCGAGGCTGGGCTGGGTCCGGACAACGTGCTGTTCGTTTATGGCCGCAGCTATGTTCGGCTCGCACCTCTGGTTAAGATTGCGAAGCGCAAAGGGGCCTTTGTGGCATTGGATGTCACCGAAGGCATCGAGCGCTTCCGTGGTTTCGGCGGTCATGTGAATCCGGTTTATTGGGATTGGTGGCTGGGCCTGCGGTTGCTGCCCGGGCAGGTTGATCTGGTGACACCGATCTCCCAAGGGCTGGCCGAGCGGTGTGTCATTGCTGGAGCCAAACGGGTCGTGGTGCTGCCCGGGATTGAGTCTTGGGAGCGCCGGCCCGACACGTCGGTTGCGGTCGCCGCGCGGGAAGGGCCCTTCCGTTTGTTTGTATTTGCGGCGCTTAATATCAAGGACGCGCCGGCGCTACTCATGGAGGTCGCTCTGGAACTCAAGCGCCGCGACGCGCCCGTGCGATTGGAAGTGGTTGGTCGATACATGTCCGATTCCGAGGGCCAGGTCTGGGCACTCCGATTGGCGGCCTTGCCCGGAATTTTTCCCTGGCTGCGGTTTCATGGGGCCCCGCTCCGGGAACAGCTGGAAAAACTGCTGGGCGAGGCGGATGGATTCCTGATGTTGCGCAGCGACAACGCGGCGGAGCGGCTGGCGTTTCCGACGCGTCTGATTGAGATTCTGAAATACGCCCGTCCGGTGCTGGTGTCGGATGTGGGTGATGTGGCCTTCTACCTGCAGGACAATGAGCATGCGGTGCTGTTGCCGACGCGCGACGGCCGCCTGATCGTCGATCGCATTGTCGAGTTGGTGTCCCGTCCTGATCGCGGACGTTCGCTCGGTGAGGCCGGCCGTTTGCAGGCCGCGGAATGCTTTGACCGTGCGAGGCAAATGGCGGTTGTTCTGCGGGCGATCTCTGACGCGCGCGCTGGTGCTGGGGAAATGGGGCACAAGCCCAAGGCGATCCGTCCATTCGTGGCAATCCTAGTTAACTCACTCGGGGGAGGAGGGGCAGAGAAGCAGATGCTGCTTTCCGCCCGACTCCTAGCTGAAGCCGGTTACGATTGCCGCTTATACGTGATGAGCAGTGACGAGCCGCACCGGCGCATAGAGCATCTGCTCGTCGCGGCCCGGGAGGCGGGCGTCACCGTAATAAGGGTAATCGGGCGTTTCCGCTTTTCACTGCGCGTAATCCGGCGGTTCTGGGCAGATCTCTTGGAAAAGGACAGGCCCCTGGTCTGGTCGTGGGGCTACCGGGCGGACGTTGTTCGGCATCTGTCGACATGGGTGGTGCCCGGCCTGCGTAGTGTAGTCTCGCTGCGCAGTGCCTATGAAGAGGAGATCAACACTTTCGCCTCGCTCTGGCACTGGTTTGATGGCGAGGAACCGATCTATCTGAGCAATAGCCGCCGCAACCTCGAGCAGCTTGGCAGGCATTTGCCGGCGATCCGCAGAAGGAGCAAGGTTCTTTACAATGCGCTAGAGTCTGAGGCGCACCAAATCTCAGCAGATCTGCCAGTTGTCCCGCCAAAGCGGTTGGAGATTTTGATGCTGGGAAATGTTCGACTGCTGATCAAAGGTTATGACCATGCCATTGAATTGGCAGCGCGGTTGAAAGCCCGTGGGGTGTGTTTCCGACTCCGTATCGGCGGGGCGTTGCATGAGGGCGAGGGGCTTAAGCGGCTCATTGAGCAGCACGGTGTTGAAGATATGGTTCAATTGGAAGGAGTCATTCACCGGCCACTGGCCTTTCTCCAGACGGGGCACGTCTTCCTGCTGCTAAGCCGGGTGGAGGGCATGCCTAACGCGCTGATGGAAGCCATGAGCTTGGGCCTGCCGTGCATTTCGACCATGGTGGGCGATGTGCAGGATTTCTCCCGGAGCGGAACCGCCCTCAAGGTCGTGCCGATTGGCGACGTCCCGGCTGTGGAGGCGCAGATTGTGGCTTGGCTTGCTGATTGGAAGGACGCGCGCGCGACTGGGCGCGAGGCGGCCAAACTTTGCCGCGAGCTTTTCACGACCGATCAGTTGGACCGCACCCAGCGTCGGATATTCGGCGATCTTACCGCTGTGGCTGCGCCCCAAGTGTTCTAAACAGAGCGTGAAAATCCATATTCTTGCTGGGCTTGATGCCTCCCTGCTGAATTTTCGTGGCAGCCTGATCCGCGAACTCATTTCGGCCGGGCATGAGGTGGTATGCAGTGCACCGCCGGGTAAGGCAGGCGTGGCGGCGGCCCTGGCTTTAATGGGGGCCCGGTTCGTGCCCGTTCCATCGCTGCAGCGGGCGGGATTGAATCCCTGGCATGAGATGGCCACGCGGCGTGAACTGCGGGCCATTTTTGAAAGGGAGCGTCCCGATGTTTTACTCGCCTACACGATCAAGCCAATTGTCCATGGGCTCCCTGCTGCACACGCGGCTGGCATCCCGCGCTTGTATGCGATGATTACCGGGCTGGGCGCTGCCTTCAATTCTCCCGGCATCAAGGGATGGTGTTTCCAGATGCTGGCGATTGTCCTGTATCGCAGGGCCTTGAAGAACGCGACGCGCGTTATCGCGCAAAACGAAGACATCGCGCAATACCTGCTGGAACGCCAGATCTGCACGAAGCGTGAGCAGATCTTGGTTGTGCAGGGCTCCGGGGTGGACGCCACTCATTTTATCCGGGTTGCCCACCCCAAGGGTCCGCCGGTTTTTCTGCTGCTGGCGCGAATGCTTCGCGACAAAGGAGTGGAGGAGTATGTGGCCGCGGCGCGACTTGTCCGACAGAAACTCCCCGCCGCCCGATTCCTGCTGGTGGGGGACACGGATCCGAATCCGGCAGCCATTTCCAAGGAACAGTTGAACCTGTGGAATGAAGAAGGCGCGGTTGAGTATCAATCCGCCGTGGCCGATGTCCGTCCTCTGCTGTCAGGCTGCACGGTCTACGTCTTGCCTTCCTATCACGAAGGTATGCCCCGCTCGGTGCTGGAGGCCATGGCGATCGGCCGTCCGGTAATTACCACAGATACCATCGGCTGCCGCGATACCGTGATCAACGCCGGGCCGCCTGACCATGAGGGCATTCGCACCGGCGGTAACGGCCTGCTGGTGCCGGTGCGCCGGGTAAAGCCTCTGGCCGCAGCCATGCTCAGATTGGCCAGGGATATAGGCCTTCAGGAGGCCATGGGCAGGCGCGGCCGCGAGATTGTCGAGCAACAGTTTGACGTTCGTATAATAAACGACCTGATGCTCCGCGCCATGGACCTCCAGCCGCCATCGAAGGATTTCTCATCTTTAGCTCCCAGCCCCTAGTTCATCGCTTTCTATTCCTCATGTGCGGCATTACAGGTTTTCTCGAATCGACGGTTGGTCAACTGACCGAGAGAAGAGCTTTGCTGCAGGGAATGACCGATGCCTTGGCGCATCGTGGCCCTGATGCGGAAGGCATGTTCCAGAGCCAGGATGGCGTGGTGAATCTGGGCCACCGGCGGCTTGCCATTATCGATCTCACGCCCACCGGTGCACAGCCCATGCAAACCGCCAATGGCCGCTACACGCTATGTTACAACGGAGAAATCTACAATTTTGTTGAGTTGCGGGAGCAGTTGCTGGCGGCGGGGGAAAAATTCCGGGGCTCTTCGGACACGGAGGTGCTGCTGCTGGCGTTCGCGCGCTGGGGCATTCAGGCGACCTTGCCAAAACTCAACGGCATGTTCGCGCTGGCCTTCTGGGACGAAGGAAAGCGCAAGCTTTGGCTGGCGCGTGACCGTTTCGGCGAAAAGCCCCTATATTACGCCTGGCATAGCGGCGTGCTGTTCTTTTCGTCTGAACTGAAGGCTATGAACCGGCATCCCGCATTTCGACAGGAAATCAATCAAGAGGCACTGGCGCTGTTCATGCGGTTCAACTATGTGCCGACGCCGCATTGCATTTTTAAGAATGCCTGGAAGTTACCCGGCGGACATTTCCTCGCTTTGTCCCCCGGCGAGGAGCCCGCCGCGCCGGTAGCTTACTGGTCGCTGGCTGACATGGTTGGCCGGCGACAACTACTCGATTTTGATCCGCGCGACCCGGCCATTTGTGATGCAGTCGACGAGGCTTTGAGGCGGGCAGTAAAAATGCGCATGGTGGCGGACGTGCCACTGGGCGCCTTCCTCTCGGGCGGCATCGACTCCTCGACCGTGGTCGCGTTGATGCAGGCACAAAGTTCCCGGCCGGTGAAGACATTCACCATCGGCTTTTGGGAAGCACCCTACAATGAAGCACATGATGCGGGTAATGTCGCCCGTCATCTTGGAACCGAGCATCATGAGTTTTATGTATCCAGCCGGGAATGTCTGGATGTGATAGGGCGATTGCCGCAAATCTATGACGAGCCGTTTGCTGATTCCTCGCAAATCCCAACCACCTTGGTTTCCCAGTTCACGCGGAAGCATGTGACGGTGGCGCTCTCCGGTGATGCGGGAGATGAGTTTTTCGGCGGATACAACCGGTATTTCTGGAGCAAGCGCATCTGGCCCAAGTTGCAGAAGTTGCCGGTCGACGTGCGTAAGCGGCTCGCGCGGATCGTCCAACAGGGAAGCCCGGCCGACTGGGACCGATTTTTGAATGTGCTGAACCTCTTGGTTCCATCCCAACTGCGCGTGCGGGGCGGTGGCGACAAACTTCACAAGTTGGCGGCGGCGATGGAGGCGGAGTCCACCGATGAGCTCTACCGGAGCTTTGTTTCGCAGTGGCAGCGACCTGAAGACGTGCTGCTAGGCAATAATGAGCCAATGTTCCTCAACCGGCAGATCGCCGCCGTGCCGGGCAATTTGGGCTATGTGGAGCGAATGATGTATCTGGACATGATGACCTACATGACGGACGACATCCTCTGCAAGATGGACCGGGCCAGCATGTCGACCGGGCTGGAAGCGCGGGTTCCGTTCCTCGACAATGACCTTGTGGCTTTGGCGTGGAACCTGCCCATCGACGTGCGCATTCACAATGGCCTCGGCAAATGGCCGCTGCGGCAGGTGCTGAAGCGTTACGTTCCGGAAGAGCTGTTTGCGCGGCCGAAAGCCGGCTTTGGCATTCCCGTAGGAGATTGGCTGCGGGGACCGTTGCGTAATTGGGCGGAGGAGCTGCTTTCAGAAAAACAATTAGCGGATGGTGGCTGTTTTCGTCCCGAGGTTGTGCGCAAGCAATGGGCCGAGCACTTGAGCGGCAAATTCAATCGCCAGCATTCGCTTTGGAGTATCCTCATGTTTGAGGCTTGGCGGAGGAAGAACGTTTAGCCTTCAATCGTTAGAGCTGGGTTTTGCCCGAGAGGTTATAAATAATATGAAGCAAAGAATGGTCGCAGTATGATAATCCAAATTGCAGCCCATCTCCCCAAGACCGTGATCGGTAATGAAGAACTCGCGCAGCTCTATCCAGATTGGACTGCGGAGAAGATTTTCGAGAAGACCGGTATCAGGGAGCGGCATGTCGTGCTGGAGGGGGAGTGTGCGTCCGATCTGGCCTTTGCGGCGGCCGAACGGCTGTTCGCGGGGCGGGCGCTTCAATCGTCAGCATTCATTGTGGAGCGTCGTGATGTTTCAGTCTTGGCTGTCAGCAAACAGGCTTTGATGTAAAGCAACCGTGTTAAACTACCGAATTATACGCCCCGTTTAGCGGTGTGCAGGCGGAAATAAATCGCACCACGCAGAGCACATGCCGCTTGTTACTCGTTATTGAAGGGATGCATTCGAGGCGCTTTTTTAACAGGTTAGTCACTTTACTGTCAAAGTGCGCACCCATAGTCTAGATTGACTAAGCTCTTCGCTGCACAGATATAATCTAGGTATGGACAACTCACGATTTCTGCGAAATTTCACTGACAACATCGAAGGCATTGATGTCGCGGCCATCACGCTCGACACGCCGCTTACCCACATTCCACAGTGGGATTCCATGGCCATCCTCACGACCCTTGCGATGGTTGACACCGAATATGGGGTGCAGATTTCGGGTGTGGAGGTCCAGCGTGCCAAACTTGTGCGTGATCTTATGAACGCCGTTGCCGCCAAGCTTTCGAAGTAGCCCGCAGGAGATAGCATCATGGCCGTTGCGACTATTTCTAATGTTCGGCTTGCCGGCGTAGCGGCATGCGTGCCGAAGGGGCGCCGCACGACCGCTGACTATGCTGACCTTACGGTTGAGGAACGTATCAAGTTCACCAAAACAACCGGTATCGAGGAACGACGTGTGGCGGGGCCCGAACAGTGCATGTCCGATTTCTGCTGCGCGGCGGCCGAGCGGCTGCTGGCGGAGCTTCAGTGGGAGAAAGAGGACATCCAAGTGCTCGTTTGCGTCACCCAGACGCCCGACTATCCCATTCCCGCAACTGGAGTTTCGCTGCAGCACCGTCTCGGTCTTTCTCGGGACTGTCTAGCCTTCGACATCAACCTCGGCTGCTCCGGCTATGTATACGGCCTGATGGTGGCAGCGAGCTTGCTCCAGACCTTAGGGGGGAAAAAGGCCCTGCTGCTTGTAGGTGACACCTCTACCAAGATTACGCATGAACACGATCGCACCGCCGCGCCGCTCTTTGGCGATGCCGGCACCGCGACCGCCCTAACCTACGATCCGGCGGCGCCGGTCATGCGGTTTGACCTGCATAGTGACGGTGCGGGGGCGCAGGCGATCATCATACGGGCGGGAGGATTCCGCCAACCGCTGACCTTGGACGCCATGCGGGTGCGCGAAGTGGAGCCGGGAGTATTCCGGGCTCCGGTAAATGTGGAACTGAACGGGGTGGATGTCTTTAATTTTGGACTGCGCGAAGTGCCAGGTACAGTTCAGGCTGTCCTGACGGCAGCGCAGTGTCAGATCGCGGATGTGGATCAGTTTGTTTTTCATCAGGCCAATTGGCTGATGAACGAGATGATCCGGAAAAAAATAAAAGTACCTGAGGGGAAATGCCCATATTCGCTACGGCTGTTTGGTAACACCAGCTGCTCCTCCATTCCGCTTACCTTGGTAACCGAATGCCGCGCCGTTTTGTTGTCCGGCCGGCAACGCATGATCTTTTGCGGCTTCGGGATCGGTTTGTCCTGGGCGACGGCCCTGGTGGAGGCCACTAATGTGGTTTGTCCTGAACTTGTGGAGATTTGAAAATGGAAAACCCCTTTAGTCTGCCGGGCCGGCGCATTTTGGTTACTGGCGCCTCTTCGGGCATCGGGCGGGAGTGCTGTGTGCGCATCGCAGCGATGGGCGGCACCGTCGTCGCGACCGGCCGCAGCGAAGAGCGTCTCGGACAGACCCTCGGGCTGCTCGCCGGACTGGGCCACTTGTCCATTGCGGGCGACCTTTGGGAGTTGGTCACCTCGGGGCGCATGGCGGCTTTTCTACCGGAGCTTGACGGTGTCGTTCATTGTGCTGGCATAACGAAAATTGTGCCCGTCAAGCTGCTGAACGAGGCGACGGTTCGCGACATCATGCGGACCAACTACGAGTCGCCGGTGCTGCTCACCCAGCAGCTCCTGAAGCACCGCCGCTTGCGGGCGGGCGCTTCGGTAGTCTTTATTGCCTCGGTTGCCGCGCGAATCGCCAACAAAGGGAATTCGGTTTACGCCGGCAGCAAGGGTGCCTTGTGCGCGTTTGCCCGGGTGCTTGCCTTGGAGGTGGCGCCTCAGAAAATTCGCGTCAATACGCTGTGCCCGGGGTTGGTGCGGACCGCCTTCACCGCAGCGGACGGCCCGATTTCTGGCAGCATGCTCGTTGAGTATGAGAAGCTCTATCCACTCGGCTTTGGGGAAGCCGCGGATGTCGCAAACGGGGCACTTTATTTCCTATCGGACGCCAGCCGCTGGCTGACGGGGTCGGAATTGTTGATGGATGGAGGACTGACCATTGCTTGATCGAGTTCTTATTGTCGGGGCGGGTGGACTTGGCCGGGAAATGTATTCATTTGCTGAACGGCATCCCGACTGCGGAGTGCGTTGGATTCTCGAGGGCTTCCTCGACGACAATCCGGCGGCACTCGCGGGCAGGGGACATCCGGCCAAAGTCGTTGGCAGTATCCAGGACTACCAGCCCCAGCCCGGGGAGATTCTACTGCACGGCTTGGGTTCGCCATCAGCCCGCGCACAATGCGTTACGCTATTGAGTGCTCGGGGCGCGCGCTTCCTGACCCTGGTTCATCCGACAGCCCAAATTGGACGCAATGTCCACCTGGGCGAAGGCGTCGTGCTGCTGGCGTGGGTGGTGCTTACCTGTGACATCGAGGTGGGAGACCACACCGTATTTTTGAGCTTCAGTGGCTCGGGTCACGATGCCCGTATTGGTGACTGTTGCCAGATTAGCTGCGGTTGCGACATCATGGGGTTTGTGCGGCTCGGCTCGCGTGTCCTCATGGGTTCCGGCGCCCGCGTTCTGCCGAAAATAGAAGTAGGTGATGACGCGATTGTGGGCAGCGGAAGCGTCGTCATGAACAGAGTGAAACCGGGGACCACCGTTTTTGGCCAACCGGCACGACCAGTCGCCCGCCCTCAGTAGAGAAGTTCGAGGGTTCGCTATGGCCGGGCTTTTTCCGTAAGACCCAAGACGCTGAGCCGATCAATTACTGTTTGCAGATCGGGATTAGACCAAATGTGGTCCAAAGGACGATTACTGGTTAGTCGGATAAAAAACTGCTCCTTCTGCCGGTCGAACGGATGGCGAATGACATCGCGGACGTAGTTCGGCAGCCGCTCCCAAAATCCGCGCCATCCTTCATGGAATCCAAACTGGGGATATGTGTTCACTTCGCCCCCAACCAAGTGCCAGAAGGCCACATGCAAGCTGGTGCTGTCCTTGGAAAACATACCAATCTCAGCCGGTTTAAGCCGTTGCGCATCGGTTAAAGCTTCAACGACATTGGATGATCGCGAGTTTCGAGTCCAACCGGAGTTGATCCAGCAAGTATCGGGAGTATGCATACCTGCGTCATAGTAGCTGGATTTCCCAGGGGACCAATAAGCGATATAGACTCCAAAAATCAGGCCTTCTTTGCTGTAAACTCGGAAGAGCGAGTCGTCATAGCGGAGCAATTTAACCACAACTGTTCGCAGTTCTTCAGTTTCAGCAAGCGGTAGATCCTGCACGCTCCAACCAAACAATGACGCCGGAATTATCGTTGCGAGAGGCGGCGGCGGCGGTGGGTTTGGGGCGCGTGTTATCTTGGCGACTAGTTGCAAGCTCAAGGCGGCGATCAACAGTATGCAGGAAAAAAAGAGCAGCCATGGCCGACGCGAAGATTTTGGCGATGCACGTTCCGTTTTATAATTGTCGGCAATCACGTGACTGCAAAGTGCTCGGCTATGAAAGTAATACAAACGAATATTTTTCGTCGCGTCCGGGGGATATTCCTCTCCCTCTGTGGTAATGCCATTTGCTTCCATAGCCGCTATTGAGTTTCATTTGCCGGCGGGGCAATTGACCAATGAGCTATTGGCTGTGGAATTTCCCGAGTGGAAGGCGGCAAAGATCGCCGAGAAGACGGGTATCGTCACCAGGCATATTGCGGCTCCGGGGGAACTTTCATCCGATCTGGCCGTCGCAGCGGCCCGGAAGCTTTTTACCTCGGCAGCTGCGAGCCCAGCGGAAATCGACTTTGTGCTGCTTTGCACGCAGACCCCGGACTTCGCATTGCCCACTTCGGCGTGTTTGTTGCAGCATCGGCTGGGGATACCAACCTCGGCCGGAGCCTTGGATTTTAATCTCGGATGCTCAGGCTATATTTACGGGCTGTCGTTGGCAAAAGGACTCATAGAAACCGGCCAAGCCGCACGCGTGCTATTGCTCACTGCAGAGACTTATAGCAAGCTTCTGGATCCAAAGGATAAAGCTGTTCGCACAATCTTTGGCGACGGAGCCGCAGCCACACTGGTTGTCGCAACCGAGCATTCTGGTGGTGAATGCGTTGGTCCTTTCATTTTTGGCACGGATGGCTCGGGCGGGCCAAACTTAGTTTGTCATCACGGAGGGTTCCGTGGCGAGGCAGCAGAGGCCGCCGGACATGTGGCGTTATGGATGAATGGCCCGGAGATTTTTAATTTTACCTTGAAGGTTGTGCCGGACGCTGTGCAGCGCCTTTTGGCGCGGGCAAAAATGGATATGAAGGCGGTCGATCTCTTTGTCTTTCATCAGGCGAATCTCTACATGCTCGAACATCTCCGTAAAAAGCTGGGTGTTCCTGAGGATAAGTTCGTCATGGCTTTGGCGGATGTGGGCAACACGGTCTCGTCTACCATTCCTATCGCCCTGAAGAGCGCACTGGCGCAAGGCCGCGTTAAATCGGGTTGCACGATAATGCTCGTGGGATTTGGCGTCGGCTACTCCTGGGGTGCGACCATGGTGCGTTGGCAATGAATAATGAAGCAAACCGGGCGCCAGGAAGAGAAAGTCGAGCTGTTCTCTTAGTGTGCGGTGTGGCTGTATTAGGGTGCGCCTTATTGCTTCAACTGAGAATCAGGCAAAAGGCCAATATCCAAGGAAACGTCGTCAGTATGGAATTGAAGGGGCGCCTGCCGCAGGCATTGCCGGGGTGGCAAACGAACGAACTTCCCTTGGGGCCGAATGAACTTTTGACTGAACGCGCGACAGAGATTCTTCGTTTCGACGAATATGTTTACCGGGAATATTCCCGGGCTTCTCAAGGGTTTGCCGTTTATTCAGCTTATTGGTCACCCGGCAAAATGCCGACGCGGTTGATTGCCCTCCACACACCAGATCGGTGTTGGACTGAAAATGGCTGGATCTGCCAAGAGCAACAATTCGGCGTTCCCGTGGGCCAACCCGACAACATGCTTTATCCTGCCCAATGGCGCGTTTTTACCCCCCCCCCAGGTCAAAACAATCGGCAGTATGTGCTGTTCTGGCTTTTGGTAGATGGAAAGCCCTACAACTTTGGTCACCGACTGAATACTATCCCGCACCCTTTGAAATGGTGGAGTGATGTGATTGACGAGGCGGTGGCCGGGAGCAAAGAACATCTCTTCGTTCGCATCACGAGCAGCCGCCCGTTCGAGGAGCTGACCGGGGACCCGGGCTGGGAGCAGTTGCTGGTGGCGCTGGGAAAGCTGGGGCTGGGGGTGGCGCCAAAGGCGCCGAGACCTGAAACCTGAAACCTTCAGCCGTCGCGGGGCCTATGGCTGACAAGGAGACCTGAGGGCGGAGGCCCCGCCTTTGCTGAAGCTACGGCACGGCGAGCAGACGGCGGAGGACAGACGTCGGGCGACTGCTTAAGACGGAAGACGTATGGCCAAACGTTAGGCGCAAGAGATGCGAAAGATTTGGGGCACCAATCCCGGGTTGACGGGAGGGGGCATCGCTTGCGTGATGTCAACATGAGTGTCCGTGCACCGCTCCATGCCGGACGGCAGCGAAGGACCGAGGGCCAGGCGTGGGAACAAATGCAGACCAAAAACCCGATATCCAATCGCGTTCCACCCCACGAGGGTGGTCAATTTCGCTTGGAGCCGGATCCGCGTCCGGCTTTGGGCGGGACGCCGGGGGTATTTTCCCGCGACCGGTTGGAGATGATCCGGACCATCGAGGACGGGCATTTTTGGTTTCAACCACGTGACACGATTCTGGACCGGACCCTGGCGCTTCACCGGGGCCCGCCGGCCACCGTGCTGGACGTCGGTTGCGGGAGCGGGCGCTGGCTCGGCCGCCTGCGCGGCCTGGGCTATCGCGTGTGCGGGACGGATATCTGGCCCGAGCCGCCGGCCGGCTTGGCGGGCGACGAATATGCCGAAGGCACGGCGGAGGCGCTGCCTTGGCCGGATGCTTCCTGCGATGTCCTCACCCTGCTGGACACGTTGGAACATGTGGCTGACCTGCCGGCCTTGCAGGAAGCATTCCGGGTGCTGCGGCCTAACGGGGTTCTCCTAGTGAGTGTCCCCGCTTTCCCGTCGTTGTGGAGCGAACGTGATACCCGCGCCGGGCACCACCGCCGTTACACGCGGCAGTCGCTCCGGGCGGTCTTGCGCGAGGCGGGATTCGAGGTGCGGCGGATTTTTGGTTTTCAGTTCCTGCTGCTACCACTGTTCTGGGTCAGTCGCAGGCTGGCCGCCCGGCGGCCGGCGCAACTGACCGCGGAGGAGAAGCCCGCGTGGTGGTTGAACCGCGTCCTGACGACGATCAATACGTTCGAGGTGTGGGCGGGTTCGGCCTGGCGCCCGCCGGTCGGCTCATCCCTGATCGCGGTGGGCATCAAATCTTCAGCATGATCCTCCCCGCTACGACAGTCTGCCGGACCGAATTCGACCTCTGGATGTTCAGCCACGATTGCGGCTACGCGAGTGCGGCCATGGCCGCCGGCATGGTCGGGGTGGTGGTCGATTGGGAGTGGCGGGACAAGGAACTGAGGCAGGCGGGGCGCGATACGGAGATCAACCATGCCACGGAGGAAGATCTCCGGCTGATGCGCATGGCGGTGCGGGGCGCGGTGGCCTGCCGGATCAACAACCAGCCCCATGTGCGCGTGCAGGAGGCGCGGCGGGCGGCGGAGCTCGGCGCTGACGAGGTCTGGCTACCGATGGTCCGCTCCGTGACCGAGGTGGAGGAGTGTCTCGCCGTGCTGCCGCCGGGCTGCCGGCTCGGGCTGCTCGCGGAAACGCCCGAGGCCATGGGCCTCGCAACCCAGTTCAGTCGGCTGCCCCTGAGCCGGGTTTATGTCGGCTTGAATGATCTTTGGATCAGCTCGGGGCGGCCGCATTTGTTCTCCGCCCTGATCGACAGGGTCGTCGAGCGATTTCGCGAGGAATACACCGGAGCCCTCGGCGTCGCCGGAGTCACGCGCCCCGCGTCCGGCTCGCCCGTGCCCTGCCGCCTGCTACTGGCCGAAATGAGTCGGCTGAGTTGCCGCTTTGGCGTCGCCCGCCGGGCGTTCCGTCGCGATGCCGGGGAAACGAACCTTTTGGCGGCGATCGGCGAAATCCACGCGGCCATGCACCAGCTTTCCCGCCGGTCGCCGGCCCAAATCACCGAAGACCGCCGCGCCCTGGAAATCTTGGTGAGGCAGCTTGAGTTCCGGCGTGCAGAGTTGGCGGACAGGGCGGAGTCATGAGTGCGCCCCGGCTATTCGTCACAGGGGCGGGGGGATTTGTGGGGTCGTGGATCCTGCGTCTGGCCGCGCGGGCCGGCTGGGAGGTGCATGGTTTGGTCCGCTCGATCCCGGTGCCGGGGCGGCTCGACGACGTGATGGCCACCGTTTCGCTGCATCGGGCCGATCTGCAGGATGCCCCGGCGGTGGAGGAAATTTTGCGCAGACTACAACCCGACTTTGTCGTGCATGCTGCGTTCCCGGCCGCCCATGCGAGCGGCGCACTGGCCCGGAGGGGCATGTTTGATTCCGGGGTCGGCGGGACAGTCAATCTGCTTGAAGCGGTCCGGGTCGCGGGCTCGGTCAAGCGCATGCTGCTGGTCGGGAGCGCGATGGTCTACGGGCCCGCCCGGCAGCCCCATGATCCGGCGGATGCCCTGCGGCCGACGACATTCCGCGGGGTCTGCAAAGCGAGCGCGTCGTTGCTGTGTCGGCAGTTCGCGGCGGAGACCGGCATCATCTGCTCCGAGGCCCGGCTTTTCACGGTCTACGGTCCGTGGGAGCAGCCCAACCGGCTGGTACCCCGGCTCCTCCATGCAGCCGTGGAAGGCCGGACGATTGAACTCACTGCCGAATCCCGGCTGCGTAACTGGATTTACGCCGCAGACGCTGCGGAGGCTTGTCTCGCTGCCTTTGCGGACGGAGTCGGGCAGGACCTCGTCTATAATGCCGGCACGGACGAAGTGCGCACGACGCACGACGTTGCCCATCTGCTCGAAGAGATTGTCGGTCAGAAACTGATCGGCGGATACGGATATGCCGGTCCGGACGCTTATGGGGATACCAACCCACGGGGCCGGCTGCCCGATCCGGCGGATGGAATTTTATGGCGCCCGCAGGTGACACTGGCGGAAGGACTGCGCGCTGCCTGGGCCTGGGCGCAGACCAGCGCGGGGCGCAGGCACCTTGGAGGCCGGTTGCCATGAGTGAATCCCCGGTGCTGCTGAGCTGGATTGTCCCGTTGTATTGCAACGGTGGATTTGCTGCGGAGCTGATCGCTCGGGCTCACGCCGCCGCCGGGCTGGCCGGACTTCCCTGTGAAATAATCCTGGTGAATGATTGCTGCCCGGAACAAAGCGGCCGCCAGGCTGCGGAGGCCGCCGGCCGGCAGCCCGCGGCCCGGGTCCGCATCCTGGACCTGCCGGTCAATCTCGGGCAGGACTCGGCGGTAAGGGAAGGCTTGCGGGTGTGCCGGGGATCCTACGCGCTGATCATTGACGGGGATCTGCAGGATCCGCCGGAAATCCTCGCCCAGCTCTGGGCCGCGATGCGGCAGCATGGGGCGGAAGTAATATTTGCCGCCCGGCACGGCGGGTATGAATCAGCCGGGCGCCTGACGACCTCCCGGATTTATCGGAAGTTGATGGAATGGGTGGGGG
>Ga0163153_10002757_pt1 | contig 24703 bp, 28 predicted proteins | sample OliLakLV19MP6IB1_FD_148629 | JGI IMG/M metagenome (GOLD analysis project Ga0163153, IMG submission 148629) | Freshwater microbial mat bacterial communities from Lake Vanda, McMurdo Dry Valleys, Antarctica - Oligotrophic Lake LV.19.MP6.IB-1 | ecosystem: Environmental > Aquatic > Freshwater >...
ACCCAACTGAAACTGTCTGGCCAGACCGACAAACGGCTGCTCAGACAATGCACTCAGCATTGAGAATGCCTGCTGCTGTAGCGCTTCGCGCAAACTGCTTGGTGTTGCAAAATTTATCTGCCATTGTGGAATTTCCAATGAAACAGAATCTTGCGGATCCTGCAACAGGGCTAACAGCCACTCCGCATCCAACCCGGGGTCAGCTTGCGGTTCAGCACCCAATTCGGAATCTCTGGCCAATTCCGAATCAGGATTTGGCAGCAAACGCAGTTGCTCCAGACTGATATTTTCTTCAAGCCTTAAACCCATGTCATCCATGCTGGCAGTCAGGTTTAACTGCAGGGTTTTTGCTGCAAAAGCACTGCCCAAATATTCCTTCATGAAATCCTGCGCCAGGCTGGCTTGAGGATTGTTCAGCCGTAAATCCAGTTGTGAGAATGCCGCCTGTAACGCTTGCGGCCCAACCCTTTGCAAGCCAACGGTGCCGCTTATTTCCTGCTTGCCGCTGATCTGAAAATTAGCTTCGGTTTGCTGCGACTGCATATCAAACTGGCCATCAAGCCGATATTGATCGCTGTCTGCCGCAAATAACTGGATGACAAAATTACCACTGTCACCCAAGTCACTGGCATCAGATGGTAAAGCCTGCGGCAAACTCAATTCAATTCGGGCGCTGTCAATGGCCCGTTGTTTGGCGAGCACTAAACTGCTCTTCCCCATGGATGCATCCAGCGCAAAAGCCTCTATTTGCGCATTGGCTTGCAGCAGACGAATGGCGTCTGTAGCAGCCAGCAAGACGGCTTCAAAGTCAGTCTGTAATGGGGAAATTGCTGCACACATCAGGTCTCCAAGCAGGCAGGCTGAGAACTGTTCCGCGCGCAGTTGGCTTTCGGTGAGTGTGACCTGCATCTCATCAGCCAGAAATTCACTGACGAATGCACCTTCGGCCTCAAAGCCACCCATGCTTTCTTGTGGTGAATTCACCGCGACCAGTTGATACTGCCCCTTGCTGCTCAAGTCTGCCGATCTGAATAAGCCCTGCGCCTTGATATCGGCCAGTTTGTTGGCAGAAAAGGCCAGCTTGTACTCGCGAAAACCAGCGGCATTTTGCTTGCCTGCTTGCAGAAAAATTTTGTCCAATAAAATATTCGTTGGCGGACGGTCTGCTTTTTCGATCAGTGCCTGGCCACCTTCAACCCGCCATTGCCTGACCGTAATGGGCTCGAGCCCGACACCAGCCAAGCTGCGTTCCTGCTGCCATTGCCGCCACAGGCTGACGAACGGATATCGCCCTGACTGCATTCGTTCGTTTTCGGCATTCAGGATGAACCTGGGATCTTGCAGTGTCAGTACAGAGATTGCTGGCTTCAGGCGCCAGAAACTGAAACGCAAATCTATCCTGCCAACCGAAACCGACAAACCAGACCACAATCCCTGTTCGCTGGCTGGCAGCTCAACCGTTTGCAGTTGCGCTGACCAGGTAATCGGGTCAACCCGCAATTGTTCAAAGCTCAGTTCGCGCCCCAGTTGGCTGGATACAGCCTGCTCCAGCCGCGGTTGCAATATCAGTGGCCCGGCAAAGTATCCCAGCAGCAAATAAGCTGTCAGTAAAGCCAGGCTGATCCAGAATGGTTTGTTTTTAAGCATCTCGTGAACTTCGTTACCCACGAAAGATCATACAGGGCGTGGAGTGATTGTGTGCCGTGTAAGCACTCCAATGGCAGTAAGCGTTACCACACCGACAATTCACACCTTAGTCAGCGTCGGCGCTATCATGGTCTACAAGCCAATTCGCAGAACAATCTATTGGGAAGTGAGCAATACATGAGCCTGGACAAAATGGTTACCAAACATCAATGTCAGCCTGGAATGACAACACAGGGTGGAATGGTTGTCACCAGTACACAGTGGCTGATGGCCGCAGTTGTAGTCGTGCTGCTGGTAATGGCTTATTGGTATTTCGCTTCCGGCAAAAGCGATTTCGGCAAACCTGAGGCTGCTCCGGCAACTTCAAAACAGGCCGTTCCCGACATCGCCCGCGAAGTCATCAGCGAGCAACAGCAGGAGCAGGCACCGGATTATGCCGCAACCCTGGAGCAGGCCCGCAGTTTGCGCCAAGAGGGCAAGCTGGCCGATGCGCAGTTGCTGTATTTCTTTGCTGCGCGCGGCGGCTATACACCGGCAGCGTTTGAGTTGGGCGAGTTGTACGACCCACTGCATTTTGATGTCAGCTCCAGCCTGATGGAAAAACCCGATGCATTCCAGGCATTCAAGTGGTACCAGCAAGCCGCCCAGGCGGGTGATGGGCAAGCGGTAACCCGGTTAGAAGAATTGCATGACTGGGCCCACCAGGCCGCTGAGGAGGGTGACCTGGACGCCGAGCAACTGTTGTTGCAATGGAACTGAGTCATTGTCCTTCTCACAATTCTGAATTCAGAGTGACCACTATGAAATTTTCGGCAATTAAATTTTCCCGCTCATTGACTGTCGCCCTGCTGTGCCTGTTCACCGCTTCGTTGCAGGCGCAAAGTGCTCGTCCGCTGATCATGCAAGACAAGGAAACGCTGTTTCAGCGCGTGATTGCCATTCCCGGGGCGGTGTTAAGGGATAGCGGTGGAAACGCTGCTACTGTGGTTGCGGACATATCCCCATTTACTGTTTTCTATGTTTATGAGCGCATTACAACTGAATCTGGCGAGTGGCTGCAGGTGGGTTATGACAGCGACGGCAGCATCGATGGCTGGCTGGCCGGTGGTTCATCCATAGACTGGAACCAGGCTCTCACGGTGAGCTTCAAGGACCCGGCAAAAGTAGCCCGCGTTCCCTTGTTTGGTGATCGTGACTCGCTCAAGGCACTGGTAGAAAAACAGGATGCCCGCGGCTATGAAGCACTGCGGAAAAAGGCGGCTGAAGGTGACCCCAGCGACTCTCCCGTCATTGCCATACAGCCTGCTGAATTTATCGACATTCGGCGCAATTTTTACCTGGTACCCATACTCGAGCATGAGGATGTTTTGATTGGCAGCGAACAAGGCCGTTTGTTGCACGTTGCCTCAGTTCCCTTGCAGGATCCAAAAGCTGCACAAAGCTATCGTGCCGGCATTGTTTTTGTTATCGACACAACAGTTTCAATGGGGCCCTACATTGAACGCACCCGCGACACCATGCAGCGTGTTTACCAGGCCATTGATTCCTCCGGCCTGTCCGACAAGGTCAGTTTTGGCCTGGTGGGATACCGTGATAACAACCAGGCAGCGCCAGGCCTGGAATACCTCAGCAAGGTGTTCGTAGATTTGGACCAGGGCGTCAGTGGCGAGACCTTCCTGGCCAACATCGCCAATCTGCGCCCAGCCACTGCTTCCAGCCAGGGTTTCAATGAAGATGCTTATGCTGGAGTCAAGCAGGCCATCGACGATATGGACTGGAGTGGCTACGACGCCCGCTACGTGATTCTGATCACCGACGCTGGCCCCAGGGCCGGAAATGACGCACTGGCTTCCACCGGCCTGAGCACGGCCGCCATGCGCGAGCTGGCGCGGCAACACAACATAGCGACTTGGGTGCTGCATCTGCGTACCCCCGAAGGCGCGGAAAATCATGCCTATGCCGAAAAGCAGTACCGCGATTTGTCGCAAATCGAGGACATAGGCGATTTCTACTACGGCGTGGAAACCGGTGATGTGGATAATTTTCAGCAAGCACTGGCCGCTTTGACATCACAGCTCACCAAACAGGTGGCGGAAACAGCCCGCGGCTTACCGCCACAGTTGTTTGACAGTGCAGTGGTGGCTGAAGAAAGTACTGAGCTGGATGAATTCCAGACCAAGGCGGAACGCCTGGGTTACGCGCTGCGCATGAACTATCTGAACGAGAACAAGGCGGCCGGCATCCCGGTACTTTTTGATGCCTGGCTGATCGACCGTGATTTTGAGCAGCCTGATGTGCGCGACCTGGATGTACGCGTCATCCTCACCCGCGACCAACTCAGTGACCTGCACGATGTATTGCGCCAGGTACTGAACATTGCCGAAGAAGGCGCGCTGGCGCCGCAGGATTTCCTCGGCGAACTGCAAAGCCTCGCAGCCGCCATCAGCCGCGACCCCGAGAAAGCCAACACCGCCACTCAGGTGGGTGGCGGCCAAAGCCTGGCAGATCTGGGCTATATGCGCGAGTACATCGAAGGCTTGCCCTATACCTCGGAAGTCATGAACCTGGATCTGGCAACCTGGCAGGAATGGTCGGCACAGAAACAGTTTGAGTTCATCAATCAACTGGATAAGAAAATCGCCTACTACAAAGCTCTGCACGAAAACGTCGACCTGTGGATTTCACTGGACGGTGGCGCAGTTGATGGTGATTCACTTTACCCACTATTGCTGGAGGCCCTGCCCTGAATTCTGCCCTGAATTCTGCCTTGAATCCTGTATTGAATCAGGAGCCTGTCTTTTCCCTCCGCGAGGTGACAAAAACGCATAGCGGAGGTGGATCCAGCTTTCGCTTGTCCATCAAGCGGCTGGAAATAGGCCGGGGTGCCAAACTGGCTTTTATCGGCGAAAGCGGTTCCGGCAAAAGTACCTTGCTGGAATTGCTGGCGCTGCTGTCGCAACCCGAGCAATGCGGTGAATTCAAATTCCAACCCGAGCCCGGCGGCCAGGTACATGACCTGGCGCAACAGTGGCAACTTAATAACACCGAACAATTCACCGCCTGGCGTGGCCGTCATGTCGGTTACATCATGCAAACCGGTGGCCTGTTGCCTTATTTGACCGTGCAGGAAAATATCGAACTACCGCTGCGCCTGTTGCAAATACCGTTGCGCGACACGGCCCGCCAATGGGCTAGCAAACTGGCCATCAGTGCGCAGTTGGGCAAATTGCCAGCCATGTTATCGGTCGGCCAACGGCAACGCGCAGAAGTAGCCCGCGCGCTGGCACATGGTCCGGCGATATTGATTGCCGATGAGCCCACCTCGGCGGTTGATCCGCTGAATGCAGAACGCATGGTGCAATTGTTATGTGAGTTGGCGGACGAGTTCAAGGTTACTCTGCTGCTGGCCACACACGCACAACGACTGGCGCAACAGTTCGGGCTCAGCCTGATCGAACACCGCATTCATGCGCTGGACGAGCAATCGCATGAAGTCATTATTGATTCAGCGGTGGCTGCGTGAAAGCGCCAGTCCTGAAAATTCCACTGAAAATTCCGCCAATTCAACGCAAACTCCTGGTGGGTTTGGCTGCTCGCGACTATCGCCATGAGTGGCTGATGTCGAGTTGCTTCGTGCTGGCCCTGGCGGCTGCACTGGTGCCCTTGCTGGTACTGTTCGGCCTGAAATACGGCATCATCGACAACCTGCTCGACCCCATTCGGGAAGACCCGCGCTATCGCGAAATTGTCCCCAGCGGCAGTGGCAATTTCACACCCGCCTGGTTTGCAGAAATGTCTCAGCGGCCCGACGTCGCGTTTATTGTGCCAAAAACCCGCTCCATTGCCGCCACCATCAAAACCCGCATCACCGATAGCGATGTCGGGCGCATCATCGACACCGAACTGATTCCGACCGCTGCGGGTGACCCGCTGTTTGACCAAAGCGTTACCGTTCCAGTTGGACTTGACCAGGTGATCGTGTCGGCCAACGCCGCTGCCAAGCTGGGCGTGGAAGTGGGTGCCCGTCTTGACGGTATTTTGACCCGCCAGTTAAACGATGAGCAGCAGACCGTTATTCACGGCATGACGGTTACCGGCGTAGCCAGTGCCGGCGCCTTCAACCGCGACGGCTTGTTTGTTTCTACCGACTTCCTCACAGCCGTGGAGGACTTTCGTGACGGCCGCGCCGTGTTGGCCTTTGGCACTGAAGGTGCGCTCAGGCCAGATGCCAGCCGCGATTTCGCCGGCTTTCGACTTTATGCCGACAGTATCAACGACGTTACCCAACTCAGTTCCGACCTGCTGGCGCAGCAAATTGATGTGCGTACCAAGTCGGCCGACATTGATCTGGTCAAGGCGCTGGATCGCAATCTGAGTATTGTTTACTGGATTATTGCGATTATCGTTATCAGCGGTTTTTGCCTGTCTTTTGGCACCAGCCTGTGGGCCAATGTGAACCGCAAAGCACGCGAGTTCAGCCTGTTGCGCCTGATTGGTTTCAGCGCTCAGGGCATCGTCTGGTTTCCGCTGATCCAGGCCCTGTTAACCGGCGCCCTGGGCTGGTTGTTGGCTTGCCTGGTCTATTTCCTGATTCAATTCACGCTCAATGGTTTGTTCCTGGACAACATCGGTGCTGGTCAGTCCGTCTGCCGCCTGCATCCGGGTCATTTGCTGATGGCACTTGTTCTCACGTTGATCGCAGCCATGCTGGCAGCCGCAGTCGGTGGCGTGCGTGTGGCTCGAATGGAACTCTCTGCCGGGCTCAAGGCTGCTTGATAAAGACAGACTAAGGCGCGCGGCCTGTACTTTATTGCCGTCTCGCCTATAGTGAAGATGATGCGGGACACGGAAAAGCGCCTTGCCCCGCACAAACTTTGAAAAGCTACACATAGGTATTCTGGGGGATGTGCGCATGAAAACAGCAAGGACCGCCGAAGAAAAGACCGGAAAAGAAAAGGCCGGCAATCTCGGCCAGTTCAAACTCACCGCTCGAGTCGATGCACCCGATTTCCGCGATTTTATTTATCAGCCAGCACTTGTTGCTCTGAAACCCAAATTAACCATCCCGCGCAAACTGAATATTCGCCATCAGGGTAATAAGCCCGCCTGCACAGGTTTCGGATTGGCGGCGGTAATCGACCGCCTGATGGCCGTGGCCAAGTACAAGTCTGTTGGTGCTGCTGGTGTGAGTTCGCTGATGCTGTATGAAATGGCTCTGCGTTACGATGAATGGGCCGGCGAAGAGGATGAAGGTTCCAGTTGCCGTGGCGCCATCCAGGGCTGGTACAACATGGGCGTTTGCCAGGAAACGATTTACCCCTACACCCTGGACGCAAAGCCCAAGTGGAGCGTGGCTGCGGCCAAAGACGCCCGTAACCAAACCATCGGCGCTTATTTCCGCATGAGCACGCGAATCTCTGACTACCATGCCGCGCTGAATGAAGTGGGAGCCATTTACTGCTCTGCCCTGGTGCATAAAGGCTGGGATGAACCCGACACCAACAGCGGCCACATCAAAACTCAAAAGCCCACCCTGGGTGGTCATGCTTTTGCCATTGTCGGCTATGACCAGGATGGCTTCTGGATACAAAACTCGTGGGGCAAGGAATGGGGCAAAAATGGAACCGCCCTTTGGACTTATGAGGACTGGCACCTCAACCTGCAGGATGCCTGGGTGTTCCAAATGGCCCTGCCGACACCGAAAATCTGGCATTTACCGGCGCGCACTGTGGCCAGCGAAGCCGGGGCTGAAAGCTCACCCAAACCCACCCGCACTGAAATTGCCGGGCATTTTGTGCATATCGATGACGGGCAATACCATGCCACGGGTCGCTATTGGAGTAATCATGAAGACGTTCAGTTGACGGCTGATTTGCTGGCTGGATCAACCGACTATCAGCACCTGCTGTTTTACGCGCATGGTGGCCTGAACAGCCCCGAAGCCTCCGCCTGTCGTATCGCGGCGATGAAAAACACCTTCAAACAGAACGGCATTTATCCCTACCACTGGATGTACGACACAGGTCTTCTGGAAGAGCTCAAGGATGTCGTCCTGGGCCGAGCCCGCAGCGCCCAACGCCGAGCCGGTGGTGCACTTGACTGGATAGATAAAATCCTCGAGAAAGCCACCCGCGTGCCGGGGCGGGCATTGTGGCGTGAGATGAAATCAGGCGCCGAACTGCCTTTTGCTGACCGGCCCATCGCAGCCACTCAGGACTATGCCGGAACTCAGGTGCTCAAGGCATTTATTACTGCTTTGACTGCCACTGACAAACCCAAAAAAATCCATCTGGTGGGCCACAGCACCGGCATGATATTGCTCAGCTATTTGCTGCATCGCCTGAGCAAGCAAGCACCGCAATTACAAATCCATACCGTCAGCCTGTTGGCACCGGCGGGCACGGTGGATCTGTTTAGCAACGTGCTGCAACCGTTTCTGAAAGCTCCTTTTCCGGACTTTCGAATTTCCGAAATGACCCTCTACAACCTCAATCGCCGCCTCGAAAAAGACGATGATGTCGGCAAGGTGTACAACAAGTCCCTGCTCTACCTGGTATCAAGGGCCTTTGAAGAGGAACTGCCGGAAAAAATTCTGGGCATGGCGAAATACAGCGAAACCGTGGAGCGGAGAAAATTGCCGCGCCTGACCATTCACTATTCCGATGGCAATGTTCCGGGCGCGCGGGTAAGCGCCAGTGCATCACACGGCGGTTTTGACAACGATGCGCTGACCATGAACCACATTTTGCGTCGTATCCTGAACAAGAAGCCGGTTATTGAATTCAGCGCGGATAACCTGAAGTACTGAATTGCAATCGTAAAATGACAACGCAACCCTGCCCTTGTGGCTACCTGGGTGATAGTCGTGGTCGTTGTCATTGTTCAGCGGATCAGATCAACCGCTACAAAAGCCGAATTTCTGGGCCTTTGCTGGTGTTCCGCCTGGTGTTTTTTCCCTGATTGCGGTGCTGAATAAATCAGCAACAGCTTATCTCAGCACCCTGCGCAGCTTGCGAATGTGTCCCCACACAACCGCCTTGGGCAAACTTATCGCCATGGCCTGCATGCATCGTTCCAACCAGTCGGTGCGGCTTTGCAATCGCTCGATAGCTTTCGCCAGATCACGGCTGATGGCCAAACCATATGCCCCTTCCGCTTTCGCGATGGCCGTGCGCAGTAAGGCCAGCGATGGATTCATCATCGCAAGGTCAATGATATCGCGATTGAAAACACCGTCGTCATTCCAGCGATCCGAATTGGCCAGCAACTTGCTGGTGGCCATATCCAATGGGGTCAGCGACGCGACTCCGCAAACCTCATCCTTGGCGCCGGGCGCATCGAGTGCTATCCGCCCTTCAAGAATGATCTCGAATTTGATCGGCCGGTCTGCGCCCTGCAACATCGTCCGTATCCCGTATTGATCCGCGCGTATCTCGCGGGTCTGCACCAAAGGCACTGCACCTGTGCGGACGATCGCGGCGATTCCGTCCTGGCCGGTAAGCAACTGGCGAAGCTCACGATAACTGGCAACATCTGACACCAGAAAATCAATGTCCATCGACTCACGATATTCGCCATAGCGAAGCGCAAGCCCTGTACCGCCGCCAAACAGGCAATGGTTCTCCCGCAACAAAGCACCATCCAGCGTGCTCAGGACATGTGCGATTTGCCGATGGTGTGGACGATCAAACATTTCCATTTTGCCCGCCTAGACCCAGACGCAAGGCATCGATCAACTGCTGCTCATGCGGCTCCAGCGTCTGCATATCGATATGCCTCCAGTTGCGCTCGTAGATGTTCAGCGCTTCTGTCGGCAGCAGCGCCTCGCCACCGTGAACTTGCCAGGCAAGCTGCTTGAGTTGAGGATAGTCAGATAAATTGATTCTCGCGGGAATCCAACCGGTCAGGCCGGCATTCGGCGCAGTGTTGGCCCGCGCAGCAACATCGGCAATCATGAAATTCATGTTCAGCACCTGCATCGCATTCAGGTATGCGCCCATGGTGACCGCAGGCACGCCTTTTTCTATGCGATGAAAAGTGACGCGCGACATCCCGGCGGCCTCCGCTGCAGCAATAGCGCTGATGCGCAACGCTTTGCGATGCGCACGAATCTGCTTGCCCAGAGCGATAAGCTTAGCGGCAGTGACAATTGCAATATTGGGTGAAGGTGCCGGCATAGTGTTTCACATTATGCTCATATTGCATGTATTGTCAATAATAAGAAACATAATTAGTTATTGGACAGGTTAAAGAGCAGCAAGGGGGCTCAGTTTCGAAGCCGCCGCACCTGTTCCCTGAAAGTTTCGGACCCTAGCCCGTTTGGCTGATCCGGGCTGGTACGCTGAACGTGAGTATCTTCAGAGCTGGGACTTGAAATAGCGAAAGGAGTGCTTGAATGCGTTGCCGACCTTCTCCATTTCAGCGACCATTTTGTCCCAGCCTGCTTCCCCGGTGGTTTTCAATTCATCCAACTTGGCGCTGGCCTTCTTTGACTGCGCCCGCAAATCTGCCATTTCCTTTTTGTACTTGTCCTGCAGTTCTTTTTTGGTACTCTTTGATTTGTCTGCCAGCTTGTCGAGTTGGGCATTGATAGCATCGAGTTGGGATTTCATCTTTGCAACGTATTCGTCTCGTTTTGACATATAACCTTTTCCTTCATCTTTAATGGAGCAGAGGGCGGTGCAGAGGTACAGACCCATTTTAAAAAGGAAATCTATTCGACCTGCTGCGCGCTGTCTGTGCGGCATCGCACATGTTTCTTTTGCGCCGCAGATGGCATCCAGCTTCTTACCCATTGAATCTATCCAAGGGTGCCATAAGTGTAATAACTTGTACCATGGCAACGACTGAGTCACTAAAGGTAAAAACGATTGAGTTTCCGTATGACAAAAACAGGATTATTTACCAGTCCATTGCCGTTTTCAAACAATGCCAGACATGCCTTGCAACTGGACGTGTGCCCTTGAATCGTCTGGTCCTGGCTGGCGGTGGGCATGCTCACTTGTCGGTGTTGCAAGCGCTGGCGGAGAGAGAAATTTCTGGCGTAGAAGTCGTCCTGGTGACGCCGTCTGAGTTCCAGGATTATTCCGGAATGTTGCCTGGCTGGATTGCCGGTCATTATGCGTTGCCACAATGTCAGATCAATTTGCAACACCTGGTGCAATCGGGGAATGTCCGCATGGTGACAAGTGAAATCGCGGACATGAACGCAGACCAACGTTGCGTGAGATTGGCCGACGGGCAGCGGATTGAGTATGACCTGTTGTCTCTGGATACCGGCAGTGAAATCGACACTTCGTTGCTGGAACTGACGGGTGACAAGCTTCTGCCGGCCAAACCGTTAGCTGAATTTTTCTCGGCCTGGCCGCGGATTTTGAGCCAGGCAACGGACCAACCAAGCTATCGTTTGGTGATTGTCGGCGGCGGCGCCGCCGGTGTGGAACTGGCATTGGCAGCGCGCCATGCCTTTAAGCTTGCAGGTATAGACAGGCGTGTAGAGTTGGTTGTTTCTGAAGGCGGTTTGTTGGAGGGGCATGCGCACGGCGTAAAGCGTCGGGTTATGCGCTTCATAGATAGCGTGAACATTGTGGTGCATCGACTGAGCGCAGTCGGGACACCAGAGGGAGTGCTACTGGCAGACGGCACCCATCTACCTGCGAATCGTGTGATTGCCGCGACGGGTAAGCGCGCCCCTTGCTGGTTAAAAATGTCGAAACTGAAGCTGGATGAGGCCGGTTTCATCGCTGTTGATGGACAGCAACGAAGTCTTTCACATTCAAATGTCTTCGCCGCTGGCGACGTATGTGCGCGACAAGACATGGTCGTTGAACGTTCCGGTGTGCACGCCGTCCATTCCGGCCCCATTCTTGCGGCAAACCTGCGGGTCACCCTGACAGACGGCACCTTGAAAACGTACCGGCCACGTCGCCACTCACTCTATTTGCTCGCCTGCGGACCACAATACGCCATCGCCTCCTGGGGCCCCTTCAGTGCCGAGGGCAAGTGGGTATGGCGCTGGAAAGACTGGATTGACCGCCGCTTTGTTGAACGATTTTCAGGTCCGGAACAATGATTTACCAACATGACTCAACTTAATCCTTCCTTATTGCAATTGGCGTTTTCGGCTCGCATCATGCGCAACGCACTGAAGGTGTCGCTGGTGGTGGGGACTTTACTGAATTGTCTGAATCAAGGCGAAGCGATTTTGGCGGGAGGGGCCATTTCATGGTTTCATCTGGTGATGAACTATATGGTGCCGTTTTGTGTTGCAAATTATAGTGCCGCGAAGAATGAAAAAATGAGGACTAGCGATTGACAAAATATGAAGCAAATCTGGAAAACGTTTCGCTACTCGGAGATGCTGAATTCCTGGAGGATTTACGTCTGCAAATGCATAAATTTGCCACCTTGCAACTCAGCGACAGCCAACTCGCCGAAGATGCGGTGCAAGACGCCTTTATCGGTGCGTTGAAAAACGCCAAATCATTTGCCGGGCGTGCCGCATTGAAAACCTGGGTGTTCGCAATACTGAAAAACAAGATCGCCGATATATTGCGTCAGAAACAACGCCTTGCTCATGTCAGCAGCCTGTCTGCCGACGATCAAGAGGAAAGCGCGGTTGCTGGGCTATTTGATACCAACGGCAGATGGCATGCTGCCGAGCGACCCGCCAATTGGGCGAATCCCGAGGGCTCCATGCGCGAAGGGCAATTCTGGCACGTGTTTGAATCCTGCTTGGACAAGCTTCCCGGAAATCTGGCACGGGTGTTTATGATGCGCGAATATATCCAACTCGAATCCGACGAAATTTGTTCCACAGTCGGCATCTCCGTCAGCAATCTCAACGTCATTATGTACCGCGCCCGTGTACGTTTGCGCGAGTGTCTGGAAAACCATTGGTTTATGAAAAAGGAAGAGTCATGCTGAATTGCAGCGAAGTAACCCGCTTGTGCTCGGAATCTCAGGAACGGCAGCTTTCCTTCAAAGAAAACATGAGCCTCAAGATGCATACCATGATGTGCTCCGGCTGCCGGAATTTTCGCGAACAAATGCACACACTTCGCACGGCGATGCATGCGTTTGCCAAAGGTGCGGATAAACGCCACGATAGAACCGGCGAATAAGTATTCCCCGGTCAGGGCAGATGCATTGAAGGTTTTGTAGTTTCGGACACTTGTCTGATCAAAATGAGGCCCATCCAGGTACCCAACAGCATTCCCGCCATAGCTGAAATCCCCGCAGGAGAAAGCGCAGGCATGGCCAACAGCAGTTGGAAGTCATTGCCGCCCAGGGCCAGAGCCGCCCCCAGTCACATCAAGGCACCGCTGGCAAGATGTTTGATGATGCCACGCAGCCCAGGGATCACCCAGCGGAAGCGACCATAGCGCCATGCAGCGATGCTCATACCAAGCAGCATCAGCGCCAGCAACGCGATTCTATCGATCGCGGGGAGATGTTCTGCATCCTGTCGCACGATCGCCAGCCCCAGGCCTTTGATGAAATCACTGGGCGACCAGGCTGGTTGGATCAGGAACAGAGCCCCCAACAAAATGCCCACCAGCATGGTTCCGCCCCAGACTCGCCAGTGCCGCCTGTACCTCCAATAAACCAAGACACTGGCAATCAGCCCACCGGCCAGAAAACCCCAGTGAAACCCATAACTCACCGGATGCAGCGCTGCCTTACTGAACTGCATCAGAGGAAAAAACAGATAAATCCAGAAACCACAACCGAGCTTTGCATCGCACCCAATGATCCAACGACCACTTTCCCGGGCCCTTCGCAATCAAGTACAGAAGAACAGCCGCCCACACGCCGTGTGTCGGATAGGCGTCCGGGTAGACGAAAACCTGTATGACCAGGGTCATAACCAGCAGAGCCAGTGCGGAGAAGCGGGTAGCCAGCCCGACCAGTATTAATGCCGCAAACACATGCTCGGCGGAGGCTGCCATGATGGCTGCCCATTCCGGTGGCAGCAGTGGCAGACGGTACTCGTCCGCGAACAGAACCTCCGCTGAAAATGACAAATTAGGCCAGCCAATTTGAAACTCGCCATTGATGAAGTCAATTACCAGCCCGTCAATCTTGGTTTGTCCCGACTTCCAGAACACCGCCGCAATCGAAAACCGGCCGAGTGCGGCTATCAGCGAATCTGGAATTAATCCCATCAGGCCGATCAGCCGTTGCACTCCATTGACGAGCCAGGAAGGTTTGCTGTGCAACGGTTGGATCGTATGATTGTCTGAAATCATCGGTAGCTCCTTTTTTAGTGTTTCATGGACGAAATACAGTGGTGCTGCACCAGCAACCCGATGATACTGGCCAAATCAAAACCAGCATGTGCGTCACCCGCCAGCACGGCGGCAGAACCCAGGCTTGCCCCCTGCAACAGTTGGGTAACGAAATCGGCCGCCCCGGAGCCAAGACGAAGCACCTCAACTTCAAGTTGAGGACGGATGATCAATGCATCCTCTCCAACAAAGGGATCAACCGATGAAATCTCAGCAATTCCCTGATGCGCACCCCAAAGCGAGACCACGGCATATTGCGATCGCAGCAGGCCAAGTGAGGGATGTAGTTCGACGACCAAGCCTGGCAGCTCATCCGGCTTGGCCAAAAACTGTGCAATAGTTTGGACAGGAAGTTGGCTTGCATCATGGGCATGGAACGCACGTACCCTCAAGAATTCCAGTCGTGCAACGTCAGCCAGATAGGGCACTGATGATGCCGGTGCAAAATGCTCGATAAAGTCCGGCAGTTCTTCGCCAAAGAAAGCCAGCACGCGTGACCGGGGTGGCTGAGCAGCAATGAAAAGACGTGCCATTCCGCGGAAAAATTCTTCTCCAACCAACTGCAGTGTCACCGGACAGGTTTTGGCGAGCGCATCAATCAGAGATGCGACGACATTGTTGCGATAGATTGCGAATCGAGTCGTGGCATCGGAGCCATTCCAGGTTGTGAGCCCGTTGGGTGTTATCCGCTCCGGGTCGAGCAAAGTGCCAAAGAATTCCTCTTGCCCGCTCACACGGACACCCCTTGTAGTGCACGTCCATCTAGCGCGGCGCGCAGAAGTTTTTCAGCCTGCAGGCTTTCAGCAAACAGCACATCGAAGCTCGGAATATCGTTGTCCCGTTCGATCAAAGTGGCCACCGGACCGGTGTACGCCAAGGCATACTCGTAGAGGTTCCACACCACCTGTGCGACCGGTGCTCCGTGGCTATCGATCAACAAGGGCGCACCGGCAGCATCCATCTCCGCTGCAAATCCTGCCAGATGGATCTCGCCCACCGATGGATGTGGCAAGGATTTGATATAGGCGTAAGGATCGCGGTTATGGTTGATACATGAGACGTAAACATTGTTAACGTCCAGCAGCAAACCACAACCGGTGCGGCTTATGACTGCGCCGATGAAATCGGTTTCAGCAATGGTGGAGGCCGAAAACTCGACATAAGTTGCTGGGTTTTCCAGCAGTATTTGACGTTGTAAATGCGCCTGCACCTGATCGATGTGGTCACACACGCGTTGCAAGGTCTGCCGAGTGTACGGCAACGGCAGCAAGTCATTCAGAAATATGTCGCCGTGACTGGCCCATGCCAGATGTTCTGAAAATGATTGAGGCTCGTAGCGCTCTATGAGCACCGCCAATCGACTGAGGTGATTTTTGTCCAGTGCGGATTCACCGCCTATCGATAAACCCACGCCATGAATGGACAAAGGATAATTTTCGCGGATGCGTGTCAGATAATGATGAAAAGGGCCGCCGTCGACCAGATAATTTTCAGCGTGGATCTCGAAAAAGCCGAGGTCGGGTCTGGTTTCGATGATCTGCTGGAAATGCTCTGATTTCAGCCCCAAACCCACCCTTGTGGGTAAACCGGCAGATTGTGAGAAAGCGGGAGCGCCGCAACGTTGCGGCACTGAAAATGAGTGCTTGTTCATCGTGGGCGCCCCGCCAGTTTCACCTATTTACTCAGGCGTGCTTTTCTTTGAATTCTACGAGCTGGCCAAAACCCGTTGGCGAAGTCTTGGATTCGGTTTGCTCGCAAGTGCCGGCTGGCACCATCTTCCAGGCATTGCCCTGGTAGTCAATCTTCGAAGTGCCGGCGCAGGTCGTACCCGCTCCAGCGGCACAGTCGTTCTTGCCCTTGAGGGCAACGCCAAAACATTTGGCAGCGTTCATTTTATCGCCGTCCATCTTGTCTCCAGCAATGGCGGACATAGATGCAACAGAGAGGGCAGCGCCCAATGTCATGGCGAGTGCGGTAGAGATAGTCTTTTGGTTTATAGTGATGTTCATGCTCATAGTCATTATCCTCAACAGTTAAATACCAATGCCCCGATGGGCGGTTAAAAGGCAATGTAATGAAGTTGAATATTTACATTGCTTGTTTCTCAGCTATATAGTCGTAACAAGGTGCTGCTTTCTTACACTTCTTGCCTTCGGCTTCCAGGCCATGGTGATTTAGTCAATATACGGTGCAGAATTATTACAGTGCATCAGTGACAATCTGCATTTGAACGGCTGGTGTAATAAATGACAGCCCTGCTCCGACTAAGTGTTAAATAAGCGGCGCTTGATCCATGGGTGCCGTTGCCCAATTCAAGGAATGATATGCACGCCACACTCCCTTTGCTTGCCGCGACTGAATTTCCACCAATCCGCCGGACTCAGCTGACAACACTGCAGGTCAACCTGGGTTACCGCTGCAACCAGACCTGCCTGCATTGCCATGTAAATGCCGGGCCCACCCGCAAAGAGATGATGGATGAGGCGACACTGGCGCTGATTCCTGAGGTGCTTAAAGCGCGTGGTATCACCACTCTCGATCTGACTGGCGGTGCACCTGAACTGAATGAAGGATTCCGGCAACTGGTGATTGAGGCCACGAGCCTGGGCGTTAAAGTCATCGATCGCTGCAATCTGACCATTTTGTTTGAACCCGGCCAGGATGACCTGGCACAATTCCTGGCCAAGTATCGGGTTGAGGTTGTTGCCTCCATGCCTTGTTACTCGCTGGAAAACGTCGACAGGCAGCGCGGCGAAGGTGTGTTTGACAAGAGCATCGCCGCGTTACAAAAACTCAATGCCCTGGGTTATGGCCGCGAAGGCTCTGGCTTAACCCTTCACCTGGTATATAACCCGCAGGGTGCTGCACTGCCGCCCGCGCAGGGTCCATTGCAGGCCGACTACAAACGCGAACTGTTCGATCACTTTGGAATTGTGTTTAACGAACTGTTCACCGTAACCAATATGCCCATCAAACGATTCGGCTCCACGCTGATTTCCAAAGGCACGTTCCACGACTACATGCGCTTGCTGAAAGATAACTACGCCAGCGCCAATCTGGCCAACGTCATGTGCAAGAACCTCATCAGTGTGGGTTGGCAAGGCTTTCTGTTCGATTGTGATTTCAATCAGCAGTTGGATTTGGCTCTACCTTCCGACCCAGCCTCCGCGCCCTGGAAAACCGGGCAATTTCACTTGCGTGATTTGTTGCAGGAAAATCCGGCGGGACGAAAGATCCGTATCGCCGATCATTGCTATGGCTGCACGGCCGGACAAGGCAGTAGTTGTGGTGGCGCTTTACAGGAATCATCAGCCATATGAAAAAAATCTGGCTGTTAGTTATTGTCGCCGCTCTGGTGTTGTTGTTCTTTGCGCTGGACCTGAATGACTATTTGACCTTTGCAAGCATCAAGGCGGGGCTCGCCCAATTCGAGGCGTGGCGCGCCAGTTCGCCCTTGCTGTTCGGAGCTGCGTTCTTTGCGCTCTACATTATTGTGACGGCGCTTTCCTTACCCGGAAGCATTCCCCTGACACTGGTAGCTGGGGCGTTATTTGGCCTGGCCTGGGGCTTGGTTATCGTTTCGTTTGCCTCTACTATCGGCGCGACACTGGCCTTTTTGATTGCACGCTATCTTTTACGCGAAACACTTGAAAGCCGTTTTTCAGATCGCCTGAAGACCATCAATAAAGGCATGGATACAGATGGTGCTTTCTATCTGTTTACCCTGCGACTGGTGCCTTTGTTTCCGTTTTTTGTCATCAATTTGGTGATGGGCTTGACTTCCATCAGCGCCCGCCGATTCTATTGGGTGAGCCAGGTGGGCATGCTGGCTGGCACCTTTGTGTATGTAAATGCAGGTACGAGACTGGCCGAGCTTGAAGGTCTCTCGGGCATTTTCTCACCGACCATCCTGGTGTCGTTTGCACTGTTAGGTCTGTTTCCATTATTCGCCAGAAGCTTATTGCGGTTTCTGAAAAAGCGCCGCGTTTATGCCCAGTGGCAACGGCCGAAGCAATTTGACCGCAACCTGGTGGTCATCGGCGCGGGTGCTGGTGGCCTGGTGTCCGCTTACATTGCCGCTGCGGTAAAAGCCAAAGTGACCCTGGTGGAAGCAAACAAGATGGGCGGCGACTGCCTGAACTATGGTTGTGTGCCCAGCAAGGCCTTGATCAAAAGTGCCAAGGTGGCACATCAAATGCGACATGCGGATCGTTATGGCCTCGAAGCCAGCGAGCCGCAATTCAGCTTCCGTTCGGTGATGGCGCGAATACACCATATCATTCGGGAGATAGCCCCCCATGACAGCGTCGAGCGCTACACCAGCTTGGGGGTGGAGGTATTGCGGGGCTACGCCAGAATAGTCGACCCCTGGACGGTGGACATCAAGCTGAACGACGGGGGCAGCCAACGGCTGACCACTCGCAGCATTGTCATTGCGACGGGTGCACAACCGTTCGTACCACCATTACCGGGTTTGGATGAAGTGGGCTACGTAACCAGCGATACGCTGTGGGACGAATTCGCCGGCCTGGACTCTCCGCCGCAACGTTTGGTGGTGCTGGGGGGCGGTCCCATAGGCTGTGAGTTGTCGCAAGCGTTCGCGCGCCTGGGCTCGCAAGTCACGCAAATAGAAATGGCTGAACGGATCATGTCGCGAGAAGATGCAGAGGTCGCTGCTTTGGTGCAGCAGTCCCTGGAATCCGATGGTGTGCGTTTGTTGACCCGTCATAAGGCATTGCGTTGCGAATTGAATGGCGATAGCGATGGCGTCAGTAAAGTCATTGTGGTCGAGCACGAAGGCGAAGAGCAACGGATCGAATTCGATCACCTGCTGGTGGCGGTTGGCCGTGCCGCCCGGCTCAGTGGTTATGGCCTGGAAACCCTTGGAATACCCACAGACCGAACCGTCGTAACCAATGAGTACCTGGAAACCATTTACCCCAACATCTACGCTGCGGGCGACGTCGTGGGCCCCTATCAATTCACCCATGCCGCCTCACACATGGCATGGTATGCGTCCGTCAATGCGCTGTTCGGTCAATTCAAGCGCTTCAAGGTGGACTACTCCGTGCTTCCCTGGACGACATTTGTTGATCCGGAAGTAGCGCGGGTAGGGCTGAATGAGCAAGATGCAATGGAACAGGGCATCGAATACGAAGTAACCCGCTATGAGATGGCGGAATTAGACCGCGCTATTGCAGACAGCGCCACCACAGGCTTTGTTAAGGTATTAACTCCGCCGGGTAAAGATAAAATTCTGGGCGTTACCCTTGTCGGCAGCCATGGCGGAGAACTGCTGGCCGAATTTGTCCTGGCTATGCGCCATGGCCTGGGGCTGAACAAGATTCTGGGCACCATCCATACCTATCCCACACTGGCGGAAGCCAACAAAGCTGTCGCTGGCGAATGGAAAAAAGCGCATGCACCAGCACGACTGCTGCGTTGGGTAGCCCGCTATCACCTAGGGCGCAGGGAAGGCATGGTTGGAAGCCTGTTAAGGCCCGCAGCTCAACCAACTGGAGAACGAAAATGACACAGGCAAAGCAGATTGCCGTATCTCCCTTATGAAACATCAATCAGGGACACAGTTTCAGTGAACATTGCCATCATCGTGCCGATGCTTAACGAACAGGCACACCTGGCCGGGTTGCTCGAGCATCTGCGTAGCTTGAAACGACAAGGAGCCGAAGTACTGCTGGTCGATGGCGGCAGCCAGGATGGTAGTGCTGCGCTTGCGCAATGCGCTGGTTTCACTGTGCTGTCCGCAGCGCGCGGGCGGGCCAGCCAAATGAATACGGGAGCTCGTGCCACAACAGCCGAAGTCCTGCTGTTTTTGCATGCGGATACCTGTCTGCCGGCCAATGCGCTGGCACGGATTCAATCCTCGTTGGCCGGCGGTCCAGCGTGGGGGCACTTCAAAGTACGCATTAAGGGCCGCAGCCGTATGTTGCCGGTGGTGGCGGCATTGATGAACTGGCGCTCGCGCTTGACCGGTATTGTCACCGGCGATCAGGCAATCTTCATCCTGCGAGCAGCTTTTGAGGCAGTGGGCGGCTTTCCCGAACAGCCACTGATGGAGGACATCGAGCTCTCAAGGCGTCTGCGCGGGTTCGGCCGGCCAGTTTGCATTGCCTCGCACGCAATGACCTCGGGCCGGCGCTGGGACACCGGCGGTGTGTGGCACACCATTGGACTGATGTGGTGGTTGCGCCTGGCCTATTGGTGGGGCACTCCCGCTGACCAACTCGCCCAGCGCTACCGATGACGACCGTGCGCTTGGTCATTTTCGCAAAGGCGCCGCTGCCAGGGCAAGTAAAGACCCGTTTGATTCCGGCGTTGGGCGCAGCAGGCGCGGCGCGGCTGGCTGAGCGCCTGCTCTTTAACACGATAGCCAAAGCGCTGGCCGCTGACATTGGCCCAGTGGAACTGTGTGTAAGCCCTGCACCGGAGAACGCCGTGTGGCAGGCACTGGAACTGCCAGCAGAACTGTTCTGGTCAGATCAAGGAGAGGGCAATCTGGGCGAGCGCATGGCGCGCGTTGTGCAACGGGTGGTTGCCAGCGGTGAGTCTGTGCTCTTGATCGGCACGGATTGTCCCGCATTGGATGCAGCCCAACTGCGCGACGCGGCGCATGCGCTTTCGACAACAGACGCCGCCATTGCGCCCGCAGCGGACGGAGGTTATGTGGCGCTGGGTCTCAATCGCTTCCATCCTCACGTGTTCGATGATATTGCCTGGAGTGCGGAGACCGTGGCAACTACTACGCTCGCTCGGCTGCATGAAATCGGCTACCGGGTGCATGTGCTGCCGGTGCAGCATGATATCGACCGGCCGGAGGATTTGCGTTGGCTGCCAGCGACGCTGTAATAAATAGCGCTTTAGTGCGACTAAAACATCATCAAGCCTTCACATGGAATTTTTGATATGCATGCAATCGTTCAGGACTATTACGGCCGTCAGCTTACCGAAACGGCCGACCTTAAAACCAGCGCTTGCTGCGATATCAGCCAGGTACCGCAGTGGCTAAAGCCGTTGCTGGCCCGCATTCACCCCGAGGTGCTGTCGCGTTATTACGGTTGCGGGCTGGTCTGCCCTGCTCTGCTCTAAGGTTGCCGTGTGCTTGATCTGGGCTGCGGCTCGGGCCGGGATGTTTATGCACTGGCCCAGCTGGTAGGGCCTAACGGCGAGGTTGTTGGGGTGGACATGACCCCCGAGCAATTGCAGGTTGCCAGCACCCATCAGACTTACCATGCCAAGGAATTTGGCTATGACAACGTGCGCTTTTTGCATGGCTTCATCGAGCGACTGGATGAACTGGATCTCGAACCCGACAGTTTCGATGTCATCGTTTCCAATTGTGTGGTCAACCTTTCGCCCGACAAGGATGCCGTGTTAAAAGGCCTGCAGCGTTTGCTCAAACCGGGCGGTGAATTTTTCTTTTCGGATGTTTATGCCGATCGTCGCGTACCAGAGGCGGTGCGCAACGACCCTGTGCTGTATGGGGAGTGCCTCGGCGGCGCAATGTACTGGAACGACTTTGTGCGCTTGGCTCAGCGTTGTGGCTTTGCGGATCCGCGCTTGCTCACCGACCGGCCACTGGCCATAACTGATCCAGAACTCGCACCGCGAGTGGGCAATCTGAACTTCTATTCCGCCACGTACCGATTATTCAATCTTGCTGCACTGGAAAGCGACTGCGAAGACTACGGTCAAGCGGTCATTTATCGCGGCAGCATTCCTAACCATCCTGACCGATTCGTTCTCGACAAACACCACGATATCGAAACCGGTCGGGTTTTTCCGGTGTGCGGCAATACCTGGCGCATGTTGAAGGACACGCGCTTTGCGCCTCACTTCGATTTCATTGGTGATTTCGAGCGCCATTTCGGGCTTTTTTCCAGTTGTGGCGGCGGCTTGCCGTTTGACGCAGAAAGAAACACAGGAGTCGCTTCTGACTGTTGCTAAACCGGGCTTGTAGCTTAGCGGAGAAAATCAGTGGAATGGATACTCGTAATCGCCGCTTTGTTTGTTGCCTTCAACAACGGCGCCAACGATAATTTCAAAGGCTTTGCTACCGTCTGGGGTTCAGGCACCCTGCGCTATCGGCCTGCATTGGCCCTGGCCACCATTGCCACCGTGGCCGGCAGTTTGGCGTCGTTATTTTTGGCGGAAGCGCTACTGGTGCAGTTTTCCGGCAAAGGATTGGTGCCCGATGTGGTTGCCAGCAGTCCGGGATTCGTTACCAGTGTGGCGCTGGGTACCGCCTTTACCCTGTTCCTGGCTACACGGCTGGGTTTGCCGGTTTCGACCACGCATGCACTGATCGGCGGGCTGATCGGCGCAGGACTGGCTCAGAATACGGGTGCCGTTAATTTTGCTGCCTTGTTCAGCACTTTCCTGTTGCCCTGCTGCTCAGCCCGATCCTGGCTGCGGTAATGGGACTATCGGCTTACCGCTTGTTTGGGCGACGTCGCATCGCAACCGATTGCGCCTGCCTGGTACTAACTTCGCCCCTGAACACGGAGAATTCCATGGGGATTCTCGCCCGGTACACCGCTTCGCCAGAGCTGGTTTGGGGAACGCAGGAGGACTGCGCCAAACTGGAAACATATTCACGGCTTTCCGTGTCTCGCAGCATGGACACCTTGCACATACTTTCCGCCATGTCGATTTGTTTTGCGCGCGGTGTAAATGACACCCCGAAACTGGCCGCGCTGCTGGTAGCCGCGAAGCTGTTAAACCTACAGACTTCACTGCTATCCATTGCCATTGCCATTGTCATGGCGCTGGGTGGCATTGTATTTGCCCGCCGGGTGGCAGAAACCATGAGTCAGAAGATGTCGCAGATGAACCATGCCCAGGGCCTGAGCGCCAATCTGATTACGGCCGGCCTGGTGCTGTTTGCCAGCAAGCTGGGTATGCCCGTTTCCACCACGCACGTATCGGTGGGCTCGATTGCAGGAGTGGGTGCTGGTGCCCATACACTGAATTGGGGCGTCCTGCGCGGCGTCTTATTGTCATGGCTTGCCACCCTGCCGCTGGCTGCACTGCTGGCATGGAGCGTGGGCCAGATCATTTGAGTGGTGCCGCCAAGATTCCCGCTTGCAATGATTACAAAGCGTAATCAAGCGCAGTGTTAATCTGTTTTAAAACCCCATCTGTTATGGTCTTAACGACTTGCTCTGCGGCCGGTACTTCTTCAAGCACTGATTCCACCACCAGGCTATTCACAAGTGCAAGCCGGGTTCCATCGACTGGTGCAATACATCGATGATTTCAATATGCGTGTCTCGGACACGATAATAAATGTGGTGTTTCTCTGCTCGGATACTGTAATACCCCTCTTTAATTTCGCAGCGCTCTTGCCCGTTTTCTGGATTTTTAGCCGCTGTGCGCATCCGCTCACGCAGCATTTTCAGATAGGTCTTTTTCTGCTGTTGACCATAATTTTCAAAAGTGTAATCGCGTATCTGTCCGAGGCTTTTTAAGGCCGCCGGGGAGAGTAGGAATATGGGCATTAGGCCATCAATTCAGTAAACGCGGCTTCTCCATCGATGCCCTGGCCCTGGTCAAGCTGGCGCTCACCCTTTGCCAAAGTCTCACGCAAGAAGTCGAGCCGGGTTTCCTCCTGCTCCAGCAATCGAAGCCCCGCCCTAACGGCATCACTTGCGGAGCTATAGCGCCCTGCTTTTACTCGATTATCGACGAAATTTTCAAAATGATCGCCCAGGGAAACACTGGTATTTTTTGCCATGGTTCTAACTTTCTCTATAAGCTGCTCTTTTTCTATAATACCAAACTTTGGTACTTTTCCAAAGAAAATAAATTTGCCTCGTCAGAAAAACGGAAAGATTTTTGGGGTTGGATTTTTGGGATTTTTGGGGTCGGACCTGCGTAATATTATGTTTTTACACGATATTAACTCATTAATCAGCTCATTTTTCTGCTTAGAACCGGAATTTCGACATTATAAATATTATAAATACGGTTTTAAGTTCGCACCGTCCTGAATTTTATAGATCTTCCCTGAACCACCCTCAATTGTTCGGTACAACGCCCTGCTGCCCAATTGGGCTTTACATTGCATAACGAACGCTTCAGACCCTACATCGATTGACTCCGTCCAACATGACTGACGCTTCATGTGTTGAACACGCAAGTGTTCAGTCACCCAATTGGAATGAGCCTCTTGAAGTGCCTGCAGACTATGCATTTTCATCAAGTCACACAAAGCTTGCTGGTTGATTATCTTGTAACGTTGCGGTGGGGATTGTATTTCGTGGAATCCGCTGACTTTCCATTTCGCCGGATGATTAATGACTCCCGTTCTGACCATGTTGAAGTCCACATATAGGAGGCATTGAACCAGGTGACGGTCAGTGCTCACTGCGGTAGCAACGTAGCGGTCCTCCCAGAACGCTCCTTTCCTCGATTTTCTCTGGTTGTATTCTTGCGCCGTCCTGCCTGAGATCAGTTGCATACCCCTGGCAACTTCGCTCCGCCCGGTATCTTTTACCAATAAATGAATGTGGTTACTGGTGACGATGTAGTTCAGCACGCAAAGGCCATAGCGCTTTGTTGCCTCGAACAACCGGTATTTCCAGCGTAAGCGGTCGCGTTCAAACTTAAGTAGAAACTGCCTGCCATGACACCGGTGGGTAATGTGCCATACGGCACCAGGAACATAGAATCGATTGGCTCTGGGCATAAGTGGAGCACCTTCATCTAGATAGCCCAAAACTAACCTGAAATGGGGCTTCTAACGA
>Ga0163153_10002759_pt1 | contig 24684 bp, 18 predicted proteins | sample OliLakLV19MP6IB1_FD_148629 | JGI IMG/M metagenome (GOLD analysis project Ga0163153, IMG submission 148629) | Freshwater microbial mat bacterial communities from Lake Vanda, McMurdo Dry Valleys, Antarctica - Oligotrophic Lake LV.19.MP6.IB-1 | ecosystem: Environmental > Aquatic > Freshwater >...
GTAGCAGACCAGCACGCCCTCGGCGGGACCAACCTCGCGTTTGTCGTTGGCGTTGAATGTTCCGTCTTGCGAGATAAGCTTTTTGGTCCAAGGCAATTGCGCCATGCGCTCCGCATCCGCGTTGGCGAAGGCGGGCGTTGTGAGTTGCCCCGCGTCGACGTCGCTGACTACGATCGAAGCGAACACCGTCGGGGTGACCGGCCGAGGCCACAGCAGCCACACGAATAGCCCCGCCAGGCAGCCCGCGACGGCCGTCCAGCCCAGGCGGTTAAGCCAGCGCTTCCAAGGATGGACTTCCTGTTGACTTCCCGGACGCCAATTCGGTTGTCGGGCAGGCCGCGATCGCCGTGCATCGGACATAGGATCGATGTTCCGCGGATGATTCAGCCGGTTTAGGCGACGACATGCCTGCCGACGCACAGGCCCGATTCTAACAAACAGCGCCGTGCCGGGGGACTCTGTTACAGGAATCGCACCAAAAGCGCGAATTTCGGCGCCCGGCGGTGGCGGACTGATTGCCGCGCCGCCGCCGCACCAAAGAAAAATCCCTCGTGCGCTGCGAAGGACGCTGCGCACGAGGGCATGCGAATCGAGATCAAGTACGTCGCTCGCTTTAGAAAATACCCATCGCGAACAAACTGTAGCGAACAATGAGCCCTGCGGCCACAACACTCACCATGCTCATCAGCTTGATCAGGATATTCAAGCTCGGACCGCTCGTGTCCTTGAACGGATCGCCGACGGTATCGCCGATCACGCCGGCGGCGTGTGCGGGACTGCCTTTGCCGCCGTGGTGTCCAGCCTCGATGTACTTCTTGGCGTTATCCCAGGAGCCGCCGGAATTGGCCATGAAGATGGCCACGCAGAAGCCCGTCGTCAGTCCAGCCACCAACATGCCCATCACGCCAGCGACGCCGAGCAGCAGGCCACCGACAACGGGCGTAACCAGGCCCAGCAACGAAGGCAGAATCATCTCCCTTTGAGCCGCTTTGGTGCTGATCGCCACCGGCGAAGAATAATCCGGTTTGGAGGTGCCAAGCATGATGCCCGGGTTTTCCTTGAATTGCCGGCGCACCTCTTCGACCATGCCTTTGGCGGCGCGACCCACGGCCTTCATCGTCATCGCACAGAAGACAAACACGGACATCGAGCCCACGAACATCCCCACCAGCACTTTGGGGTTCATCAGCGAGGCGTCGTAGTAGGTCGCGAACTCCGGCAACGTCGCGCGATGCACTTCGATCAATTCATCGCCGCTGGCGACAAATCGCGATTTCGTGACGCCATCTTCTTCGAATTGTTCGAGAATTCCGTCCGGCACACGTCCCGGAGCGCCGGAGAACGAAACCTTTTCCCAAGCTTCTCTGACGGCGCGATGCCGCACGTGCGTGGGAATCGCGAGGTACTTTTCGAACTTCTCCGCGGGAGTCTTGAACTCGCCTTCCTTGGCGCGCAGGATGAACTGATTGGAAACCTTGTAGAAGCCCGGTTCTGCGTCTACGGTCAACACGCTTTCGCCCCAACGCTCGAAGCCGATCCGCACTTCCTCGACGTAAGCGGCCAGTAGTGCGAGCGCGGTGAGCGCCGCGGAACCAATCGCGAAGCCCTTGCCCGTGGCGGCCGTGGTATTACCGAGGCTGTCCAGCGCATCGGTCCGCTCGCGGACTTGCTCTTCGAGTCCGGCCATCTGGGCATTGCCGCCGGCGTTGTCGGCAATCGGTCCGTACGCGTCCGTCGCGAGCGTGATGCCGAGCGTGCTCAACATCCCGACCGCGGAGATGCCCACGCCGTACAGGCCGAGGGCAAAATAGTTCATGTCGGTGAAATTCCAGCCGTTCGTAAAGCCGAACGAAAGAATCGTCGCGGCGGAGACGACCATCACCGGGAACCAGGTACTCATCATGCCTTCGGCGATGCCGCCGATGATCACGGTCGCCGGGCCGGTCAGGGCCTGCGCGGCAAGCTCTTGAGTTGGCTTGTACTCGTCGCTCGTGCAGTACTCGGTCCACTTGCCAATCAACCACCCGGCCAACAAGCCAACGATCACGCTGAAGGCTACGCCGGGCACGCCATAGACCATGGCGGCCGGGATCGGCGGCATGAGCCACCAGGCAAGGCCAATAGCCGCGATCATCACCAAAAACGTCGACAGATTAATGCCCCTAGCCAGCGCTTGGAGCAGCACTTTTTGAGTGGCGGACTCCTCCGTACGCACAGTGTAAACACCGGCGATCGACAGAAAGATGCCGACGGCCGCGATCGACATCGGCAGAAACAGTGTGCGCAATTGGGCTTCCACGACGCTCATGCTGCCATCGCCGGTCAGCAATTCGCCGCTGGCAAAGGCTGCTACGCCGAGAGCCGCTGTAGCCAAAATGGAGCCGCAATACGATTCGTACAAGTCGGCGCCCATGCCGGCCACGTCGCCGACGTTATCGCCGACGTTGTCCGCAATCGTGGCCGGATTGCGTGGATCATCTTCGGGGATGCCCTGCTCAACCTTACCCACGAGATCGGCGCCGACATCCGCGGCCTTGGTGAAGATGCCGCCGCCGACTCTTGCGAACAAGGCCTGGCTGCTGGCGCCCATGCCGAAGCACAGCATCGTGACGGTAATTTCGGCGAGAGAAATGGTCTCTCCCGTAATTTGCGGCCAGATCCAATAGAGGATCGCGAACCACAGGCAGATATCGAGCAGACCTAAGCCGACAACGGTCAAACCCATCACGGCGCCCGAGCGAAACGCGACCTGGAGGCCTTGGTTCAGCGACTTTCGCGCACCGGCGGCAGTGCGACTGCTCGCCCAAGTGGCGGTCTTCATGCCGAACCAGCCGGCAAGGCCCGAAAAGAATCCGCCCGTCAGAAAGGCGAACGGCACGAACTTGCTTTGCACGCCCAAGCCAAAGGCGGCATACGCGAGCAGCGCGCAAATCACGGCGAAAAAGACGGCCACTACCTTATATTGTTGGGTCAAATAGGCATTTGCACCCTCGCGGACATATCCCGCGATCTCGATCATCAGCGGCGTTCCCTCGTCCGACGCCATCATCTCCTTGTAGAAGCGAAACGCCTGAATCAACGCCACGATGGACGCGATGAAGCAGAACGCCCAGACGATCACAAATGTCTGCTCATTGCTCGCCGTCACGACCGGCGTCACTTCTTGCGCCAACAAGGCGAGATTGGCCGCCCCGGCCGAAAACATGGGCGCCGGCTCTGCGGAAGTGAGATTGGCTGGCACAATGACCGAAGCCAGCACCAGAGTCGCGAGCCCAACAAAAACCGTCCGTGTCCGCCTCATCATCGCGTCGACCCCCTCGTAATCCAGTGAGGTTGATGCGCCCGGCCCCACCGCCAAGCGCGCCGCGTGGCTGCCGCCGCTCACGGCCCCCAGAGTGTACCAACCAAAATTGGAAACACCATACCGATCAAGGAGTTGCGACGGATTGCCAGGACAAGTCGCCAGGGAGCCAAGTTGAACCTGCCAATTTTTGGCGGCTGCCCTGGAACACGCCGCCCGCGCACGTTGTTAGAATGTAGGCGGCGCATCGCGGACCTTGACCCGCGCAACGCCAACTCGGAAACGCACAACGCACGGAGCGTCTGGCCGCATGTCGTCTCGCTGGTTCAACGTGGCGATCGTCGGCATTTGGTTGACCACCATGTCCTGGTTGGTCACGCAGAAGATCTGGCCGGCGCTCGACGTCGGCCGTCCGCCCGGCTACAGCACCGATGATCCACATACGAAGTGGCAATTGCTGCTCGATGACAAACCGATTGGCTGGGCCGAATCGACCGTGGAGATCGACAAGGAAGGCGTGAAGACGTTGGCGAGCGAAGTCTTTCTGGAGGAACTTCCGCTCGGCAAGCTCGGCCCGGCCTGGTTGCTCCGCATGGTCGACGCACCGGATTCGATCGCCCAGATGCGAGTCCGTAGCACCGTCGAGCTCGATCCGCTGGATCGCCTGATCGGGGTCCGCACGGCAGTAGACCTCGCCTCAATGCGCGACGTGATGCTCATGCAAGGCGTGGCATCCGGCGACCGGCTCAGCATCACGGCCCGCACCGGCGACTTCGTCTACAACAACGAAATGTTTCTGCCTCGGGGCGGCGCGATCGGCGAATCCTTCTCGCCACGCACGCGGTTGGGACAGTTGGAGGATGGGCAGACTTGGACCGTGCCCGTTTACAGCCCCTTTTACGCCCCGAACGCCCCGATGGAAATACTGCAAGCGACAGTCGAAGGGGAAGGGCCGATTATTTGGAACCGCGAAATCGTGTCGACCAAGATCGTGGTGTTTCGCAGTGATCCAGGGGCGGGAATCGGCGACGCGAACGGCGCTATCCGCGGCCGCGCGTGGGTGGACCGACTCGGGCGCGTCCTGCGGCAAGAGGCGTTTCTCTGGAGCACCAAGCTCACGTTCGCGCGCGTGCCTAACGACGAAGAACGCCTGCGTGAGAGCGTCCCCGACCGACCGAGGCTGGAACACGAAGCATCCAACGACGCGCCCGTTGACCTGGAGGTCGACGCGCCATGATCGAGTTTCAGAACGTCACGCGGACCTACGGCGACCGCGTGGCGGTTGCGCGGTTGACGCTGACGGTTCAACCCGGCGAGCTGTTCTGTTTTCTCGGCCCGAACGGCGCCGGCAAGACGACGTCGATCAAAATGCTAGTCGGGCTGCTGAGACCGACTTCCGGATCGATTCGCGTTTGCGGTCACGACCTCACCGCACAGCATCGCGAGGCAGCTCAATCGATCGGCTATGTGCCGGACGAACCGTACCTCTACGAAAAGCTGACCGGGCGCGAGTTCCTGCAATTCGTCGCTGGCATGTATGGCATGACCAGGGCCGAGGAACGAGACGGGATCGAACGCACAATCGCTGAACTGGACCTGAGCGACTTTGTCGACGACCTCACGGAAACCTATTCGCACGGCATGAAACAGCGCCTGGTGTTCGCCGCCGCGCTGCTGCACAAGCCGCGCGTGCTGGTCATCGACGAGCCAATGGTGGGACTCGATCCGCGCACCGCCCGCATCGTCAAGAACCTAATTCGCGCCCAGGCTGAAGCGGGAGCCACGGTCTTCGTCTCCACGCATTCGCTGTCGATGGTCGAAGAAATCGCCGACCGCATCGGCATCCTCGACCAGGGCTGCTTGCGCTCGGTGGGAACGCTGAAAGAACTGCGAGGTTCGATCTCCGGCAGCGATTCCAGCCTGGAGAGTTTGTTCCTGCAACTGACGTCCGGGCCGAATGGAAATGGCAACACGTATCAGACTTCACCTGACACTAGCCCGTAGCGTCAGCGAGGGAGAGTTGACGTCGCCGAGGGTTAGGACCAGAAACTCTCAACAGCGCCCTCTCTCCCTCGCTGGCGCTACGGGCTAATGTAAGCGACGGCTGCAAATCGCCCTGTTCTTGACTTCAATCAACGCCGCCAAATGGCATCCAGCGCTGAACCGAACCGCCTACTGCGTCCCGAAGCTGAGGCTTCGGTCTTTTGGCGATTGCGCCGTCGGCTGACCGTGAACCAGATTCGCCAGGCCGTGCGTCAGTCGCGTTTGCGCGTTGCGCTCGCGCTCGTGTTGAGCATGTTGCTCTGGTTTGGGCTGTTCGTCATGTTCGCCGACGGGTTTCATTTTCTGGCCACGACAATTCAGCATCCCGAGACGCATGACCAGACCGTCGGGGTGGTGTTCCGCGTATTCTTTGCGTCGCTGACATTGATGCTGCTCTTTTCGTCGGCGGTGATTCTCTATGGCAGCATGTACCGCGCCAGCGAAGCGCAGTATCTCCTGACGTTGCCGGCGCGTGGCGAACGCATCTTTCAGCACAAGTTTCAGGAGGCGATGTTCTTCGCCAGTTGGGGTTTCTTGCTGCTCGGCAGCCCGATGCTGATCGCCTATGGCGTGGTCGGTGACGCTCCCTGGTACTACTTCGCGCTCTTGCCGTTCTTCATGGGGGCGTTCGTCTACATTCCGGGCAGCTTTGGTGCGATCGCCTGCGTGCTGGTCATTCACAGGCTGACCAATCGACGCCAATATGTTGTCGCTGGAACGGTCATCGCCGTGCTGGCGATCAGCGGCTGGGTCATCTGGTCCATCGCCAACAGTCCGCAAAGCGACCTGCTGACCCCGAACTGGTTCCAGGAGGTGGTCTCCCGGTTGCAGTTCAGCGAGCACAAGCTGTTGCCCAGCTGGTGGCTGAGCGTTGGCCTGTTGCAAGCTTCGCGCGGGCAATGGCGCGAAAGCGTGCTGTTCCTGTCGCTGACGGTCTCGAACGCCCTGTTCTGGCATTTGATCGCCTCGGCCGTGGCGTCGCGTTACTACCGCGCCGGCTACAGTCTGTTACACGCCGAGCGATCCGGGCGGCGGCGCGCGCGGTGGGGCTGGGTCGATCAGCTGGCGGGCTACAGCGCGGCGTTTCTCTCCCGGGAAATGCGGTTGCTGATCGTCAAGGACGTGCGACTGTTCCGGCGCGATCCCCTGCAGTGGTCGCAGTTCCTCATCTTCTTCGCCCTGTTGGCGATGTACTTTCTCAACACCCGGCGACTGACCTACGACGAAACCAAGGTCACCTGGGTCAATATGATCAGTTTCCTGAACCTGGCCGTGGTGGGGTTGATCTTGTCGACGTTCACGACCCGATTCATCTTCCCGATGGTCAGCCTGGAAGGCCGCCGGTTCTGGATCCTGGGCCTGATGCCGGTCGATCGCGGTACCGTGCTATGGAGTAAGTTCCTGTTCGCCGCCTGCGGGTCCATGATTCCTTGCACCGTACTGGTGCTGCTCAGCGACCTGATGCTAGACGTCAGGCTTTTTGTGATCGGCATTCACCTCCTGATTTGCCTGATCCTGTGCACGGGCCTGTCCGGGATCGCCGTGGGGCTCGGGGCCCGGATGCCGAACCTTCGGGAAGAATCTCCATCGAAGATCGCCGCGGGCTTTGGCGGCACGCTCAACCTCGTCATTTCGGCCGCATATATCGTGGCCGTCGTGCTCCTCGTGGCGGTTCCTTGCCACTACTACCTCGAAGTCAGCCAGCGCGAAACCAGCGATTGGGCCACACGCGTCGCAAGCGTGCAGTGGTGGTTGGGCCTGGGCATTGTCGCCAGTCTGGCGTTGGGCGCCATTGCCACCGCAGTTCCGCTGCGCGCCGGTTTGCGCGCCTTCCGCGAGCTTGAGCCCTAGTTTCACGTTCACGCGTCCGGATCATGAGGAAGCGATTCGCGTCGGATGAGATTCCGGTCGCGATTTTTTTCTGAATTTTTTTAATCCACTTGCAACCCGGTTCGTCGCTTAGGAAAGTGTACCCGGCGTGTAGAGCACCAGCACGCCGACACGCACTACTCACTCGGGGGTCCCTCATGTTTCGTCGTCGCCTGGTTCGACGTCGTCGCGGTCTGCGCATCGAGTCCCTGGAAGTTCGCCGCCTGATGGATTGCCAGAACAATCCCACGACCTACCTAGTCAATACTTTCGAAGATTCGGTCGTCTCCAACGACGGCCTCATGAGCCTACGGGAAGCCATTCTCGAATCGAACCTCGACGCCGACTGCAATCTCATTCTTTTGCCACCTGGCACCTATGGATTGACGAGCCAGGATCCGGCGGATTTGCGCGGCGGCAATTTGAACGTCGTCAAACGGCCCGAGCGATCGACCAAGCTCGTCACTATTCGATCGCAGGGCGCGATAGACGACCCCGAATCGACAGTCATTCGCGGCGACTGGACCGGCCAGCAACACAATTTGATTACTGTGGGTCTTGACGCGAGCCTCGCCATCGTGGGGATCACGTTGGAAAATGGCTCGACCAGCGACAAAGGGGGCGCGATACATGCCCGCAGCACCTTGTCCGTGACGAATTCCATCTTTCGCTCGAATCGCGCCGCAAAGCGCGGGGGCGCGATTGCCATTGAATTGGACAACGCGTCCGACAAAGTCACGATCAAGGACAGCCTATTCGAAGACAATAGCGTCGACCTGGAACTTGGCGGCGCCGTTTCCCAGTCCGGCGGCAAACTGACGATCGAGGGTTCGACGCTCTACAAGAATTCGGCCGGTAAGCGAGGGGGCGGACTGGCGGTGACGGAGGGATCGGCGACTATTATCAACAGCACGATCTCGACGAACACGTCGCGCGAATCGGGCGGCGGGATCTACGTGGTCGCCGGCGCCTCGGCGATTGTCAGTAGTAGCACCATTTACGCGAATACCGCTCGCGGCGACACGGCCGGCGGCGGCATCGACGCCCAGGGGGAGTCGACCAACGACGGATCAGTGAGAATCGAGAATTCCATCGTGGCCGGAAACGTTGCCTGGCACGAAGAATACGAGAACGTGCAGCTGATCGAGGGCATGAACTTGCGTGGCAACGTGCAAAGCGACGGCGGGAATCTGTTCGGCGACGTCACCGGGGCGGTGAATCCACAAGTTCGCAGTACAGAGGACGTCTTCGACTACACGTTCCGCAATCCGCTGCTGGGAGATTTGAAGAACAATGGCGGCCTGACGCCGACCCACGCACTCTTGGCAGGCAGCCCCGCGATCGGCGCGGGAACGAAGGAGACTGGCCCCCCGACGCACGACCAAACCGGAGCGCCGCGCGGCGACTCGATTGATATCGGCGCCGTGGAATTCATCCGCGAGCAAGAACCGCCCGACACCGTCTTGGGCGACACGGACAACGATTGCGATGTCGATATCACCGATCTCAACAATGTCCGCAACAATTTCGGCTCCAACGGTCTGGGGATCCTGGGCGACACCGACGGCGACGGGGATGTCGACATCACGGATCTGAACAATGTCCGCAATAATTTCGGATCCATTTGCGTCGTCACTCCCGGCGCGCCGCCGGCCGAAGTGATCGACGTCACGAATTGGCAAGTGTGCAAAGACGATCGCAAGTATTGCGCTATTCCGAACGACGACGGTGACGACACGTTGGCGATTCAGGCCGCGATGAACTACGCACGTACGCGCGGCGAGGCGCACGTCCGTGTCCCGAAGGGGGAATTCCTCGTCGCCAATCTGTTGTTTCACGGCTACGCGCTGGGGCTGACCGGCGAAGGCACGCTCAAACTCGCGCCGGGGTCCAAATCGTACGCCACGCTGACGGTCGACAGCACCGTGAATCCTCGCGGGAAAGTGCCCGAGCTGGCGATCACCAAGACCGTGACCATGCGCGACGACTTCACGCCGATCAACTGGGTGGACGGGATCACGATCGATGGCAACGTCGCGGCTCCGCACACCAATAAGGCCATCGGATTGGTCGTCGAAGGGGAGCAACTGCTGATCAGCAACCTCACCGTGCAGAACACCGCGAACCATCCGGATTCGACGACCGACCCCAACGTGCCGGCTGGGATCAACATCCTGGTGCGGGGAGACCACAACGTCTTCTCGACGGTGGATTCGCTGGACGCCGGCCATACGGCGTTCCGCAACGTCGGCGGAGACAACTACTACTATGACATCGCGGCCTTGCGATATCGCTGTCGCGGCTTTCGCGCGCAACTGCCGAGTGAGGACGAGGTCGGGGGCAAAGTGATCGAGGGCGGTCCGATCTATATCATCGGGAATGACGACGACCACGAGCTGGATTTCTCGACGGAGACTACCGGGGTGAACTGCAGCCGAGGCGACGCCCCCGCCTCGATCTTGATCGATCCGGTGCCTGTTGACGATCCGGACAGCGAAAAGCGCATCACCAAGGTGGAGTTGAGAAACCTCGATGTAGGGGGGCCCAACGGTATTGACCCCGTCTCCGGACAAGGGAATGTGCTGAAATTCGCCGCCGTGGAAAACATGATCATCGACAATAGTCGCTTTGTTCACACGTCGCCGCGGCTGCATTCGATTCGGGTCGCTGAGGGCACCATCGAAACGTTGCCGACCGGCGCCAAGCAGCAAATCGGCGAGATCACGATCACCAATTCCTGGCTGGCGCGCAATTTGTTCTTCGAAGGCCGAACCGACGAGCCCATTTACAAATCCATCGAGTTGGAAAATGTCACCATCGGCGAAGGGTTTCGCGATGCGAAACCAAGCGACCGAGAATATGCCATTGAACAACTATCCGTCTGGGACGGCTTCACGGGAAAGAGCCTTTCTCTGAATCACTTTTCGGTCGCGGGAATTCAATGGATGGCGCCTGCGGCGTTCAAGCTGATGGATAGCGAACTGCACGGAAAAAGCGCCAGCCTCGTAAATGGGCTTGACGTCGAGTTTCTTCTCGACGACGTACAATGCTCCCGCTTCATGTGGTCCGACAACGTCGTGACAAACACGCCGCCGGGGTTAGCTTTACCGGTACCGCAGATCCCGGGCAGCTTGAAGCTCCTCTGTAACGTGGCGCCGGTGACCGAACCAGCGGCCTCGATAATTGCTGACAGTGTTGCCGCCGTCGACGAGGTCGTCGAGCGGTGGCAAAGCAACGCGGACCTGCTCGGCTGGTCCGCCGCAGATCCCGACGAAACGTCCGTCATCGCCCGACGCAATTCGGCCCGGCGTCGTTGAACTTCCGTGAACTAGGACCTGCTAATCCGCGATATGTTGGCGCGCCGTTTCCGCCCAGGGGCTGTCCGGTGACATTTCGAGGAAACGGCGCCAATGCGTGCGGGCCTGGTCGCCATCGCCCTGTTGTTCCAGTGCGAGCGCCAGGTGATAGTGCGCGTCGGGGAAGTCCGGGTGCAGCGCCAAAGCCCCGCGAAAGGCCGCGACCGCTAGCGTGGTTTGGCCCAGTTCAGCCAGCAAGCAGCCCAGGTTCGAGCGGGCTTCCACGAAGTTGTCGTCCAGTTCGACCGCCATGTAGTAGCGTTCGAGCGCTGCGGGCAGCTCGTTCGACGCGTAGAGTAACTCGGCTAACTCAAAAACCCATTCGGCGCGCGGCCCGCCGACGGCGAGCGCCGCGCGATAGAGGTCGATCGCCTCCGGCAACTCGCCAGCGTCCTCGTGGGCCTTCGCGGCCTCAATCAGCTCCTCCGGCTCCGGCGAAACAGCCGAGATTTGCCGTGCGACGGCCGGCGTGGCTTCGACGGTGTCGAAATCGTCGTCTAGTTGCTCGAAGTCGAAGCGCAGTTGCCCGCCAGGTTCAACTAGGCCTTGCCCTTGGCGGAGCAGCAGTTCTTTGCCAGCCAGCATCACCGACAACTGCGCCAGCGGCCGTTCCACGCTGGGGAGGAATCGCCCCAGCGCCGCGAGTTGCCGCTTGATCTCGCGCGGCGGGATGCCGGCCGTCAGCAATTCGACCAAGCGGCGGGCGGTCGCGACTTCCTGAAAGTCGAAATACGGCAGTCGCATCACCTCTCGTACCGGGCGGATCAGCCCCAGACGCTGCCAGCGTCGCACAACGCTCAACGGCACGCCGACCAATTCCGCCAGCATGCGCGGCGTGTGCAATCGATGCACGTGTTGTTCGGCATCGACCAGCCCTAACCGGTGCCAGAGCTGCGTTTCCGAGATGACGACGGGACTCACTGCCCCAGGCGTCGCGGCTTCCAAGGCGGCCAACGCCCGGTCGAGCACGCCGTGCTCGTCCAGCGGCAGGCTGTGTTCACCCACGACAATCAGGCCGACGGCCGGATCACCCAGCTCGACGTTGCTGCCGCCATGCGCTCGGATCAACTCGCGAGCATCGGAATGACGTGCGCCGGCAAACCGCCCGACAAGCGCGACGCGCATACCTTCCAGCGAGGGTGCCGATGACATGGGCCGAAACGGGGGGACGCGATGAAAACTCGTTGCGCCCAATGTCTAGGCTGGCAGCCGAAGTGTCAACGCACTGAATTGCGCCGCCCAGGAACCCGGCCTGCAACGCCCAGCAACGGCTATTGCTTGATCGTTCCCGGTTGCGCACTGACGCGCACCGTGCCGGGACCGGGCGCTGCCGCCGGGGCTGCGCTGGCCGTCAGCGGTGCGGTGCTGAGCGCCGTGCGCATCGCGGTTGCACGGGATTGCAACTCGGTGTTCCAGCGGTCCAGCGAGAGCGCTCGCTGATAATTGGCGAGCGCCTGGGCCTGGTCCCCCAACTCTTCCTGGACATGCCCCAGCGCGATCAACGCACGGGAATTGGACGGTTCCAGGGCCAGGGCGTCTTGCAGATGCTTGAGCGACGCGTCCTTGTCGCCGAATTCCTCCGATAGCCGGGCCAACTCAATTTTCGGGTCGGCCACCGCCGGGCTGTGTTGCGCCCAACCTTCCATCAGCCGCACCGCCTCTTCGGACCGATTTTCCTCCACCAGTAGTACCGCCAACCCGCGGTGGCAATCACGGTGATTCGCGTTGCGGTCCAGGCACTGGTTATAGTAGGTCTCGGCCTGCTGCAGGAAGGCGTCGTTTTTCTGCGTCTTCCCAAGCTGATGGTACGTCGCCGCCAGGTTGTAGTAGCCGTCGCCGTTGTTCGGATCGGACAAAATCGCCTGTTGGAAACGCTCGACAGCCCCTTGATAAAGCCCCTGCTGGTGGAGCTTTACGCCACTAGCGTTCTGCCCCGAGGCTACCATCTGCGTACACCCAGCCGTCCCAAGGGAGGCCGCCGCTAAACAGAATGTCCCCAGCGCGGAAATCAGCCGCGAATTTACGGTGGATCGAGTCACGGCTGCGTACCTCCGGCCAACAAAACATGCGGTGGCGCAAGTGCGGCGACCTGCCTCGCCCGCCAAGCGGCGGGGACGATAGCTAGCCTGGCCCGGACCAGCAAGGCCATTCTCGACGTAAGTGGCATTTCTGCGGCAAATTGCTCGAACTGGAAGCTTGCGAACCCCCTCCGCCGCAAGTTACGATAGCTGCGCGAGTTGCGAACTCATCTCACCATCTTTTGGGCGGCGCTTCGATGCGATTCTTGGCTACTTGGGCGGCATTGGCGGCGATTTCTGGGACGTTTTCCGTGGCAAGTGCCGCCACGTTCGAGGAACTGTTGAAGAAGTCGCCGGAAGGCGCCAACGTGGCGATCGTGGTGAACGTCGCGCAGATTATGCAGAGCGAGTACGCCAAGAGCCAGGGAACGGCCGAAAAGCTGGCCGAGGCGTTTCAGGAACGGGAGATCATGATCCCGCCGAACGCCACGCAGTTCGTGATGGTTTCACAACTCGACCTGGAACGGCATCGGCCGATCTGGGAGGCCGCGATCATGGAACTTTCCAGTCCGCCGGCATTTGTAAGCGCTGCTTCAAAGCTGAATAGCACGGTCGAGAACATCGCCGGCGCCCAGGCGATCGGCACCCGCCGAGCCATGCTCGTCGACTTGGGTGATTCACAAGTCGGCGCGATGCTGCCGACGAACCGGCAGCTCGCCGCGCGCTGGATTAAGCGCGTAAAGTCCGGCGAGGGCGCTGTCTCCGCGTACTTGACGAAGGCCAGCTCCTACAGCGACACCGCCGGCACGGACATCATCCTATCGATCGATCTTACCGATGTGCTGCCGCAAAAATTCCTGGAAGAGCGACTGCGCGATGGAGAATTGAAGGATCAAATCAAGGATATTCCCGCCACCGCGGCGTTGTTGACCAGCATTCAAGGCGTGCGGCTCGGCATCAAGATCGGCGACAAGTGCCACGGCAAGTTGATCGTCGATTTCGCCGAGGATCCCTCGAGCCTGGGCGAACTGGCCAAGCCGATGTTGCTGAACGCCATTGGCGGGGCGGGCATCATGCTTGAGGAATTCGCCGACTGGCAGCCGTCGGTTGGCAAGAGCACGCTGGCCATCGAAGGAGACTTGGGCCCGGAGAGCATGCGGCAATTGATGGGACTCGTCTCGGTGCCCACCGACAGCCTGGCGGCCGTCGCCAGCGAATCGGCCGCCGCGGCGCCCAAGCCCAAAACTACGCCGGTCTCCGCGATGGCCGAGGCCTCGCGCACGTACTTTAAGACCGTCGATAAGCAGTTCACCTCGCTGCAACTCAAGCACAAGGATGCAAAAACCTTCGGGCAGGTCGCGCAATGGGTAACCAACGCCGCCCGCCGCATTGACCGTTTGCCCACCTTGGACGTTGACCCCGAGATGGTGGCCTACGGCGCGAGTGTGAGCACAGAACTGCGCGAAATGGCGGCGTCGCTCCAAGGCATCGGCATCAACTCTGCCGAACGCAACGCCGCGATCTACGGGGGCGACACGTACTATTCCGGCTGGGACGGCTGGTACTATTCTGATTCCGATACCGGCGCTCAGCGCCGCCAGGTCCGCGCCGAGGAAAAGGCCGCCGGCGCTCGGTCGGCCCGCGAGATCGCCGTCAAGCTGGAAAACGAAGCGGCGGCGATGCGGGCCAAGATGTCTCAAAAGTACAAGCTTCAGTTCTGAGACGACCGACGGAACACCTCCCAAGCGGCCGGAATCGCGGCGGAACAGTAACCTGCGCAAGGCGCTCGTGCGATCACGAGCGCCTTACTTTTGCGCCTCTCGGGCTTAAGATGGTGAGCGTCGCTCGTTCCCGCCAGCTAGCTCCCGTTGAGATTGCCGCCCCATGTCCGTTTGCCGCGTGCATCGCGCTATTATCAGTGTCAGTGACAAGCAAGGCCTCGTCGAGTTCGCCCAGGGATTGATCGCCGCGGGCGTGGAACTTTACAGCACGGGCGGGACGCGCAAGCACCTCGCGGACGCGGGCGTCACGACGATCGACGTCGCCGACTACACTGGCTTTCCCGAGATGATGGACGGCCGGGTTAAGACGCTGCACCCCAAGATCCACGGCGGCATCCTCTGCCGTCGCGATCATCCGGAAGACATGCAGGCCCTCGAAGCGCATGGCATTCGCAGTTTCGAGTTGGTCGTCGTGAACCTCTATCCCTTCGAGGCCACTGTCGCCCGCGCGGACGTCGCTTGGGAAGAAGCCGTCGAGCAGATCGACATCGGCGGGCCGTCGCTGGTCCGCGCCGCGGCGAAGAATCACGCCTTTGTCGGCGTGGTGACCAGCCCCGGACAATACGCGGAAGTGTTGGCGGAACTTCAACAGGAATCCGGCACGACGTTCGACCTGCGGAAGGAACTCGCCGGCGCGGCGTTCGAGCACACGTCGCAATACGATCGCGCCATCGCCGACTACTTCGCCAAGCCAGAGGCGGAAGTCGAAACCTTTCCCGCTCAGGTCACGCTGCAGTTAGAACGCCAGTCGGAACTGCGTTACGGGGAGAACCCGCACCAGCGCGCGGCGCTTTATGCCAATCAAGGCGCAGCTCCGCAGCAACTCGTCCATGCCCGGCAACTGCACGGCAAAGAGCTGTCGTACAACAATTGGCTCGATCTGGACAGCGCCTGGAGCATCGTTCGCTCGCTTCCCGGACCGGCAGTCACGGTGATTAAGCACAACAATCCCTGCGGCGCAGCCACGGCGGCGGAACTGTCCGTCGCCACGCGGCGCGCGCTGGACGGCGATCCGGTCAGTGCCTTCGGTTCCATTCTGGCGCTCAATCGCACCGTCGACGCGGCCACCGCGACCGTCCTCGCAGAGCCAGGGTTATTCGTTGAAGCGATCCTCGCGCCGTCGTTCGACCGGGACGCGCTCAGGATCCTCACGACGAAACCGAAGTGGAAGGCCAACGTGCGGCTGCTGGAACTGGGCAAAGCCGTGGCGGCGGCGCCTTCGTTGGAATTCCGGCGCATCGACGGCGGCTATCTGGTGCAAGATACCGACGTCGCAGCCGATCCAGAGTCCGAATGGCGCGTCGCGACTGAAAAGTCGCCGGATGACGAGTTGCTTAGCGAGCTCAAATTCGCCTGGGCGATTGTGCGGTTCGTCAAGTCGAACGCCATTGTCATCGCCAAGGACGGCCTGGTCCTCGGCGTCGGCGCAGGACAAATGAGCCGCGTGGATTCCGTGGAAATCGCTTTGAAGAAATCCGGCGATCGCGTAGCAGGATCGGTACTCGCCTCCGACGCCTTTTTCCCGTTTCCCGATTCAATCGAACACGCCGCCAAGGCTGGCGTCCGGGCGTTCATTCAACCGGGCGGTTCGAAAAACGACGACGCCTCGATCGCGGCGTGCAACCAACACGGCCTGACGATGATCCTCACCGGACGCCGACACTTTCGCCACTAGCGCACGCCCCCTACCAGAAATGCTTCCATGAGTTCCGCCGACGACGTTTCGTTGTTTCCTGCTGAGGGCTGGCATTGCCGGCACTTGTACTACCGGTTCAATCGCCGCGCACTGCGCGATCTCGCGCCGGGTGAATTGGTCGCCGGTCGGGAGCAGTTTCTCGCGGTGCTTGCGCCGGATGGTCCGCATGCGCCTGCGCGATTGCAGCCGTCGATCGTCGCCGGACATAAGGCCGATTTCTCCTTGATGCTGCTCGACCCCGATCCGCTCAAACTCGACGGGCTGCATCAGCGACTCCTCGCTTCGCCGCTGGGGCCCGCGCTCGAAACGACGTACTCATATGTCTCGTTGACGGAAGTCTCGGAGTATGTCCCAACGGTCGAACAGTACGGCGCGCGGCTGGTCGAGGAAGGCGAAGACCCGAACGGCGCCGCGTATCAGGCCAAGATGAAAGCCTATGCGTCGCGGGAAGAAATGATGCGCCGCCAGCGGCTCACGCCCGACCTGCCGCCTTGGCCGAACACCTGCTTCTATCCGATGAACAAGAAGCGCAAGGTCGGCGAGAACTGGTTCACGCTTTCTTTCGCCGAACGGAACAAGCTGATGGCCGAACATGGCCGCTCCGGAATGAAATTCGGCGGCCGCGTCACGCAACTCATCACGGTGTCCGTCGGCCTCGACGACTGGGAATGGGGCGTCACGCTCTGGGCGCGCAAGCCGGAGTTTCTCAAGGAAATCGTCTACACCATGCGCTTCGACGAGGCCAGCGCTCGCTACGCCGAATTCGGCCCGTTCTATACGAGCTTCGTCACGACCGCGGAGAAGATCCTGGAGCATTGCCAGGTTGGAGTTTGATCCGGCCTTTCACGTCGGAGGCACTGAGACGCGGAGGAGAGGGAGTGACAGTGGCTGGAGCGGGCGCGTAGGGCGGGCCGTGCGCGCGATTGATGCATTGAAGTGAGCAAAGCGACGCGAAAGCCGGTCATTGTTGACCGAGTAATGCGAGGCCCGCCATACTTTGAATCCGGCGGGCCTTAGTTTTGGAGGCAACTCGTGCGAATTACCATCCGTGGCCGTCGAACATGATGCGTCACTCGCGCGCGCGGCCCGCCCTACGACTCATTCGCAATTCAGACATTTGACGTTGATTCGACATGCGTTCTCCGCCCCTCGGCGTCTCAGCGCCTCCGCGGTTCAAATGTACTCCCCCTCTCCGTGTCTCTGTGGTGAATCTGCTGTTGTCTCACCGCCGGGACAGCTACATTAACGGTCAGGTGCAGCGCGTCCTCAACCGGAACTGAGTGATGGATTCCTTTCGCATGCTGGTGGCCCTGGGGCCGCTGGCGATCTACTTATTGCTGCTGGGGCTGGTCAATCTGCTGCCGCGGCCCTACCTGACGACCGGCGGGCGGGACACGGCGGCGCTCGGCGTGGCCCTGTCTGGGTTCATTCTGATCGGCCCGTTGGAGTTGTTTATGCCGCACTGGCCGTCGGCGCATTGGAGCGAGTTTATGTGGGTCTTCTGGTTATTGCTGGGCGTGCTCTGCACCCTGGTGCTGACGTTGATCGTGCTTTCGCAGCGGCCGCGGTTGGTGATTTACAACATCAGCGCCGACGAACTGCGCCCCGTGCTAGCCGAGGCCGCCGAGTTGCTCGACGCCGACGCCCGGTGGGCCGGCGGCAGCCTGGCCTTGCCGCGTTTGAAGGTACATCTGCACGTGGAGCCCTTTCCTGGCATGCGAAACGTGACGCTGGCGGCCACGACCGACGCCCAGGACCTGGGGGGCTGGCGCGCGTTGGAACAAACACTGGCGGCTGAACTGACCGCGGTCCGATGCCGGCCGAATCCGCTCGGCGGCGCGATGGCTGTTGCCGCCGTCCTGTTGCTGCTCCTGGTGAGCGCCAACTTAGTGCGCGATCCGCAGGCGCTGACGCAGGGGTTCTGGGAAATGCTCCGGATGTAAAGCAAACGCAGCCAAACAGCTATGGCTGCCGCGAAGGTTTGCTATACTGAGTCGACGACGGATCGCGCGGCTGTCCTTCAGTCGCCACCAGGGCGATTGATCCGCGGCGATCCGAAACAGCCTGGAATTCAGCGAGTCAATCACATGGGCAAAGGCAACAACAGCCAGAAGAACGACAAGAAGAACAAGAAGCCTAAGCAGGGCGGCGCCAAGAAGCCGGACAGCAAGCAGTCGTCCGGCAAGAGCTGATTCACCGAGTTGAGCGGCGATTGACGAATCCACGACGAATCCACGTAGCGCAAAGCGGGCCGCTGTTGGCTTTCTTGTTAAGCGCGCTCGGGCTGAAGCGCGCCGCCGCCAAAAAGCTCCTCAAATTCGGCGCTGTGCAGGTGGGCGGCGCCACCACGCGGCGCTTCGATCATGAGCTCCGCCCAGGCGACGAAGTCGCCATCAACGACTTGCGCACGATGGCGGCCGAGGCTCGGTTCAAGGAAGCGAAGGTTCGCATCGTCTACGAGGACGAAGCGCTCATCGCCGTCGACAAGCCGGAAGGCCTGCTGACGGTAGCCACGGATCGAGAGCAGCTCGAAACCTTGTTCGTGCAATTGAACGACTATCTGCGCAGTCGTCGCGAGCAGGTTGCCGGAAGGCTCTTTGTCGTGCATCGCCTGGACAAGGATACGTCCGGCCTGGTCCTCTTCGCCAAGAGCGAAAAGATCAAGGACGCCCTGCAAGCGCAATGGGGCGGCATCGAAAAAACCTACTTCGCCATTGTGCGCGGCCGTCCTGTGTCCGAGCAAGGAACGATCGACAATTACCTGGTCGAAGACAGTAAGTCTCTCAAAGTCTCCCGATGCGAAGCCAGTCGCCCCGACGCCCAGCGCGCGGTGACGCATTATCGCTTACTGGAATCGGTCGGCGCGCGGTCGCTCCTGGAAGTGAAACTGGAGACCGGCCGTAAGCACCAAATCCGCGTCCAGCTCACCGGCATCGGTTGTCCCGTGGTAGGCGATAAGCGCTACGGTCGCAAAGGATCGAATACCAGGATGGCATTGCACGCCGCGATGCTACGGCTCGTCCATCCCGCGTCGGGTGAACAACTGGTGATCAAGTCGCCCATGCCGCGCGCGATGCGCAAAATGATGTTGCCGCGCTGATCGCCGCGCTCGGCGATACGAGCCACGAGAATCCGCCATCTTCCGCGGTTAGTTCTCATCGCGGCGTCAAGTCGGTAGATTCGCCGTCCCGCGAGTTGGCATCGCTGGAAAACCTACGATCGCGAATGATGCTGCTTGCCAGTATTGTCGAAGGCGTACATTGGATTCCTGACCGACAACTGAGAATCGCACCGTTTCAAAGCTCTCGGCAAGAATTCCACATTCGCCACCTTTTGAAGCTTCAAACTGAAATGACACTCTATCGACGGTGGCAAACGTACTTGGTAAAAAGCCCGCGGCAGCCGCGAAACGGGTGTTTTCCGTACTCACCAACGCCACATTGAAAAGCTTTTGGCGGGCCAAACCAATTTGATTGCAGGACACTTCCTCGGAAGTTTCCCAAAAGCTAACTATCAAGACAACCGAAACTTCGCGGTTTGAAGTAGCACACGTGTCGTTCCAACCGAGCATTCAACTAGGACACGTGAGTCGCGTTGAACCCAGATGGAACGCGAAGAATGAATCGCCTGAACGCGACAAAAACTAACGGTTGAGTACCACGATCATGGCGACGATGCCGATGATGAGAATGCTTGCGCCGGCGATGGCGGCGATGATGAGATACGTCGCCTGATCGGCGTCTTCTTTCTTTTCGAGCTCCGTTTTTTCTTCGGTCTGCTCGGCCCGCTGGGCGTTCTTTTCGGCCTGCAAGAGGGCCGTCCAGTTGTCCTGCTTGATCACCACCGCGGGGATGTCTTCGTAGTCGCGGCGCTTAACGACCGTCGACTCGTTGCCGGGGTTGATGCCCGACCCGACGCTGGAGCGCGGGCCTTGAGAGTCCCCTTCCAGATTCGGGCGGCTGCCGGTAATGATTTGATTGAGCGGCCGGCTTTCTTTGACCGTCGGGCGATTCAGATCCGCGTCGGTGTCCGTCAGCGCGATCAACTCGTCGACGGTGTACTCCTTGCGTCGCGGTACGACGGTGCTGGAACCGCGACCCTTCTTCTTGCGGGGCGGCGCGCCGGTCGCATCAGGCGGCTTGGCGGCTTGTGCGATGAGTTGCGCCAAACGATCCGACGACCCGCCTGCGCCGGCCGACTCGCCTTGCGTGGCCAGCCAGGCCGATAATGCGTCGCGGGCCTCGGCGGCGGACTGATACCGCTCTTTGGTCCGCTTCGCCATCATCTTCTTGCAGATGGCGACCAGTTCCGGCGGGCAGTCCGGGCGATCCTTGGTGATCGCCCCGGGTTCCTTCGTCTGATGCATCATCAGCCGCTGCGGCAACGTACCGTCGGGGAACGGCGGATGGCCCGTCAATACAAAGTAGAGCGTGCAGCCGAGGCTGTAGATATCGGCCCGGGAATCGACAGCATGACTGTCGAGCGCTTGCTCCGGCGCCAGGTAATCGGCCGTGCCCATCACGTTTTCATCATTCGCGATGGTCAGCGAGGCCTTCTTCTCATCTTCCTCGAACTTGGCGAGACCCATGTCGAGGATCTTGACGACCCCCTTGGGATTGACCAACAAGTTGGCCGGTTTGATATCGCGATGGATCAGCCCCGCCTCATGCGCGTGGGTCAAGCCATCGGCGGCCTGTGCGATGTAGTTCGCCGCCGTCACGTAAGGCATCACCCCGGCAGCATCCACCAGCCGCTGCAAGTCTTGCCCTTCGATGTACTCCATCACGATGAAGTGCACTTCGCGGGCGGCGCCACCGGTGCCAATTTCGCTGCCCACGTCGTAAACGCGGACAATATTCGGATGATCGAGTTTCGTGAGCGCGTACGCCTCGCGATGGAAGCGTTCCAGATACGAGGAATCCTCCACACGATGCCCCGGCAATACCTTGATGGCGTCGCGGCGATGCATCAACGTGTGCTCTGCCAGGTACACGGTGCTCATGCCGCCGGTGCCGAGATGTCCCAGCAATTTGTGCTTGCCCAGGAAGAATCCGCGATGGCGCAGCTCAAGCAATTTCTCGACTTGCCAGGGAGTCAGCAGCCCGCGGTCGATCAGGAAGCCGCCAATTTCGCCGGCGTCTTCGGGAAGTTGACCCGAGTTGAGGGCCTTGAATTCTTCGACAGCTTGCTTGAGCGCTTCAGCCGGGGCGAGATTGCTCTTCCCAGCAAGTTCCAGGAACTTGCTAGCGGGGACCTTCGATTTGCTCTCGAATCGAGCCATCTCACGATGCCTTCGGGACCCAGGACCTGCTTCGCCGCGTTCGTTCAACACGCCGGACTAACAGGGCGGCAAAAACGAGACCGCGTGATAAGGGAAAAGGACTGGGCAGCGGGTCAACTCAGGTACTACTATATCGCTCAGCATCGGCAAATTGAAGCATCTTGGCGCTCTTTCCTGGCGAAAACTTCTGTCCCTGCAACGGTTTATAGGCATTCCGTACACCTTTGAGGGCATCGCCCCGTGGCCCGTTAGGGGGAGTTCGCGCCATTTGCTGGCTTTTTTGCTTGCCTAGCTTGGCCGCAACTGCCGCGCCATTACGCATACCATTTCTAGCATTTTATTCATGCGAATTCCGATAAGCCAGCACCGCCGGAGCCTGGGATTCGACATGACGCCCATGATCGACGTGGTCTTCAATCTGATCATTTTCTTCCTGCTTTCGAGCCACCTCGCCCGCCAGGAAGTCCAATTGCAGCTCGATTTGCCGGCCGCGACCACCGGCGAGCGTCAATCGCCAGCACCCGCTTCGCGCCGCGTGGTCCTACAAGTGCTGCCCAACGGACAACTGTCGCTCGGCGCACGGGCAATCGAAGCCGCGCAACTCACCACGGAGCTCAAGGCGGAGCAAGCAAAAAGTTCTGGCGACCTGGAAGTCCGGATTCGGGCCGATCGCCGCGTGCCGTACCGACACGTCGAGCCGATCCTCAAGTCGTGCGCCGCGCTCGGGATTTGGCGACTGACGTTCGCTGTCGTGCGCGAGCCGGAGTAGCGTCCGCGTCCACGGCACTTGTACGGGAAAAAATCCGCTTCTACGATGGCCTCTCGCTTGGACTTACGAGGGAGACAGCATGGATTTGAGAGGACAGGCCGCCGTCGTCACCGGCGCCAGCAGTGGCGTCGGCGCCGCGACGGCGTTGGATCTGGCGCGACGCGGCTGCGACGTGTTGGTGAACTATCAGCGCTCGCGCGAGGCAGCCGAGGAAGTCGTCGCTGCGGCCCAATCGCATGGCGTCCGAGCAATCGCTTTCGCCGCCGACGTGGCCGATGACGCCGCGTGCCGCGCGATGATCGCCGTCGCCGCGGAGACGTTCGGACGTCTCGACATCCTGGTCAACAGCGCCGGCACGACGACGTTCGTCACGCACGCCGATCTCGAACGCGTCACCGACGCCGATTGGGATCGCATCCTCTCGGTCAATCTCAAGGGCCCGTTCCAATGCATTCGCGCGGCGCAGCCTTGGCTGCAAAGCTCGCCGAACGGCTGCGTCGTGAACGTGGCCAGCATCGCCGGTATCGCTGGAACCGGTAGTTCCGTACCATATGCCGCGTCCAAAGCGGCGCTCATCAACATGACGATTTCGCTCGCGCGTGCGCTCGCGCCCAAGATTCGCATCAACGCCGTGGCGCCGGGCTTCATTGCCGGACGCTGGTTGGAGCAAGGGCTGGGCCGGGCCTATGAGGCGATTAAGCAGCGTTGCGAAAACACCAACCCGCTCCGCGCCGTTTGCACGCCGGAGGATGTCTCGGCGGCGATCCTAAGTTTGATCGCAGGTTCGCAACTCATCACCGGCCAGACTCTCGTCGTCGACGGCGGCATGACGATCGCCGATCCGCTCAACCGCGCCATGCTTGGCCGAGGCGAATAGCGACGCGTCGTCGACTTCAATCTCCTTTCTTGAAAGTGCGAGAGTGTTGCATCTCTTCGATCAAGTGCAGGCCGCTGTCGCGGAAATCCAACGTCGTTGGCCGGAGCGCCCTCACGCCGGCATCATTCTTGGCACGGGGCTTGGCGCCCTGGCGCGGCAGATCGAGGCCGCGGCCACGATCGAATACAACGAGATCCCGCACTTTCCGTGTTCCACGGTCGCGAGCCACCGCGGCCAGTTGATTTGCGGCCGCTTGTCCGGCGTGCCCGTCGTGGCGATGGAAGGCCGATTCCACGCTTACGAAGGCTATCCGCTCGATCAGATTACACTGCCCGTCCGTGTGATGAAGGCCCTCGGCGCGGAGCTATTGATTGTCACGAACGCCGCCGGCGGCATGAATCCCGTCTATGCGACCGGCGACATCATGCTCATCGACGATCACATTAACCTGATGGGCCTGAATCCGCTGATCGGCGTCAACGACGATCGCCTCGGTACGCGCTTTCCGGACATGTCTCAGCCGTATGATGCAACGCTCATCCAGCGGGCCATGGAAATCGCGCGGCACGAGAACTTCGCCGCCCATCGGGGAGTCTTTGTCGCCGTGACGGGACCGAATCTGGAAACTCGAGCGGAATACCGCTTCCTCCGCGCGATCGGCGCCGACGCCGTCGGCATGTCGACTGTGCCGGAAGTCATCGTGGCCGTCCATGCGGGAATGCGCGTGCTGGGCGTCTCGACCATCACCGATGTCTGTTTCCCCGACGCATTGAAACCCGTCGACGTGGCGGAGATCATCGCCACGGCCAACGCCGCGGAACCGAAACTGCGGGCAATCATCACCGGCGTCCTGGCTGCGGAAGCGAAGCGCTTGGCGCGCGGAGCGTGACCCGGTTTTCACCACGGAGTCGGCTGAACTAGAAATGTCGATGAACTTCTAGATTGTTAGCGATAGGCAGCCAGGCAATAGACCAATCGACATTCGTCATTCGTCATTCGGATTTCGAAATTCGTCATGCTCGCTCCGCGCCTTCGCGGATAGCAAGACTTTCGCCCCATCAATGCCACACGCCCGGCGATTGCTCGCCGGGCGTGTGGCGTTATTAGATATTGGATCCACCGTTCGCAATCTACCAACCGTAGACGGGCGGGCAGGTATACGTCGGGTAGCAGGGCGCCACGTAGTTGTACGTGGGATAGCAAGGCGTCACCGGCGGGCAGTAGTTGTAGGTCGGGTAGTAGTTGTAGCTCGGCGTGTAGCAGCGGTTGTAGCTATAGCCGCCCCCGTAACCGCCCCCGTAACCGCCGCCGTAGCCACCGCCATAGCCGCCCCCGTGTCCGCCGTGGTGTCCATTGTGTCCACCATTGTGTCCACCATCGTGTCCACCGTGATGCCCACCGTTTCCACCGTTTCCACCGTGTCCACCACCATGCCCACCATTGTGTCCGCCCTTATGGCCGGCCGAGGCTGTGCTGGTCGTGCCGATTACCGCAAGCGTGCCAAGGATCATCGTGGCGGCGATCAACGTTTTCTTGAAGCAGTTCATGGTTCCATTCCTTCACAAAAGTGTGTTTTCAAGGCTTTTTTTCAGTTCGCCGGGCCAGGTTTGGCCCTGTCGCGTCTGAGTTACTAAGCGAGAGGGCGGCGAATCTGTTACGCAAATTCCCCTGCCTGACGAATTGCCTGGAACGT
>Ga0163153_10002766_pt1 | contig 24645 bp, 22 predicted proteins | sample OliLakLV19MP6IB1_FD_148629 | JGI IMG/M metagenome (GOLD analysis project Ga0163153, IMG submission 148629) | Freshwater microbial mat bacterial communities from Lake Vanda, McMurdo Dry Valleys, Antarctica - Oligotrophic Lake LV.19.MP6.IB-1 | ecosystem: Environmental > Aquatic > Freshwater >...
TATAAAAGGTGGGGACTCGGGGGACGTAAGGGATGCTGCGCTAGGGAACTCAGGGGCGGGGTCAGTCGGCAGGAGGCAGCCGGAATCCCGCAGCCAGCGACCCAAACGCTGCCGTCGTCCTATCTTTTTCTCTTTCTTTGCTCTTGTCCGCCTACCCGGCCAGCGGCTCCACATTCGGCGGGTCGGGCGGCTCCACCTCAGCGAAGCGCACGGTCAGCGCGTGATCCTTGAGGAAGTCCTGCGCGGAGGGGCTGAAGCGCGTGCCGGGCGGGAAGGTGGGCAGGGCGTAGCGGCCGTCGCGCCACAGCTCGCGCAGCTCAATTTCGGTGATGACCATGCGGTTTAGGTGTTGTTCCAATCGGCCGGGAAGGCCACGTACACAAAGCGCGCGTGGCTGGGCGTGCCAAAGGTGATGGTGGAGCCTTTGGGAATAAAGATCGTGTCGCCCGGCCCGGCGCGCACCACCTCGGCCCCGCGCGTAATCACCAGTTCACCGGCCAGCACCACGTCAATCTCATCATAGCTCAGAGTCCAGGGCAGCGCGCCGAACTGGCCAGCGGGCGCGTCGAGTTGCATGTAGCCCGCCGCCAGCGGCGAGCCGTTGGCCGAGGTCACCACATCCTTGAGGCCCACTTGCGTGCCGGGCGTCGCCTGCCCCACGCCGAACGCCTCCAGCGCCACCTCGGCCCCGCGCGCGACCTTGAGCGGCGGCAGCGGGCCGGGCACGAACGCCGGGTGTGCGGCGGGTGCGCCCTCGGTTCGCACCAGGCGGATGCCCACTTCGCGCGCCACGTCCACCGCCTCAGGCGTGATCAGGTCGCCCGGCCCGAGCACCAGCACGTCGCCGGCGTGGGCGTGCGCCAGGCGGCGACGTGCGGCGGCGGTGAACAGCGCGCGGCTGTTAGCTCCGCCCACCCAGGCCGCCCTTGGTGTGCTGCGGCAGGATCAGCTCGACATCGGCGTGCGGGCGCGGAATGACGTGGACCGAGACCAGCTCGCCCACGCGCTTGGCCGCCGCGGCCCCGGCGTCGGTGGCGGCCTTGACCGCCCCCACGTCGCCGCGCACCAGCACCGTGACCAGCCCGCCGCCCACGTACTCGCTGCCGATGAGCGTGACGTTGGCGGCCTTGACCATCGCGTCGGCCGCTTCCACCGCGCCGACCAGCCCGCGCGTTTCGACCATCCCCAAGGCGATCATGGACACATCAACCGGCATGGTGGCTTCTCCTTAGCGGGTAGACCCGCGCTAGAACTGCATCGGGCGCTCGGCCACGTCGAGCACGGCGGCCTGGAAGGCGGCGGCGGCGGCGCGGCAGGCGGCCTGGTCGCCGGTGAGCATCACGCCCATATAGTTGGTTTCCGACGGCGGGGCGGTGTAGTTCACGATGCGCACGGCGGCGGCCTTGAGCGCGGCGTCAAGCGCGTACACACCCTCCAGCGGCGGCGCGATCAGGTAGGCCAGCGGCTCGCCCAGCGGCAGCCCGCACACCTGCGACAGGTAGCTGCCGGCGCGCGCGATGACGTGCGGGAAGAACGCAATCGAGTCGTCGGCGTTGGCCGAGTACCAGATGGCCTCAGTCTTCATATAGTCCAGCGCGGCGCTCAGCCCGGCCCGCACCTCGGCCGGGTTGGGGCCGGCCAGCAGCGCGATGATCTCGCCCGAGAGCTTGCCCGAAGCGTGCTTGGCCCCGGCGTAAAACGAATGGGCATAGACGACTTCAACATCGGCCATCTTAGTCGCGTGGTCAATCGCGACATACGTGGCGTCGTCGTTGTCAGACGTAATCAGGCCGACAGAGTGTTGGCGGGAAGTGAGCTTGAGCGTCTCCGCCAGGTTGGGATCAACATTGGAGATGAGGCGGACGGCGAGTGGCGCGGCGTGGATGGGATCGAGAGTTGGCATGGCGGTTAGGATGTCAAAAAAATTTACGGCAAGTGACGGATCGGTGTGACGCTGGCAGCGCGTTGACCTCCGCCAGCCTTTCATGAGAAGTAGGGGCGTTCAATTGAACGCCCGCGCTCGGTACCTATCGGACGCCGTAATTCAGACAGGAGGCCGCACAAGTTCCGCCGGTGAGATTCCTCACCCCGCCAATCACGCTACGGTGCTATAAGGGCGCGAGCGGGGGTTCGGAATGACATCTCATGGGGAATTGACCAATCTTTCCCCTGTCTGAGAACTGGCGCTCACACCAACCCAATCCTTTGACCCTGTCATTTCGAACCCGCCTCAGGCCGTTGGCCCTCACGCTGCCCTGGGGCGGGTGATCGCGCAGCATCCTTTAGGAGAAATCTCACTCTCAGACTGAACGCCCGCGCTTGCTAATAATCAGACGCCATAATTCAATCAACAAGCTGCTACCGCGCCGATTGATGTTGAAATCCGATCCCATATTAGTAGCGCGTCTGGGCGTTCAATCGAACGCCCCTACGGCACGCTGAGGCCAGCGCTTGGCTCGGGCTAGCTTGTTAACCCTTTCAACTTCACCCCGCTCGCCTGGTGCCTAATCATCTTCTGCGCGATCTGGACCGTAAAGGCCGCGCCTTCGAGCGGGTTCGTGCCGCCGCCGTTGAAGATGTTGCAGACCACGTCGCGGTCGGCGTCGGTGTCGCCCGCCTTGGGGCGGAAGGCCAGGTAGGCGCTCAGGGCGTCGGCCCGACCCAGCCCCGGCCGCTCGCCGATCAGCAGGATGACCACGTCCGGCTTCAGCAAATCGCCGATGTCGTTGAGCACGCCTACCCGGCAGTATTGGATGAAGAAGGGCGTGCCGACGCTCAGCCCGGCGGCCTGCGCCCCCTGCTGGATGACGGGAAACATCTCGCGCACGTTGGCCTCGACTGCGGCGGCGCTCAGCCCGTCACCGACCACCAGTTGAATGTTGGGGTTGGGCCGGCACTTCTCGAGGATCACGCGGCGGGCGTCGTCGCTCAGGCGGCGGCCGAGGTCGGGGCGCAGCAAATATTCCTGCTTGCCGCCGGTCACGCGCGTCTGCACCGTGAACAGGCCGAGCGCGGCGAGCACGGCCGGGTCTACGTCGCGGTAGAGCGCGTCTTGGGTAATGGCGTGGTCGGCCTGGAAGCGCAGCAGCGCCGTGGTGCGATAGCGCGGCCCGGCCCGGCCCACGCCCAGGCGGGCGGTGGTGGCCGCCATCAGCGCGGCCAGGGCGGCCGGGTCGCGCGGCGATGTAATGCCGGGTTGGCGGCGGGCCTCGGGCGTGGTGGGGTCGGGCAAGTCAAGGCTCAGTTCGCCGGCCGGGGCAGGCGGCCCGGCTGGGGCAGTGGCGGGAGCGGCAGCGGTTGTAAACGCGCCGCCGGCCCGCATCTCCTTGACGACCGCTTCTACCAGTGCGTTGAGCCGAGCGTCATCCATCGCCGTCACCCTTGCTTCTCACCGGAGGCGTTCGCGCCGCTGCCGTTGGCGTCGCCTTCCAGCCGCGCCAGGTGCTGCTGCAAATCGGTCACGCGCTGGTTAAGCTGGTCCATGTCCTGTTCCAGTCCGTCGAGCTTGGTGAGCACCTGCTTGGTCCAGTTCTCAAACTGCGCCGCCGAGAGCGAGTGAAAGTCTTTTTGCAGCACCCGCAGCACCACCCGGCGCAGCTCCTGTTTGTCGCTCTCGTGCATCGGCTACCTTTGCAGGAAGAAGGTCGGGTCGCCGGCCTGGGCCGTGAGCACGCCGTTGCGCATCAGGCCCAGGCCCTCCAGCCAGGCTTCGAACTCGGGCGCGGGCCGCAGCTTGAAGAGCTGGCGCAGCGTCGGCGCGTCGTGATACGACGTGCTCTGGTACGACAGCATGGCGTCATCGGCCATGGGCACGCCCATGAAGAAGTTGCAGCCGGCGGCGGTCAGCATCACCGCCAGATTCTCAATCGCGTTCTGGTCGGCGCGGGCGTGGTTGGTATAGCAGGCGTCGCAGCCCATGGGGATGCCGGTCAGCTTGCCCATGAAGTGATCTTCCAGGCCGGCGCGCTGAATCTGGCGCGCGTCGTACAGGTACTCTGGGCCGATGAAGCCGACCACCGTGTTCACCTGGAACGGGCTGTAGCGGCGGGCCAGGCCGTAGTTGCGGGCCTCCAGCGTCAACTGGTCCCAGCCGTTGTGCGCGCCGGCCGAGAGCGCCGAGCCTTGCCCGGTCTCAAAGTACATATAGTTCGGCCCGGCCGGCACGCAATACTTCTTGGCCAGCGCGGCGGCCTCGTCCAGCAGGCCAACCGAGATGCCAAACGAGTCGTTGCCCTTTTGCGAGCCGCACAGCGATTGGAACACCAGGCCCACCGGCACGCCGTTTTGCAGGCACTTCATCTGGGTGGTCACGTGCGACAGCACGCAGTTCTGGGTGGGGATGTCCCAGGTGCGGATGATGCCGTAGATCATCTCCAGCAGGCGGGCGACCGAGCTATACGAGTCGTCCACCGGGTTGATGCCGATGACCGAGTCGCCCGAGCCGTACGACAGTCCCTCGTAAATGCTGGCGCGGATGCCCTCGGGCGAGTCGGTCGGGTGGTTGGGCTGGTTGCGGCTAGAGAGCGTGCCCGGCCGGCCGATGGTGTTGGCGCAGTGGGCGGTCACGCGAATTTTGCTCGCGCCGTAGATCAGGTCGAGGTTCGACATCAGCTTGGTCACGGCCGCGATCATCTCGGCGGTCAGCCCGGCCGACAGGCGGGCGATCATCGCGCCGGTGGTGGTGTCGGCCAGCAGCCACTCGCGCAGCTCGCCCACGGTGCGGTCTTTGACCTCGCCGTAAATGGTTTCATTCAGGCCGTCGTCAATGACGCGCGTGACCTCATCCTGGTCATACGGCACGGCCGGGTTGGCGCGCAGCACATGCAGCGGCACCTCGGCTAGCACGAATTTGGCCGCCGCCCGTTCGGCCGTGGTCTCGGCCGCCACGCCCGCCAGCCGGTCGCCCGACTTTTCCTCGTTGGCCTTGCCCATCAGCACGCGCAGGTCGGGGAAGTCGTAAGTGTGGCCGAAGAGTTGGGTGCGGAGCAGCATAGGTTAGTGGTAGAACACGAGTGTTTTGACGCTGAGCGGCACCACGCGCCCGTCCATCAGCGGCGCGCCGATATCAATGTAGTCGCCCTCGGCCAGCCCCACCTGGTCAATCACCAGCAGCGGGCGGGCCGGGGCCAGGGCCTTCACCGTCTGGCCCAGCGCCTGGGCGTAATCGCGCTCCACAATGGCGATCAACGGTCGGCCGGGCGGCAGGCTGTGGGCAAACTCACTCAGCCCGGTCGCCAACTGCAAGAGCAGAGTGTAGTCCAAAGGCCGGTTGAGTTCAAGCGCGACGGCAAACGGGCTGGCGGCAGGGTCCACATCCCAGCGCCGCACGGCCTCGGCCACCGCTTGGGCCACTTCGGCCGGAAGCAGGTTATTACCCAGGCGCGGGCGCACCACCGGCACGTTGCGCAGCGGCAGCAGCCCGGCCTCGGCCCAAATCGTCGAGCCAGAGAGCGTCACGGTCTGCGTGCTCGCGCCCAGCACCGTGGCCCGCAGCGTCTCGGCCGGCCGGGCGATGGTGTAGGCTCCGATCCCGGCGTGGCGGCGCAGCGAGTCGGCCAGCAGCGGGCCGACATCGTCATGGCGGGCGACCTCGGCCACGGTGCTCACCGGCACAGGCTCGTAATAGTAGTGGCCGATGCCGCCAGAGAGCATCAGCAGCGCCCCGCGCCCCGAGACGGCGGCGGGCGGGGTCAGGTACAGCTTCTGCGCCAGTGGCGAGTTGCCGCCTTCGATCAACTCCACGGTCAGGTCGGCCATGCGGTCGGTGAAGCGCCGCAGCGCGGCCAGCGTGGGCGCGTCGCCCACCTCCAGCCGCAGCCCCAGGTCGGCCAGGATGGCGCGGGCCGGCTCGGCCACGTGGCGCACCCGGCCGGTGGCGCGCTCGATTTCGAGCAGCCGCCCGCCGTAATTCATGGCGCTGGCGGCTTCGAGCGCCCCGGCGTTGAACAGCGCCCCGTTGGCGCTGCCGCCCCCGATATCCACGTTGACCACGCGCGTAAAGTGCTCGGCCGCGTACTGCGCCGCGCCCGAGCCGCGCCCGGCGATCACGCTCTCCAAGTGCGGGCCGGCGACCGTGACCACGAAGTCGCCCGCCAGCCCGGCCAGGCTCTTGAGAATCTCATCGGCGTTCTGCTTCTTGGCCGTCTCGCCGGTGATGATGACCGCCCCGGTCTCCACCTGGGCCGGGTCAACGCCGGCCGCGGCGTATTCCTGCCGGGCCAGCGCCGTCAGCTTGGCGGCGTCTACCGTCTGCGCGTCGGCCAGCGGCGTGAAGGTGATGGGCGACTGGTAGATCACCTGCTTGGCGGTGATGGCGATGCGCGGAATCTGGCCCGCCCGCGCGGTGTCTTGCAGCGTCAGCCGCGAGAACACGAACTGGGTAGTGGTGGTGCCGACATCAATGCCGACGGAGAGCAGGGCGCGGTCAGCCATGCCGCTATTATCCCCTGGAATGCGGCCCGGTGCGCAATGCGGCCTTTCATCTCACACGCTTGTCACGCCGGCACCCCTTCCCCGCGAACGCTGTACTCAGCGCGGGAAGGGGCCGGGGGATGAGGTCCGACCGACACCTCATTCACTCGCGCCTTAATCCGATGACCGCTGCGCCGGTCCTCCCTTTCCCCCTTTCTCTTTCCGCTCCCTCATCTCCCTCATCGCGCGAGTCTCGTGTATACTACCGGCGCAATAACGGTTCTCTAACACTGGCGGCAGGGTTGATTCCGGCGGAGCCGCTCTCACGCCGGGGGGGTGCTGTGGCGGCGCACATTCTGGTAGCCGAAGACAACGACGACATTATTGATGTCATGCGCGAAGTCCTCGAGGCCGAGGGCTATCGCGTTACCTGCGCGCCTAACGGCCGCGAAGCCCTCAAAGCCTTCGAGCGCGAAACGCCCGACCTGATCGTCTCGGACGTGATGATGCCGTTCATGGACGGCTTTACGCTGCTCAAGCATGTGCGCGCCCACCCGGCCGGCGCGGCCGTGCCCTTCTTGTTCCTCTCGGCCCGCACCGAACCGGCCGCCACCTCCCACGCCCGCCAGCTCGGCGCGGATGACTTCCTCTTCAAACCCTTTGACGCCGACGACCTCAGCCTGGCTGTGCGCGCCCGCCTGGAGCGGCGACAGACCGTTGAGCGCTTCGACACCCACGCCGCCCACCTGCAAACCGTGGGCATGTTGGCGAACGTGGTCGAGGCGCGCGACCGCTACACGCGCGGCCACGTCGAGCGCGTTAAGACCTACGCCGCCGCGCTGGCCCGCACCCTGCAGTGGACCGAGGCAGCCCTGGCCGTGCTGGAGTTTGGCGCGCTGCTGCACGACCTGGGCAAGATCCTGGTGCCGCGCACCGTGCTCAACAAACCCGGCCGGCTGCTCCCGGCCGAATGGGACCTGCTGCGCCGCCACCCGCTGGAGGGCGCGCAGATGCTGCAAGGCGTGGATCATCTGCGCGGCGCGATCCCCTATGTGCTCTATCACCACGAACACTGGAACGGCTCGGGCTACCCGCACGGGCTGGCCCGCGCCGCCATTCCGATTGAGGGGCGGCTGCTGGCCGTGGTAGATGCCTACGACGCCATGACCAGCGAGCGCCCCTACCGCGTGGCCCTGACCGAGACCGAAGCCTGCGCCGAAATCGAACGCCAGGCCGGCCAGCAGTTCGACCCCAGCCTCACGGCGGCCTTCATCCAACTGCGCGCCGCCGACCCCAGCCGCCCGCCGTCATAGACCGCGCTTATCTCACCTATCCGCAACGCCTCTGGGCGTTCAGCGCGTAAATATTGGGGAATGCTGGGGTTGGTGATACAATTTCGCCGCAAGACCCGCTCCACCCCAATTCGGAGGTCAGGTATGGCTGCGCGCGGCAACCGGGTGTCTTCTTTTGTCGAAGGCCTGCTCTATCGCGGGCGTGAGGGGCAGTTGCTCTACCTCGGCCAGCGTGCCGCCGGGCTGGGCACTTTGCTGTTCCTGGCGATCCACATTGTAGATACCTCGACCGTCTACTTCGGCCAACTGCTGGGCCTGCCCGACCTGTACTCGCACGCCATTGACATCTACCGCCTGCCGGTCTTTATGATCGGGGAAATTCTGCTGGTGGCGGCGCTGTTTTACCACGGCGTCAACGGCCTCAAGATCATCCTGCACGACACCTTCCCGCATTGGTGGAACAAAGACTTCGAGCGCCAGGCCTTTTGGAAGGTGGGGATATTAACCTTCCTGATGTGGCTGCCCGCCGCCTACCTGATGGGGCGCTCGCTGTATATCAACAGTTTCTGCCCCACCTGCGCGGCCGAGGCGGCGGCCGAGCAGTCAATGGATATCGCCACCCGCACCAACTACTCGATTGCGGCGGTGCCGATTGCCTTCTTCATCATCCTGGCCGTGCTGGTCGTGGGCGGCAAGCTCAACGCCCCGCCGCCGGCCCGCCGCACAGCCGTCCTGCACAAGACCTTTGACACCTACGTCTGGCAGTTCATGCGCTGGAGCGGCGTGCTGCTGATCCCGCTGGCCTGGATTCACGTCGTCATCCAAGACGTGCTGATCGGCGTGCACGCCATCACCATTGACTATGTGGCCCTGCGCTGGGCCACGCTCGGCTGGCGCATTTACGACATCAGCCTGCTGGCCTTTGCCTTTGGGCACGGCATGTTGGGGCTGCGCAACGTCGTCAACGACTATGTGACCAACCCGCGCTGGAACCGCGCCATCAAGTACGCGCTGTTCGTAGGCTGGGTGGTCATCACCGCTATCGGCGCGGTGGCCATCATCGGCAGCGGGCTCAAGTCGGCCGCCTGATCCAGTTCCCTTTCTAAGCACTTCCGCGCCCCAGGTCCAGCGGCGCGCGGCAGGAGGTTTGCCTTGACACAGCACCACCAATTTGACGCCATTATCGTGGGGGCCGGCGGCGCGGGGCTGATGGCCGCGCTGCACGCCGCCAAGCACACCCAGGTCGCGGTCATTTCCAAGCTCTATCCCACCCGGTCGCATACCGGCACGGCCCAGGGCGGCATCGCCGCGGCCCTGGCCAACATGGAAGAAGACCACTGGGAATGGCACATGTACGACACGGTTAAGGGCGGCGACTACCTGGTGGACCAGGACGCGGCCGAGATTTTGGCCCGCGACGCGATTGAGGCCGTCATCGAGCTGGAGCACATGGGGCTGCCGTTCGACCGCACGCCTGAGGGCCGCATCGAGCAGCGCCGCTTCGGCGGGCACAGCGCCAACTACGGCGAGCGGCCGGTCATGCGCTCGTGCAAGTCGGCCGACCGCACCGGCCACATGATCCTGCAAACGCTGTTTCAGAACTGCGTCAAGCAGCAAGTGACCTTCTTCGACGAATACTTTGTGGTAGACCTGATCATTCAAGACAACATCTGCCGGGGCGTGATCGCCATCCACATTGATTCGGGTGAGATGCACGTCTTCCACGCCAAGGCGGTGCTGCTGGCCTCCGGCGGCTTCGGGCGCATGTTCTCGGTCACCTCCAACGCCCACTCGCTCACCGGCGACCCGGTGGCGGCGGCCTTCCGACGCGGCCTGCCGCTGGAAGACATGGAGTTCTTCCAGTTCCACCCCACCGGCATTTACCGCATGGGCATTCTGCTGTCGGAAGCGGCGCGCGGCGAGGGCGGCGTGTTCATCAACGGCCAGGGCGAGCGCTTTATGGAGCGCTACGCGCCGACCATGAAAGACCTGGCCTCGCGGGATGTGTGCTCGCGCTGCATCTATTTAGAAGTCAAGGCCGGGCGCGGCATCGGCGGCAAAGACTACGTCTACCTCGACATCCGCCCGGAGACCATCAACCGCTACAAGAGCGCGCCCAACGGCCGCACCGTGACGGCCGAGGAGTTGGAAAGCAAGCTGCCCGACATCATCGAGATGATGCGCGTCTACCAGGGCGTCGAGCCGATGAAAGAGCCGGTGCCGATCCAGCCCACGGCCCACTACGCTATGGGCGGCATCCCCACCAACACCGACGGCTTCGTGCGCGCCAACTCAGGCGACGGCCTGGTGACTGGTTTGTTCGCGGCCGGCGAGTGCGCCTGTGTGTCGGTGCACGGGGCCAACCGCCTGGGCACCAACTCACTGGTAGACCTGGTGGTGTTTGGCCGTCGCGGCGGCCGGGCCATGGCCGAGTTCTGCCGGCAGGCCGACTTTGCGCCGCTGCCGGCCGGCGTGGAGGGCGAGGTGACGGCCGAGTTGGAGCGCATCCGCACCAACACCGGCAAAGAGAAGGCCGCCACGCTGCGCCAGGAAATGCAGACGATCATGATGGACAACGTCAGCGTCTTCCGCACCGAGGAACTGGTCAGCGAGGCGCTGGCCAAGGTGCGCGCGCTGAAGGGGCGCTTTGCGAACGTGCAGATTGACGACAAGGGCAAGCGCTTCAACACCGACCTGCTGGAGACGTTTGAGCTGGGCTGCCTGCTCGACTTAGCCGAAGTGACGGCCTTCTCGGCCCTCAACCGCACCGAGAGCCGCGGCGGCCACTCGCGCGAGGACTACCCCAACCGCGACGATGTGAACTGGCTGAAGCACACCTTTGCCACGATCAACCAGACCTCCGGCGCGGCGCTGACACACGGGCCGATGACGCTGACCCACCGGCCGGTGGTGGTGACGAAATTTGAGCCGAAGGAGCGGAAGTACTAAATGAAAGTCACCCTCAAGATCAAGCGCTTTAACCCGGAAGGCGACACCAAACCGCACTGGGAGAGCTACGCGCTGGCGGTAGACCCGACCGACCGCCTGCTCGACGCGCTGCACCAGGTGAAGTGGTTTCAGGACGGCACGCTGGCGCTGCGGCGCTCGTGTGCGCATGGCATCTGCGGCTCAGACAACATGCGCATCAACGGCCGCAATCGGCTGGCCTGCAAGGTGCTGATGCAAGACTTGACCAGCGACGGCGGCACGGTGACGGTCGAGCCGATGCTCGGGCTGCCGGTGCTCAAAGACCTGATCGTGGACATGGAGCCGTTCTTTGCCCACTATAAGTCGGTGATGCCCTACCTGGTCAACGATGAGCCGCTGCCGGCCGACGGCCGCGAACGGCTGCAATCGCCCGAGGCGCGCGAACGCTTCGATCAGGGCACCAAGTGCATCCTGTGCGCCGCCTGCACCACCTCCTGCCCGTCGTTCTGGTGGAACGGGGCCTACGTCGGCCCGGCGGCGATTGTGCAGGCCCACCGCTTTATCTTTGACGACCGCGACCACGCGGCCGAGAAGCGCCTGGAAGTGCTGAACGAGCAGACCGGGGTGTGGCGCTGCCGTACGGCCTTCAACTGCACCGAAGCCTGCCCGCGCGACATCCCCGTGACCCAGTTGATCGGGGAGGTCAAGCAGGCGCTGGTGACTGGCCGGCTGGATTAGCCCGCCGCATGAGGGCAGGGGGGGCATCGTTGGACCTAGTTGACCACGATTTTCCGCGCAAGCCCAAGGTGCTGGTCGTTGACGACGACTGGCTGAATCGGGATGTGCTGGCGACCTATTTCGTCCACATGGGGGCCGATGTGCAGTCGGCGGCGGATGGCTTTAAGGCGCTGGAGATCGCTACCAACGACCCGCCCGACCTGATCCTGATGGACATGGCGATGCCGCGCATGGACGGCATCGAGGCCTGCCGCTACCTCAAATCGCACCCGGCCACGCAGTTCGTGCCGGTGGTGATCGTCACCGCCATGGAGAGCGACGAGACGCGCACCCGCGCCCTGGCCGCCGGCGCCGACGACTTCATCACCAAGCCCTACTCCTCCACGCTGTTAATGACGCGGGCCCGCGCCCTGCTGAAGATCAAGCACCTGACCGACGTGCTCAACCAACGCACCGCGCTGCTGCGGCGGGTGCTGAACCGCTATGTGGTCGAGGAGGTGGCCGACGCCATCCTCACCGACCCAGAGCGGCTGCTCAAGCTCGGCGGCGAAACCCGCCTGGTGACGGTGCTGTTCGCCGACATTCGCGGCTTTACGACCTTCACCGAGCTGCATACTGCCGCCGAGGTGGTCGAGGTGCTCAACCACGTCTTTAGCGCCCTGACGCGGGTGGTGTTCAAGCACGAGGGCACCTTCGACAAATACCTGGGCGACGCCATCATGTGCTTTTACGGCGCGCCGCTGGCCCAGCCCGATCACCCGCTGCGGGCGGTGCAGACCGCGCTGGAGATGCAGGCCGTGTTTCAAGCGCTGCAGGTCGAGCAGCCGCTGCTGGCCGGGCTGGGGTTAGGGGTCGGGCTGCACTCGGGCGAGGCCACGGTCGGCAACATCGGCTCCGAGAAGGTGATGGACTACACCGTGATCGGCGACGTGGTCAACGTCGCCAAGCGCCTGACCGAGGAAGCCCCGGCCGGCGAAATCCTGATGAGCGAGGCCTCCTACGCGCAGGTGCGCGACATCGTGGAGGCCGAGCGGCTAGGCCCGCGCGCCATTCGCGGGCGGGTGGAGCCGGTGACGGTCTTTGCCATCCGGCTGGACGCGCCGGCCGCCCCCGCCGATGACGCGCCGGTTTTGTAAGTCCCCTGCGTTTAGCCCCCACAATCAGCTATAATTTAGGCACGGCCCCCGTAGTTCAACGGATAGAACAAGGCACTCCTAAGGCTTAGATGTGGGTTCAATTCCTGCCGGGGGCACCTGGGCCAGCGCGGCCCGATCACTGTGATCGGGCCGTTGGCTTTGGCTCATCCAGCTAACCCGTTAACCGCTTTCGCCCGCCACACCGTGCCATGTCTATGGCTACCTGTCGCCGATTCGACTACGAATCAAGCCCAAAACGACCGATCTTAAAAGTTGTCGCCATAGCCTGATTCTAACCATAGGCTATTGCCTATTCTTGTGAAAGCTAGTATATTCAGTCCACAAACAAGTCTCTGGGTGCCCCCCCTCACCCCGAGGCTTGTTTGTTTAAGCGCCCCAGCACTTCCACCAACTGATCCACCTCCGCCCGTGTATTGTAATGCGCCAACCCCACGCGCACCATGCCGCCCAGCCGCTGCAAATCGAGCCGCTCCATGATCGCCAGCGCGTAGTAGTTGCCGTCCCACACGTAAATGCCCTCGGCCGCCAACTGCTCGGCCACGCGGCGGGGGTGTAAACCCGCCAGCGTGAACGATACCGTCGGCACGCGCCGCTCCAGCCGGGCCGGGTCGGTCAGCCCCCAAATCTTCAGTCCCAGAATGGTCTGCAAGCCCTCGATCAAGTAGCCGCCCAAGGCGCGCTCGTAATCGGCCAGCGCGGTCAGGGCCGCCACCAGGCGCTCGCGGCGGGTCGCGCCGCCCAAGCCCGCCGCCCCGGCCAGCCACTCGAAATATTCCAGCGCGCCGAGCGTGCCGGCCTGGCCCTCGTGGTTCTGCGTGCCGGTCTCGAACTTGCTGGGCGGCCGGTCGTCGGCCGGGCGCACCTTGTAGGCCCGCAGGCCGTCGAGCAGCGCGTACTTGCCGTACAGGATGCCCGTGTGCGGCCCGAAGAACTTGTAGGCCGAGCAGGCCAGGAAGTCGCAGTCGAGCGCCTGCACGTCGATCGGGCCGTGCGGCGCGTACTGCACCGCGTCCACGAAGCACAGCGCGCCGGCCGCGTGGGCCATGGCCACCACGCTGCGCACGTCGTTGATAGTGCCCACCGCATTGGAAGCATAGCCGCAGGCCACGATCTTGGTGCGGTCGGTGATCTGCGCCTCGAAGTCGGCCATGTCGAGTGTGCAGTCTTCGGTGCGGATATCCACCCAGCGCACGATTGCGCCGCGATCCTCGGTCAGCAGCAGCCAGGGCGCGATGTTGGCGTCGTGGTCCAGCCGCGTGACCACGATCTCGTCGCCGGGGGCCAGGCGGCGGCCCAGCGCGCGCGAGAGCGTGAAGGTCAGCGTGGTCATGTTCTGGCCGAAGACGATCTCGTTGGGCGAGGCGGCGTGCAGCAGGTCGGCCATGCCGGCGTGGGCGGCGTCGAGCACCGCGTCCGACTCAATCGAGGTCTTGAACGCGCCGCCGTGGTTGGCGTTGCAGCGCACCAAATAGTCGCTCATGCGCGCGACCACCTGCCGCGCCACCTGCGTGCCGCCCGGGTTATCAAAGAACACCGCGCCCGAGGCCAGCGCGGGGAATTGGGTGCGGACTTGCTCGACGTCAAAAGCCATGACCGTGCTCCTTGTGAGAGGGCGAGCGGGAGAGTAAAGTAGGGCGGGAGTGTAGCAGAAAAGCAGGGAGAAAAGAAAGAGACAAAGCCAGGTTAGGGGGTGAAGCCAGTGAAACTCTCCCATCCGCCCCGCTTAGATTTGCCTTCCCCATTGGCGCGGCATACACTATGATGCAACCAGAAGTGAGGATAAATGTCTGAGCTAGATCTCGCCCCGCTCCAGCCCGTGCTGGCGGAGCTTAGGCCCCAAGGCCGGCCGGCGCTGCTGCCCGCCTTGCACGCCGCCCAAAAAATCTATGGCTATCTGCCGGAGCCGGTCGCGGCGGCCATCGCCCACGCGCTGGGCGTGCCGCTGGCCGACGTCTACGGCGTGATTGATTTCTACAGCATGTTTTATCGTGAGCCGGTCGGCCGCCGCATGGTGCGTGTGTGCGTGGACCCGGCCTGCGCGCTAGCCGGCAGCGACGCGCTGCTGGCGGCGGCCTGCGCTCACGCCGGCGTCGAGCCGGGCGGCCTGTCGGCGGACGGCGCGTTTACGGTCGAGGCCGCGCCGTGCCTGGGCCTGTGCGAGCACGCGCCGGTTGTGCTGGTGGACGAAGTGGCACAGGGCGGCGTGCGGCCGGAGGCCATGGCCGAGCTGTTCAGCGCCGCCGCGCCCGAGCCGTGGGGCCTGCTGGGCGGCGACCTACGCCTGCTCACGGCCAACTGCGGCCGGGGCCGCGCCACTACGCTGGCCGAGTACGAGGCCGGCGGCGGCTACGCCGGGCTGCGGCGCGCATTCGAACTCGGGGCCGAGGCCGTCATTGCCGAGGTCAAGGCGGCCGGGCTGGTGGGGCGCGGCGGCGCGGCCTTCCCCACCGGCGTCAAGTGGGAGGGCGCGCGGGCGGCCGCCGGCCAGCCCAAGTACGTGGTCTGCAACGCCGACGAGTCTGAACCCGGCACCTTCAAGGACCGCGTGCTGCTCGAAGAAGACCCCCATCGCATGTTGGAGGGGCTGTTGATCGAGGCCTATGCCGTCGGCGCAGCGCGGGCCTATGTTTACATTCGCGGCGAGTATCCCCGCGCCTTGGCGCGTGTGCAGGCGGCCGTGGACGAGGCGCGCGCGGCCGGCTACGTCGGCGCGAACGTGCTCGGCAGCGCCTTCAGCGTCGAAGTTGAATTGCGGCTGGGCGCGGGCGCGTACATCTGCGGCGAGGAAACGGCGCTGTTCGAGTCGATTGAGGGCAAACGCGGCTTTCCGCGCGTCAAGCCACCCTTCCCCACCACCTTCGGCCTGTTCGGCCAGCCGACCGCCATCAACAACGTCGAGACGCTGTGCAACATCCCGCTGATCGTCACCGGCGGCGCGGCGGCCTACCGCCGCATCGGCACCGAGCGCTCGCCCGGCCCCAAGCTCTTTTGCGTCTCCGGCGACGTGACACGGCCAGGGCTGTACGAGGTGGCCTTTGGCGCGACCCTGCGCCACCTGCTGCACGACCTGGCCGGCAGCCTGCCCGCGGGGCGTAGCTTGCAGGCGGTGCTGTTCGGCGGCGCAGCCGGGGCCTTCGCCACCGAGCGCGACCTGGACGTGAAGCTGACGTTTGAAGACTTGCGCGCCGCCGGCCTGCCGCTGGGCTCGGGCGTGGTCATGGTGTTTGACGACACCCGCGACCTGCGCGACGTGCTCAACCGGCTGGGCCGGTTTTTCGCCCACGAGTCGTGCGGCAAGTGCTACCCGTGCCAGATCGGCAGCCAGCGCCAGCATGAGATTCTAGAGCGCGTGGCGGCCGGGCACACCCAGCCCGGCGACGCCGCCCGCCTGAGCGACGTGGGCTGGACCATGACCGAGGCCTCGCTGTGCGGGCTGGGCCAGACGGCCGCCAGCGCAGTGTTGAGCGCCATGAAGCTGTGGCCGGCGCTGTTCGCCGACCCGCCCGAGAGGTTGGTGCAGCTTGACTGAAATCAGCCTGACGATAGACGGCCGGCCCGTCAGCGTGCCGGCCGGCACCACGATCATGCAGGCGGCGGCCACGCTCGGCACGGCCGTCCCCACCATCTGTTACCATGAGCACTGCACCAGCAACGCGCTGTGCCGCATCTGCGTGGTCGAGGTCGAAGGCGCGCGCGTGCTGGCCGCGGCCTGCGTGGCGACGGTCAGCGCCAACATGGTGGTGCACACCCGTACTGAGCGCGTCGAGCGCAGCCGCCGCACGATCCTAGAGATGCTCGACTCGGCCGTGGATTTGTCCGAAGCGCCCGAGATTCAGGGCTTTATGGCCGACTACGCCGCCGCGCCCGCCCGCTTCCCCCAGGCCGAGCGGCGCGACCCGCCGGTGCTCGACGACAACCCCATGTTCGTGCGCGACTACGCCAAGTGCATCCTGTGCTGGCGCTGCGTGCAGGTCTGCGCCGACGACGCGCAGTACGCCTACGCCATCAACTTTGAGGGGCGCGGCTACGAAACGCAGATCGGCACGTTCTTCGAGCAGCCGCTGCCGGCCAGCAGTTGCGTGTTCTGCGGGCAGTGCGTCGGCGTCTGCCCGACCGGGGCGCTCAAGCCCAAGCGCCAGTGGCTGCTCGAGCAGGGCCAGACGCCGGATGAGATCATGGCGATGACCCGCAACGAGCGCCGCCGCCGCCGGCCCAAGCCCGGCGCGGGCGCTGAGGGGCAAGGCCAGGGCGAGGTGAAAGGCAAGAAAGGGCGCAAACGAGATGATGAAGGCTGAGTAGGGGCGTGATCACATGCCACCGATTCACCCCATCTTGTTGAAGGGGGCCTGGCGGCGAGGCTATGCGCTTGATCAGCATGTGATCAAAAGCGTCTATCTTGGGCCTGATTCCGCTGGGCATGATCGGTTTGATACCACCCGCAGCGAGGCGGGCGAGTTGCTATATCGCCTAAAATATCAGGGTGATCATACGGTTGTGCCCGAGCTGGTGGCGGCGTTGGCACAGTTCATCAAGACCGGTTGGAAGATCGCGGATCGGGTACAGGCCATTGTCCCGGTTCCACCTTCGAAGCCGCGCGCCCGGCAGCCTGTGCTGCTGCTGGCGCAGGGCGTCGGTACCGCTCTGGGCCTGGCGGTTTTGAGTTCTGCCGTAAAAAAGGCCAAAACCGCGCAGCCCATCAAGAATATTAGCGATTACTAGGCGCGCCGGGCCGTCTTAAAAAAGGCCTTTGTGATAGATTCTGAGTTGACGCAGGGCCGCTCCCTGCTCGTATTGGACGATTTGTTTCAATCTGGCGCTACACTTAATACGCTGACGGAAGCACTGTATGCGGCCGGGAAAGCGCAAGCAGTGTTTGTGTTGACGGTGACGAAGACGAGGGCGTAACGACCATGCGCGTATTCATTGGTGGCTCCCGCGAATTGACGAGCTTAAGCTCCGACGTGCAGGCTCGGCTGGACAACATCGTGCAGCAGGAGTTTACCGTGCTGGTCGGCGATGCCAACGGGATTGACCGAACGGTTCAGCAGCACTTGCTCGGCCAGGCCTACCGGCAGGTTTTGGTATATTGCGCGGGTGCGCGTTGCCGCAACAATCTCGGCCAGTGGGAAACCCACCACGTTGCGCCGCCGCACGCGACCAAAGACTTCGACTACTACGCGGCCAAAGACACCGAGATGGCGGTCGCCGCCGATTACGGCTGTATGATTTGGAATGGCAAAAGCGCCGGCACGCTGCGGAACGTGCTCAATCTCTTGCAGCGCTCCAAGACCACTCTGGTCTACCTGGAGCCTCAACAGCGCTTTCAAACCATTGCCACCGGCGCTGACCTGGAAAAGCTGTTAGCGTTCTGCGCGGCGGCCGACGTCGCTGTGTTTGAACGTAAGCTCAAGCTGTCGCAAACGTTGGCGGCGCTGGCGCAGCCGGCCGCCTCAACGCAACAACTGACGCTGTTGACCTGAGCGCGGATGCCGGCCGAGGCGAAAGAGGCGAAAACTAATGCTTAAACCTGATCGCATCGTCCCCACCACCTGCCCCTACTGCGGCGTCGGCTGCACGCTCGAGCTGCACATCAAGGACGATTTCATCTACCGCGTCACCTCGCCCTTCGATTCGGTCGTCAACCACGGCAACCTGTGCGTCAAGGGCCGCTTCGGCTACGACTTTCTGTACAGCGCCGACCGGCTCTCCCAGCCGCTGATCCGCAAGGTCCTGCAGGCGGCCGGATCGCGCACCCAGGCTTTCGACCGTAGCGAGTGGCGCGAGGTCAGTTGGGACGAGGCCCTCGACTACGTGGCTGACCGGCTGGTCGCCATCTACCGGCGCGACGGCCCCGGCGCGCTGGCCGCCTACTGCTGCGCCAAGGCCACCAACGAAGAGAACTATCTGCTGCAAAAGATGTTCCGCTCGCAATTTCGGACCAACAACATAGACCATTGCACCCGGCTGTGCCACGCCGGTTCGGTGGCGGCGCTGATCAAGGCGCTGGGCACCACCGCCATGAGCAACACCGCCGCCGAGGTCATCCACAGCGACTGCTTCATCGTCACCGGCTCGAACACCACCGAGAACCACCCGATCATCGCGCTGCAAATGAAGGACGCGGTCGAAAAGTACGGCTCGAAAATGATCGTGATTGACCCGCGCCGCCTGGAACTGTGCGACTATGCCGCGCTCTGGCTGCCGCTGCGGCCGGGCACCAACGTGCCGGTCTTCAGCGCTATGGCGCACGTCATCGTGGCCGAGAAGCTCTACAACCAGCAGTTTATTGACGACCGCACCGAGGGCTACGCCGACTTTGTGGCCTCGCTCACGCCCTTCACGCCCGAATACGCCGAGGCCATCGCCGGCGTAGACCGGCAGCTGATCGTCGAGGCGGCCCGCCTGTACGCCCGGGCCGAGCGCGGCGCGATCTTTTGGGGCATGGGCATCTCGCAGTTGGCGCACGGCACGGCCAGCGCCCTGGGGCTGGTGAACCTGGCCCTGCTCACCGGCCACATCGGCCGCGAGGGCACCGGCCTCAACCCCCTGCGCGGCCAGAACAACGTCCAGGGCGCGTCCGACTCGGGGGCCATGCCCTACCATTACCCCGGCTACATGCTCGTGGATGAGCCTGGCAACGCCGAGCAATGGGAGCGGGTGTGGAACATCGAGCCGGGCGGGCTGAGCCGCAAGCGCGGGCTGACCACCACCGAGATTTTGGCCCAGGCCCACCCCGGCGGCGTGCGGGCGCTCTTCATTATGGGCGAGAACCCCATGATGACCGAGCCTAACCTGAACGTCACCCGCGAGCACATGCAGCAGCTTGAGTTCCTGGTCTCGCAGGACGTGTTCATCAATGAGAGCGGCGCGTTTGCCGATGTGCTGCTGCCGGCCGCCGCCTGGGCCGAGAAAGACGGCACCTTCACCAACACCGACCGGCGCGTGCAGCGCGTGCGCCAGGCCATCCCGCCGCGCGGCAACGCCCGGCCCGATTGGCACATCATCTGCGACCTCGCCCACCGCATCGAGCGGCGGCTGGGCCGCCCGGTCACCAGCGGCTGGGGCTACGAAGACCCCGAGGAAATCTGGCGCGAGATGGCGCAAGTGGTAAAGGGCAATCGCGGCGTCACCTATGCCCGGCTCGACCACGGCGGCCTGCAAACGCCCGTGCCGGACGAGAACCACCCCGGCACGCCCTTCCTGTTTGCCGAAACCTTCCCGTCCGGGCGCGGGCGCTTCTTCGCGCTGGAATACATCCCCAGCGTCGAGATGCCCGACGAGGAGTACCCCTTCATCCTGACCACCGGCCGCGTGCTAGAACACTGGCACGGCGGCACCATGACGCGCAACTCTGAGCTGGATGTGCTCTACCCCGAGGCGCTGCTGGAGCTGCACGAGATTGACGCCGAGCGTTGCGGCCTGGTGTCCGGCGACGTGGCGCGCGTGAGCTCGCGGCGCGGCACGCTGGTGCTGCGGGTGCTGGTCTCGCCCAAGACCCGGCCGGGCGTGGTGTTCATCCCCATGCACTTTGCCGAGGCGGCCGTCAACCTGCTGACGATTGACGCGCTTGACCCGATTGCCAAGATCCCCGAGTTCAAGGCCTGTGCCGTGAATATCATGCGCGCCACCGAGGCCGAGCTGGTCGCGCCGGACTCGGTGACGGCGCGCGGGCGCTATTAGTTCAGGCCCTCGCCCGGCTTCTGGCATGGCGCAGGCGGGCTGATGGCCCGCACGATTACGCTCGGCGTCGTCACCGACACGCATGTGCCCGACCGGATGCGGGCGCTGCCACCGGCGCTGTGGGAAGCGCTGGCGGGCGTAGAGGCCATCCTGCACGCGGGCGACGTGTGCGTGCCGCGCGTGCTGACCGCCCTGGAGCAGGTGGCCCCGGTGTACGCCGTGGCCGGCAACCGCGACATCTTCCTGCGCCTGCCGCTCGACCGCGTGCTGACCTTTGAGGGCGTGCGCGTCGGGCTGACGCACGGGCACGGCGGCTGGCGGCAGTACGCCCCCGCCAAGCTGCGCTCGTATCTGCTGGGCGACTCGGGGACGCCGAGCGAGGCGCGCACCAACGCCTTTCTGCAGCAGGTGCGCCGCCGGTTTGCCGACGTGCAGGTGATCGTGTTCGGCCACTCGCACCGCCCGATCAACCGGGTGGTGGACGGGGTGCTGATGTTCAACCCCGGCTCGCTCGGGCCGGACTACCGCGCCCCGCACGGCCCCGCCATCGGCCGGCTGGTGATTGCCGGCGGCGCGGTCACCGGCACGATTGTCCCGGTGCCCATCCCCGGCGCGGTGCTCAAGCTCGACCGCCCAGCGTGACGCGCATGAGCGGGGCCGGGGGGGCTGGCCGTTCTATCGGTTATGATGGTTGGCGAGGAGGACGCTGTGCCCAGGACTGCTGCTAAAACCACCCGCGCCCGCCGCGCCCCGGCGAAAAAAGCCCAGACCGCCAAGACCCCGAAGACCGGCGGCTTCAAGCCCACCCGGCTCAAGCTGCTCACCCCGGTGCCGTCTGACATTGAGATCGCCCAGGCCGCTAAGCTCAAGCCGATCCTGAAAATCGCGGCGGAAATTGGGCTGCGGCCGAACGAACTGGAGCTGTACGGGGCCTATAAGGCCAAGGTCCACCTCAGCGTGCGCGACCGGCTGGCGCGGCGCAAGAGCGGCAAGTACATAGACGTCACCGCCATCACGCCCACGCCGCTGGGCGAGGGCAAAACCACCACCACCGTCGGCCTGTCGCAGGCGCTAGGCGCACACCTGGGCCGGCGCGTGTTCACCTGCATCCGCCAGCCGTCGCAAGGCCCCACCTTCGGCATCAAGGGCGGCGCGGCCGGCGGCGGCTATAGCCAGATCATCCCGATGGAGGACTTCAACCTCCACCTGACCGGCGACAACCACGCCATCACCGCCGCCAACAACCTGATGGCCGCCGCGATTGACGCGCGCCTGTTCCACGAGCAGGAGCGGCCCGACGACGAAAAGCTGTTCAACGCCTTCTGCCCCAAAGATAAGCACGGCCAACGCCATTTCGCCGAGAGCCACCGCCGCCGGATGAAAAAGCTGGGCATCGTGGCCGCCGACCCCGACGCGCTCACCCCCGAGCAGAAGCGCGCCCTCTTCCGGCTGGAGATTGATCCGGCCAGCCTCACCTGGAACCGCGTGCTCGACGTCAACGACCGCTTCCTGCGCCAGATCACCATTGGGCAGGGGCCGGAGGAGAAGGGCCAAACGCGCACCGCCGGCTTCGACATCACCGTCGCCAGCGAGATCATGGCGATCCTGGCGCTGACCACCGGCCTGGCCGACATGCGCGAGCGCCTGGGCCGCATGGTCTTCGGCACCAACCTGCGCGGCGAGCCGCTGACCGCCGAAGACCTGGGCGTGGCCGGCGCGCTGACCGTCCTGATGAAGGACGCCCTCCTGCCCAACCTGATGCAGACCCTGGAAGGCACGCCGGCCTTTGTGCACGCCGGGCCGTTCGCCAACATCGCCCACGGCCAGTCGTCGGTGGTGGCCGATCAGATCGCCCTCAAGCTGGCGGATTACGTCATCACCGAGAGCGGCTTCGGGGCCGACATCGGCATGGAAAAGTTTATGGACATCAAGTGCCGCCAGTCGGGCCTGGTGCCCGATGTGGTGGTGCTGGTGGCGACCATCCGCGCGCTCAAGATGCACGGCGGCGGCCCGCGCGTGGTGGCCGGCAAGCCGCTCGACCCGGCCTATACCGCCGAGAACCTGGCCCTGCTCGAAGCCGGCATGCCCAACATGCTGCGCCACATTCAGAACGCCCGCCGTTACGGCGTGCCGGTGGTGGTAGCCGTCAACAGCTTCGCCACCGACACCGACGCCGAGATTGAGCTGGTGCGCCGGTTCGCGCTGGCGGCCGGGGCCGAGGGCGCGTATAAATGCACCCACTGGGCCGAGGGCGGCCGGGGCGCGGTGGAGCTGGGCCGGGCCGTCATGGCGGCGGCCGAGCTGCCCAAGCACTTCCAGCTTTTGTACCCGGACGAAGCCTCGATCAAAGAGAAGATCGAGGCCATTGCCCGCTTCTATGGCGCAGATGGGGTAGACTACTCCGACGACGCCGAGCGCAAGATCGCGCTTTACACGCGGCTGGGCTTCGACCGCCTGCCGATCTGCATGGCTAAGACGCACCTGTCGTTCAGCGCCGACGGCGACCTGAAGGGCGCGCCCACCGGCTTTCGCATCCCCATCCGCGACCTGCGCGCTTCGGTGGGGGCCGGCTTTCTGTATCCGCTGGTGGGCGCCATGCGCACCATGCCGGGGCTGCCCACCCGCCCGGCCTTCTTTGATATTGATCTGGACCTCGCGACCGGTAAGGTCACGGGGCTGTTCTAGGCTGGGGGCGGCGCGGGTTGTCAAACCCGCCGCCCACGCTCAGGCTCGCGCGGGAGTTCCGCGCTGAAAGCACAAACGACCTTGTCATTCTCTGCCTCGTCTGTCCCCACCCCTCCGGATAACACCCTGCCGGATATTACCCTGGAGCAGTTGACGCCCGCCATGCAGGCCGGCGCGGTCCGCTCCGGCTGGCCCAGCCTCATGCCGGTCCAGGCCCGCGCCATCCCCTACCTGCTGGCCCAGCGCGACGTGATGATTCAAGCTCGCACCGGCAGCGGCAAGACCGGCGCGTTCCTGCTGCCGCTGCTCGAACGGCTCGACCCGCGCTCGCCCACCACCCAGGCGCTGATCCTGGTGCCCACGCGCGAGTTGGCGCGCCAGGTGTGGCAGGAGGCCGAAACCATCTGCGGCGGGGCCGGGCTGCGCACCGTGGCCATGTACGGCGGCGTGAGCTACGGCCCGCAGATAGACGCGCTCAAGGCCGGCGCGCACGTGGTGGTGGGCACCCCCGGCCGCGTGCTCGATCACCTGCTCAAGCGCTCGCTCTCGCTCGACCACCTGAAGGTGCTGATCTTTGACGAAGCCGACCGGATGCTCTCGATGGGCTTCTACCCCGATATGAAGCGCGTGCAGCGCTACCTGCCGCAGCGCCTGCTGACCACGGCTATGTTCTCGGCCACCTTCCCGACCTACGTCATGCGCACCGCCGCCGAATTCCTGCGCCAGCCGGAGTTCATCAGCCTCAGCCGCGACCATGTGCACGTCTCGGATACCGAGCACGTCTTCTACATGGTGCCCGGCATGGACAAAGACCGCAGCCTGGTGCGCATCATCGAGGTCGAGAACCCGGCCTCGGCCATCATCTTCTGCAACACCAAGGTCAAGGTGGCCTACGTGGCAGTGGTGTTGCAGCGCTTTGGCTACGACGCCGACGCGCTGACCTCCGACCTGTCGCAGCCGGAGCGCGAGCGCGTGCTGGAGCGGGTGCGCAAGGGCACGCTGCGCCTGCTGATCGCGACCGACGTGGCCGCGCGCGGGCTAGACATCCCCGACCTGTCGCACGTGATCATGTACGAGCCGCCCGACGAGCTGGAAGCCTACATCCACCGGGCCGGGCGCACGGGCCGGGCGGGCGCGGCCGGCACCGCCATTTCGCTGGTGAACGCCGTCGAGCGCTTTGAGCTGGACCGCATCGGCAAGCGCTTTGCTATTCCGCTGCACGAGCGGCCGCTGCCCAGCGACGAAGAGGTGGAGGCGGTGGTCTCCCAGCGCACGACGGCCCTGTTGGAGGCCCGCCTGCGTGACCGCGACAAGCTGCAAACCGAGCGCAGCCGCCGCTTTGTGCCGCTGGCGCGCAGCCTGGCCGAAAGCGAAGACGAGTTGGCGCTGATCGCCATGCTGCTGGACGACTATTACCAGCAGGCGCTGCACGCCCCGCTGCCCTCCGGCGACGGCACGCCGCCGGCCGCCGCCAACCAGCCGACCAAAGCCGAGCGCTCCAACCAGGAGCGCGCCGACCGCGAGCGCACCAGCAGCGGCGGCCCCTCCGACCGCCCGCGCCGCCGGGGGCCGCGCCGGTAGGGCCGCGCGAGCGGGACTGGCGGTGGGGAAGGGGGTATAAGGGGTCAAAAGGGCCTAAAGAGGACTCAGGGGCGGCTGTATCCGATGGCCGCAGCCGATTTGGGCCAGCCGCCACTTTTTTCAATGCTGGGGTGGACAAGCCACCCCAGCATTGAAAAAAGTGGATTCGGTCA
>Ga0163153_10002767_pt1 | contig 24636 bp, 13 predicted proteins | sample OliLakLV19MP6IB1_FD_148629 | JGI IMG/M metagenome (GOLD analysis project Ga0163153, IMG submission 148629) | Freshwater microbial mat bacterial communities from Lake Vanda, McMurdo Dry Valleys, Antarctica - Oligotrophic Lake LV.19.MP6.IB-1 | ecosystem: Environmental > Aquatic > Freshwater >...
TCGCCGATTTCCAATCGGCAGAGTGTTCCCGGCCCAGCGGGCGTCCGCAGGTTGCAAACCTGCGATACGGCAGACCAGAGGTCTGCGCTACGCCTTCGGCACGGCGGACGCCTATGAAATATCCGGGTTAGAGGATGGGCTTGGGCTCGATATGGCGCGAAGCGTCTTGGACTGCGCCGGTGCTCCGGCGCTTTTCTTGAAGCGCCTGGATGTGCAAGCGGTTCCTGAAGCGGCGCAGCAGCGCGCGCAGTCCAAGACACTGGCGCGAGGAACTTCGCCTGGGATTAACTCTCTGCCTGCACCCCTGCTCTCGCCTCACTTCGCGCCGTCCACGGCCTGGCAGATCATTGGCTCCAGCTTCCGGCCGGTTCGCTTCCCGTAAACGGTGGCGATGGCCTGGCAGAAGCTCTCGACCTGCGCCCGCTGCACAAGGCTGATGGTGGAGCCGCCGAAGCCTCCGCCAGTCAGGCGCGCGCCGAGACAGGCGGGATGCGTGCGGGCCAGGGAGACGAGGAGATCGAGTTCGGCGCAGCTGTTGCCAAAGTGATCACGGGAGCTGTCGTGGCTTTGGAACATGAACCGGCCGAACTGCGCGAAGTCGCCGTCGCGCAGGACGCGCGTGCCGGCCACGACGCGCCGGTTCTCGCCGACGATGTGAAAGGCGCATTGATGTTCGCGTTCGGTGAGCCGACGGCGGTTGCTGCCCAGGAACGCGCCGTCCACGGAGCGCAGCGATTTGACGCCAAGCGCGCGCGCCGCCGCTTCGCACTGGCTGCGCAGTTCGTTGTAAGCGCCATCGACGAGCGCGTGCTTTACGCCGGAATCGCAGACCACCAGCGCAATCTCGCCAATCATCGGGACGTGCTCGATGGCGAGCGACTGGCAGTCGATCTCGATCGCGTGAAAGGCCTTCCCGAAGAGCGACGAGAGCGGATCAAGCAGTCCGCAGTTGACGCCGATGAAGTTGGTTTCCGCCGCGTGACACGTCCGGGCGATTTCGATCTTCTCCTGGTTGGTCAGCGGCGGAAGTGAGCCGTTGCCGCTGCGTTTCGGCGGAACGGTGACGCCGGTCGGGGTGAGCGTGAAGGGATGAAGCTGCCGGACGGCCAGCGCGGTCGCGACCATCAGCGCGGCGGAGCTGCTCAGTCCTGCGCCGACGGGAATCGTTCCGTGAATGGCGGCGTTGAATCCGCTGCAATGCGCCTGGCGCTGGCGGAGCGCGGTGAGGGTGCCTTTGATGTAATCCGTCCACGGAGCGGCGAGGTTGCGCGTGGTGTCCAGCACGGAGAACGTCTGCGGCGCGGGGAACGCAGAGGAGATGAGTTCCACCCTGCCGTCCGTGCGCGCGGAGACGGAAAGGAACGCGGCGCGATCCAGGGCCATCGCGAGGACGAGGCCCTGATTGTAGTCCGTGTGGTTGCCGAGCAGTTCAACGCGGCCCGGAGCCTGGACGGTGTAGATCGGAGGGAAGCCGAAGTGCTTTCGGAAGAGCTGCTGGACTTCGAGCATTGGGTTGGTGCGTAAAACGTAAAACGCGAAGCGTAAGGGGGAAGGGATTTCGGTGGCTCGCGTTTCCTTACGTTTTACGCATTACGTTTTACTTCTTCCCCTTCTTCTCCAGCGCATCGATTTTGGTGGCGAGGGCGAAGTCTTTCGCGGTCAGGCCGCCTTCATCGTGGGTCGTGAGAGCGAGCGTCACCTTGTTCGAGCGGATGTCGATGTCGGGATGATGCCATGCCTTTTCGGCGGCGATGGCGACGGCGGTCACGAACTTGACTGCGGCGGGGAGATCCTTGAACTCGCAGGTGCGGCTGATGACCTGTCCCTTGCGTTTCCACTGGGGAACACCGGCCATCGCCTCCGTCAGTTTCTTTCCAGAGATTTTTGCCATGCACGAATCTTTGGCGGAGGACGGGAGTCAGGTCACGGCAAAAAGCGGGCGTAATGTGCGACGAAGCGTAGCTGCAGCTTCAGGCATCCTGCCTGACGCCACCAGCAAGAGGCGGCGGTGCGCGCAAATCGCGGTGGTTATTTGGTTGCCGACGGCGGGAACCAATGGCCAGACTGCCGCCGAAGTTTTTATTCCATGGACATCACCTACAAGATTATCGCAACGGACGGCAAGGAATACGGGCCGGTCAGTCTGGCGCATCTGCAAGGCTGGATCGCGGAGGGCCGCGTCGCGGCGGACACCCGGCTCCTGCGCAGCGACCTCAACGAATGGCGTTCGGCCTCGAGCTTTGACGAGGTCGCCTCGCGGCTGGCCGGTGTTTCGCCCGCGCCCGCGATCCCGCCTGCTGCGGGCGTTCCGCAGGACGCTGCGGTTTCGCCGGAGCTGTTCGAGCTGGGGAAGCGGGTGAAGTCTGGCGGGAGCTGGTACTACTGGGTCGCCGCGCTGTCGCTGGTCAATTCGGTGGTGGCTTTCAGCGGCAGCGGCGGCGGATTCGTCATCGGCTTGAGCTTCACTCATCTCGTGGACGCCATGCTGGCGGCCGATGGCGGCGGAAGCATGAAAGGAATAGGTCTCGTCATTGGCGTGCTGGCGGCGGGCGTGTTTGCGCTGTTCGGATACTTCGCCTGCAAGCGGCATGTGTGGGCGTTCATCGTCGGGATGCTGCTCTACGGTCTGGACACGATCCTGACGGTGCTGGCGGAGCAGTGGCTCGGCCTCGCGTTTCACGCCTGGGTGCTGGTCAGCCTGTTCATCGGGATGCGTGCCGCGATGCAGATGAATGCGATGACCAGGGCAAACTGATCCGAAAATGGACAGTCCGGGAGCGGGTGCAGGGCATTGCAAAAGCGGGTGCCTCACAAGGCATTGTTTTCTTGGTATGGACGCCATTGCAAAAAAATCTGGAGGGACAATCAAGCCGCTATGGCGGCGGTCTGCAGGAAATTCTGAAATCGTGGATCCGAACCCATGCGCAACTCCTCCATGAAAGCCAGATCGCAACGCAAGTCCGTTCCGAGCTCTCCACGCCAGCGCAGCCGTGGGATCGGGCTTTTCGCGGGCGCAGTGCTGCTGGTGGCCGGATTTGCCGTCTGGGCGATCAATTCATTGGAGCACACGCCTTCGGTGAAGGGAGATGTCGCGTCAAAGTCGGGAAGTTCAGCCCCGCCTTCCTCACCCGCACCGGCGGGCATGGTCTGGATTCCGGGCGGGGAATTCGCGATGGGCAGCGACGACGCAGGCGAATCCCTCTGCAGCATGGCGGGCGTCACGCTGGATGCGCAGCCAATCCACCGCGTTTACGTGGGCGGTTTCTGGATGGACCAGACCGAGGTCACCAACGAGCAGTTCCAGAAATTCGTGGACGCGACCGGCCATGTCACCGTGGCGGAACGCACGCCCACGGCGGCGGAATTTCCCGGTGCGCCGCCGGAAAACCTCGTGGCTGGATCGGCCGTCTTTGCGCCGACCTCCCAGCGCGTGGCGTTGGACAATTGCTTTCAGTGGTGGAGCTACGTTCACGGCGCGAACTGGCGTCATCCCACCGGGCCGGACAGCGACCTGCAAGGCCGCGAGAAGCATCCCGTGGTGCAGATTGCCTGCGAGGATGCGGCGGGCTACGCGAAGTGGGCGGGCAAGCGGCTGCCCACGGAGGCAGAGTGGGAATTCGCAGCGCGTGGCGGCGCGGCGGGGAAGCTGTATTCGTGGGGCAATGAGCTGAAGCCCGGCGGCAAGTTTCAGGCGAACATTTATCAGGGAAGTTTTCCTGTGACCGATGGCGACACGGGCGAGGACGGCTTCAAAGGCATCGCTCCGGTCGCGCAGTTTGCCACGAACGGCTACGGTCTTTACGACATGGCGGGCAACGTCTGGGAATGGTGCAGCGACTGGTACCGTCCGGATTACTACGCGCAGCTCGCGAAGGCCGGCGGCGTGACGCGCAATCCGCAAGGGCCGGCCAGCTCCTACGATCCGGCCGAGCCGACGGAGAAAAAACGCGTGCATCGCGGCGGCTCGTTTCTTTGCACCGACCAGTATTGCACTCGCTACATGATCGGCACGCGCGGCAAGGGAGAGGCGAGCACGGGCAGCAATCACCTCGGCTTTCGTTGCGTCCAGATTCCCCAGCAAACTAAAACTGACAAATCTTGAAAACACACCAATCATCCATTCGCTGGGCGCAAACGCGCGGGACGCGCGTTGTCTTCTCAAGTTCCAGGCGGCGTTCAGTGGAATTGCAAAGCCGGACCGTGCTTCTATGCTGAACCGTCATGAAGAAAGCGTCGGCCAACCAACGTGCCACATCACCCGCTGCTTCCGCGTCGCATTGCCTGGTGCAGACGGTGGCAGAGGCGTTCACGGAAGAGCCGGCGCTGGAGGCGGTGAAGTTCAATCGCGCGCAGCATTCCATCTCCGTCGCCACGCTCGGACGTGCGGACAATTCCGAGATTGAGAAAGTCATCGCCGAGCGTATCGGCCAGATCGATCAGGATGAAACAGGGGTCCGCTGCAAGCTGCTTGATGGCTCGCCGGATTGTTCCACCTGTTCCATTGGTGCGCCGTCCGACCTGGGCCGCACCCTGACCGTCCAGCACGATGCCGATGCGACCATCATCGCGCGCGTGACGTGTCCGACCGCGCCGAAGTTCTGGCGCTGGCGCGATCTGCCGTGGCCGAAGATCGTGCCTCGATCCGTCACGCTTCCCGAGGAGGATGAACACGAGCACGAGTGGAAGTTCCAACTGGTGGCGGCGATTCTCTGCGGCGCGTTCGGACTCTTCGCATGGCTTTCGGGAGACGCGAAGTTTGCCCTGCCGCTCTACGTCCTTGCCTACGTCTCCGGCGCGTGGTTCACGGTCCATGAAATTTGGGAACTGCTGCAGAAGCGTGCGCTGGACGTTCACTTCCTCATGCTCGCCGTCGCCGCCGGCAGTGCGAGCATTGGCGCGTGGGGCGAGGGCGCGATGCTGCTGTTCCTGTTCTCGCTGTCCGGTGCGCTGGAGCACTACGCGATGGGCCGGACCAGCCGCGAGATTCGTTCGCTGTTCAAGTCCGCGCCGAAGGAAGCCATCGTGCTGGACGCCCAAGGCCACGAGCATCACGAGCCCGTTGAACGGCTGGAGCCAGGAATGCGTTTGCTCATCAAGCCCGGTGAACAGTTTCCCGTCGATGCCGAGGTGGTGAAAGGCGCGACGGCCAGTGATGAATCAAACCTCACCGGCGAAGCGACGCCTGTGGAAAAGAAGATTGGCGACACCGTGCTCGCCGGCACGATGAACCTGTGGGGTGCGGTCGAGACGACGGTGCTGCGCAAGGCGGGCCACAGCGCGTTGCAGAAGATCATTCATCTCATTCGCGAGGCGCAGCATTTGAAGGCGCCGTCGCAACGGTTCACCGACAAGTTCGGCACGACTTACACCTACGCCATCCTCGCGCTGACGTCGCTGATGTTCTTTGTCTGGTGGCTCGGATTTGGCGGCGAACCGTTTGTCTCCACCGCCACCACGAAGAGCGCGTTCTACAAGGCGATGACGCTGCTTGTCGTGGCGTCGCCGTGCGCCTTGGTGCTGTCGATCCCGTCCGCCGTCCTCGCCGCGATAGCGTGGGGTGCGAAGCGCGGCATCCTCTTTCGCGGCGGCGCGGCGGTGGAGAATCTGGCGCAAGTTTCCGTGGTGGCGATGGACAAGACGGGCACGCTCACGACCGGCGAACTGCGAGTCGAACAGATCGAGAGTTTCCCGCCGGGGCGCGAGGGCGAAGTCGCCGGACTGGCCTATTCGCTGGAGCGGCTTTCCACGCATCCGCTGGCGCGCGCCATCACGCGTTACGGCAAGCAGCAGCAGTTGACGGTTGCGGACATCGGCCGGGTCGAATCGATCACCGGCGCGGGACTTCAAGCGGCGTTTGGCAAGCGGACGGTTCGTCTCGGCAAACGCTCGTGGCTGGCGGACGGCGCTCATGCTGCGGTGTTCAATGCTGCGTCTCAGACGGAAGCGGGTTTCTCCGAAGTCTGGCTGACGACGGATGGATTGGTCGGGCGCATTCTCTTGCGCGACGACATCCGGCCCCAGGCGCGCGGTGTCGTCGAGAAGCTGCGCGAGCTGGGATTGCGGAGCGTGGTGCTCACGGGAGATCGCAAGGCGACAGGAGACAATCTCAAGAGCCAGTTGGACGTCGATGAAGTGCGTTCGGAGTTGAAGCCCGAACAGAAGGTGGACGCGATCCGGTCCTTCACTACCACTGGCCGGCGGGTTGCGATGATCGGTGACGGCGTGAATGACGCGCCCAGCCTCGCGGTGGCGGACGTTGGCGTGGCGATGGGCGCACGCGGTTCCGACGCTGCGCTGGAACAGGCCGAGGTCGTGCTGATGCACGACCGGCTGGAGAATTTCCTGACGGCGTTTCAACTGAGCCGGCGCGCGCGACGGATCATCCGGCAGAATTTGTTCATCTCGCTTGGAACGGTGGCGGTGCTGGTGGTCTGCGCGCTGTTCGGCACGATTCCGCTGACGCTCGGAGTGATCGGCCACGAAGGCAGCACGGTGATCGTGGTGATGAACAGTCTAAGGCTTCTGTTCTCCCGCCCGTAATCGCGCTGCGCTGGAAATGGCGGGCAAAATTCTTTGGGACTTAATCCTATCTTCTCTTGCGAGCCATTTTCAAAACTCCGCGAAGGAGACACGCAGCAAACCGCCAGGCGCCAAGCACGTCGCTGGTTTTGGAAACAGCTCTTGCTCCTGATTTCTATCTGGACCTCAAGTCTTCGGCCCTGATTACGATTAGGAGGAAGATTAGGAACTGAAACGTGAACGCCGCTTTCAATCACGCCCCGAAACCGAGCACAAGCTTGACTTGCTGCGACAAACTTTGAACATCGCGCCGATGGCCTCGCTCTTCACCATTCACAGCGAACTCCGCTACGAGATTGTCCGAAAAATCTACGAAGGCGGCATGGGAATCATTTACGAAGCCGAGCAGCACGGGGCGCGGAACTTCGTGAAGCGGGTCGCCATCAAGGTCATTCGCCAGAGCTACGCCAGCCAGAAACAGTTCATTGAGAATTTCATCGGCGAAGCCAAGCTGGTCGCGGACCTCATCCACACGAACATCGTCCAGACGTATCATCTCGGTGAATCGAAGGGGATTTACTACATCGCGATGGAGCTGATTCGCGGAGTGAACCTGGAGCAGTTCGCGGATCAGATGCGCGACAAGAACCGGATTCTCCCCGTGGACGTGGCGGTGTTCATCACGAGCCGCGTCTGCCGCGGGCTGGCCTACGCCCATGCGAAGTGTGACAAGGACGGCAAGCTGCTGGGCCTGGTGCATCGCGACGTGAGCTTCAAAAACATCATGGTCGCCTTCGAGGGCGACGTGAAGCTGACGGACTTTGGCATCGCGAAGGCGCGCGGCTTCCTGATCGACAACGAGGGCGAGGTGGTGGCTGGCAAGGCGGACTACATGAGCCCGGAGCAGGCGAACTTTCAGATCACGGACAAGCGCTCGGACCTGTTCTCCGTGGGCATCGTGCTGGAGCATCTGCTGCTCGGCCGCAATGTGTTCAAGGGAGCGTCTCCGGAGGATTCGCGGAAGCTGGTGATGAACATGCCGATTCCAGATTTCCGCACGCTCGACGGCCGCATTGACGACCGGCTGAACGAGATTCTGCACAAGGCGCTCTCGCGTGACTTGAACAAGCGCTACGCCAGCGCGGACGAGATGCTGTTCGATCTCGAGCATTACATTTATCACTCCGGCTACGGGCCGACGAACGAGACGCTGGGCAAGATGATCCGCGAGCTGTTCGGCCATAACGTCAAGCTGGCGGGCCAGGATGCGAAGGGCAGCACGCAGTTGCTCGAACGGACGGCGCGCGCCACTTCCACTCTCAAGCGCAAATGAAGTCGAAATCCTCGGTCGTTAAACTAGGTCTCCTCCAGACGGCCTGCTCCGCAGATCCCAAGGCGAACCTTGCCAAGACTCTGGCCTTTGCCGAACGTGCGGCAAAGCAGGGCGCGCAGATCATCTGCACTCAGGAGCTGTTTCGTTCGCAGTATTTTTGCCAGAACGAAGACCACGACAATTTCAAGCTGGCCGAACCGATCCCTGGCCCGAGCACGGCGGCGTTTCAAAAGCTGGCGAAGAAGCATTCCGTCGTCGTCATCGCCTCGCTCTTCGAAAAGCGCGCGTCCGGCGTCTATCACAACACGGCGGCGATCATTGATGCGGACGGCTCGCTGCTGGGCATGTACCGGAAGATGCACATCCCGGACGACCCGCTGTTCTACGAGAAGTTTTATTTCACGCCGGGCGATCTCGGCTTCCGTGCGTGGCAGACGCGCCATGGCAAGATCGGCGTGCTGATTTGCTGGGACCAATGGTATCCCGAAGGCGCGCGCCTGACCGCGATGCAGGGCGCGGAGATTCTCTTTTACCCGACGGCCATCGGCTGGCATCCGAAGGAGAAGGCCGGGTACGGGACGAATCAACACGGTGCGTGGGAACTGATCCAGCGCAGTCACGCGGTCGCAAACGGCTGTTACGTCGCGGCAATCAACCGCATTGGACTGGAGCAGCCCATTGGCGGCGATGGTCTGGAGTTCTGGGGACAGAGTTTCGTGGCGGGAACGTCCGGACAGATTCTCGCCAAGGCGAGCGTGGACCGCGAAGAGGTGCTGCTGGTGCCCATCGATTTGGCGAAGGTGGACGTGACACGCACGCACTGGCCGTTCCTGCGGGACCGTCGAATCGATGCCTACGGCGGCCTGACGCAGCGGTTGATCGACTGACCTTCAACGTTCTCCTGCACCATGAGCAAATCGACTGCCTGGATAACCGGTGCGGGAGGTTTGATTGGCAGTCATCTGGTGCGTGCTGCGGCTCAACATGCGCCGGAGTGGAACGTGGTTCCCATCACCCGCGAGAAGGTGGACCTCCGCGATGACGCGGCGGTCGCGCGGCTGTTTGCGACGGGGCGTCCGCAGTTGATCCTTCACTGCGCGGCCCTCAGCCGCGTCGGAGATTGCGAGACGAATCCTGAACTGGCCGAGGCGGTGAATGTCCACGCCACCCGTCACCTCAGCGAACTCGGAGCGGAGATTCCTCTCGTCTTCTTCTCCACGGATCTGGTCTTCGACGGAGTGAAAGGCGCGTATCAAGAGTCGGACCCGGTGAATCCCGTCAACGTCTATGCGGAGACCAAGGTGCGCGCGGAAGAAGTGGTGCTGAAGAATCCACGGCACTTCGTGGTTCGCACGTCGCTGAACGCCGGCGTTTCGCCCACTGGAAACCGGAGCTTCACGGAAGACATGCGTCGCGCGTGGGAGCGGGGCCAGACCCTGAACCTGTTCAACGACGAGTTCCGAAATCCGATCCATGCGAGCGTCACCGCGCGTGCGGTGTGGAATTTGGTGCGAGTGAACCGGCCGGGGCTTTACCATCTCGCCGGTTCACAACGGCTCTCCCGCTGGGAGATCGGACTGCTCGTCGCCGGACGCTGGCCGCAGTTGCAGCCGCGAATCAATGAGGGATCGCTCCGTGACTATCAGGGGCCGAAGCGTTCTGCGGACACGTCACTGAACTGTGCCAAGCTTCAGTCGTTGCTCCCGTTTCAGCTTCCTGGCCTGCGCGACTGGCTCACGCAAAACCCGCAAGAGCCGGTCTGACACGCCGTGTCAGCGTTGTTCGCCGAGGACTTGCTTCAGCCGGTTGAGGAACGCGAGTTCTTGCTGCTTGGGTTGCGCCGCATCGTGACGACGCTGATCGCGTCCTCCTCCATGCAGTTCCTCCACGCGTTCGTTGAAGAACAGTTTTGGATTAGAGGCCAGGCTGATCTCATGGCGGAGCACCTGTTCCCAATGCGGAATGCGCGCGACGAGATCGGCGATGTCACTGGGTTCGTAGGTCTCGACGAGTTTCAGGAGGCTGATGGCATCTTCGAGCTTTTCCTCCGCTGCGCCGGAGACTGGCTCGATGAAGCGGCGCAGAATCATCGAACGCGGTTCGCTCTCCCAAACGGCGCGGCGCGCGATGGCTTTGAACATCGGCTGCGCGTCCGGCGCGATGCGGATGGCGATGATTGCGAGCAGGGCAGGGGAGACAGTTGCTCCCAATCGGAGCCGGTTGACGAAGCGTTCGATGGTGACCTCGCGCAACGGGACTCGGTGGGATTGCCCGTCCTCGGTGAGCAATGTGGCGTGCGTCGGACGAGCGGCGAGCGCTTGAATTAAGACGGGCCATTGGGTGGCCGGGACAGATTCGCCGTCGAGCAGCTCCGCAAAGATCGCCTGGTCGCGCAGCGTGGGCGTGAAGGCCGGCGAAAGAATGAGATCGATTTCGTAGTCTTCGAGCTTTGGCAATTCATCGACGAGAAACGCGCCGATGGCGTCGCGCTCAATGCCGCAGGTGCCGCTGATGTATTTGATGATCTGCGCGGGCAACGGGCGGGCGCGTTCCAGTTCAGTGGAGATCGCGGCGAGCAGTGGAGCGGAGTCGGGCACAGTGCGGTTATCGTGAATTCAAACGGGCCGCGCAAGGAGGGATTCTGGGATTGCTCCCCGGTCAGGCAACGGCTCTCATCTTGGTGACCGCAGACTGACTAGACTCATGGATCACGAAACCACAGAACGCCTGGCCCGCCTCGAATCGAGCATCGCCCATCTGGAGCGGCAGTATGAGGAGTTGAACGAGGTGATCATCGATCAGGCGAAGGTGATTCGGAAGCTGCAGACCCATCAGCAGCGGCTTGCGGAATCATTGGAGACATCGGAGTTGGAGCGCATCAAGTCCACGAACTCCAAGCCGCCGCATTACCAATAGACATGAATCGGCCATGGCCGGGGTAAAGGCAGCGGGCATGAAGCCGTGCCTGGTTGGCGGCTTGAACAAACCGCCGCCGCACAATTTTAAATCCACGGCCTGTCCAGCTTCACTCCGTTCAACGAGCTTGTTGCCTGGCTTCTCTAATCGCTTTCTGAGGCGAGATTTTCCAACAACGTTCTTGAACGGCACTGTATCCAAAGGCATCATTGCTTCCTCATTTCCATGCTGATTTAGCGTATGACGCACTCGCTTTGGCGGACATGCCGTTCCTTGTTCGCGGTGGCTTTCCGCTGCTTCGATGAGGCATGGAATGTTGAAGTGCTGGTCCAGGTGATGATGGGAGGCTGGCGCGTGTGAAGAGCTCCCCGCAAAGGAGAGGTTCCGCATGGCCTCATTCAATATTCGCAAGTTTCTCCAACTGCCGTGGCTTTAGTCGTGGCCCTCTTTAACCGAATGACCTCAACGCCGTGTCCCGGCTCCAACACTATGAAAAAGGCAGTCACATTTCTGTTCGCTCTCGTTCTGTTATCGGGTGGAGCGGCGCAGGCGGCGACGGAGACCATGATTCCGCTGGGAGCGGTCTGGAAATTTCTGGACGACGGTTCGGATCAGGGCACGGCCTGGTCCGGCATCTCGTTTAATGATGCGGGCTGGGGCGCCGGGCCAGCGGAGCTTGGCTATGGCGATGGTGATGAAAACACCGTCGTCAGCTATGGCCCCAGTCAGAACAACAAGTTCATCACCACTTATTTTCGTCATTCCTTCTCCGTGGCCAACCCTGCCAGCTACGCCGTCCTTCGACTGCGGGTGCGTCGCGACGACGGCGTCGTGGTCTATCTGAACGGGAACGAGGTGTTTCGCAGCAACATGGGCAGCGGCCCGGTCTTCTTTGACACGCGTGCCTCGAACGCCGGCGATGATGGCCGCACCTTGTTTTTGGGCAACGTCAACCCTGCCAGTCTCGTGAGCGGCAACAACGTCCTCGCGGCGGAAATCCATCAGGAAAGCTCCGGCAGTTCAGACATCAGCTTCGATCTCGAACTGGTCGGCAGCACGGACAACAATGCGCCGTCCATCGCGCTCTTGAGCCCGGCCAACAGCGCCTCCTTCACTGTGCCCGCTGACATTGACCTCCGGGCTTCCGCTGCGGACCCGGATGGCAACTTGAGCAAGGTCGAATTCTACACTGGCACCACCAGGCTCGGGGAAGACGCCTCTGATCCTTACAGCTTTCAGTTGGGCGCGGTGCCGGTGGGGAACTACGCCTACTATGCGGTGGCCTCAGATGCCTTGAACCTGCGGACGACTTCCAGCGTGGTCAACGTGACGGTCGCTCTGTCCGCACCGCCGACGCTCGCCAGCCGGGTTCCCGCTCCCGGCAACGTGACGAGCCTGACCCAGCTTGTCGTGAACTTCAGCGAACCGGTCACCGGAGTGGATGCTGCGGATCTTCTCATCAATGGCCTGCCTGCCGCATCGGCCACAGGCTCGGGAAGCAGCTACACGTTTGCTTTCGCGCAGCCCGCCGATGGCATCGTGCTGATCGCGTGGAGTGCCCGTCACGGCATTGTCGATTTTGAGTCTCCGCCGAAGCCCTTCGACATCTATGCCGCCGGCGCTAATTGGCAGTACAGCCTGGCGGATGCGTTCGCGCCCGTGGCTGCGCACGTTTCGCCCGCTCCCGGCGCGACCGTCCGTCTCTTGGAAAGCGTCGTCGTGCAGTTCAACGAGCCGGTCAACGGCGTGGATGCGGCGGACTTGCGGATGAACAGTCTCCTGGCCGTCAGCGTGACGGGAAGCGGAGCGGGACCGTATGAATTTGTCTTCGCGCAGCCCGCCAATGGCAGCGTGGCCATTTCGTGGGCGCCGGGCGCGAACATCCGGGATTTTTCCGGCGCGCGGAACCTGTTGGTGGGCAGTCCGTGGAACTACACGCTGAACACGGCGGCGGTGTTTGAGGATCGGATCGTGATCAACGAGATCATGCATCACCCTTCGACGGAGCGCGATGACCACGAATGGATCGAGCTCTACAATCGCGGCACCAACGGCGTCAGCCTCACGGGCTGGCAGTTGAGCAGAGGAGCGAACTTCACCTTTCCCAATGTGACTCTCGCCGCCGGGGGATACCTCGTCGTGGCCGCGAACGTCGCGGCGTTTAACGCCGCCAATCCTGGAGTCGCCAATGTGGTGGGCGGCTGGCAGGGCAAGCTGAGCAACACGGGAGAGGACATCGAGATCGAGGATGCCAGCGGCGACCGCGTGGACATCGTGGTCTATGCGGATCAAGGCGAGTTCGCCCTGCGCCGGCGGGATGTTCTGCGTCCCAATGGCTGGGAATGGGTTGCGGCTCATGATGGGGACGGCAATTCGCTCGAACTGCGGAACGCGGCCCTCGACAATGATCATGGCCAGAACTGGGCTTCCAGTGCGGCCGTGAAGGGCACGCCCGGCGCGGTGAACTCCGTTGCGTCTGCGAACATTGCCCCGCTCGTGGTGGAGGTGGCGCACTTCCCGGTTGCACCGCGTTCCACCAACAGCATCACCATCACCGCGCGCATTTTGGACGAGGTGACGAACGGTCTGGCGGTCACGCTGTTCTGGCGCAACGCCAGCACCACGGCTCCGGGCGCGTTCAACTCCACGACGCTCTTCGACGACGGCTCCCACGGCGACGGCGTGGCGGGTGACGGCGTGTTCGGCACGACGCTCAACGCGCAGACCAACCGCACGGTGATCGAATACTACGTGCAGGCCAGCGACGCGGCGGCGAACGCCCGCACCTGGCCGGCCCCGACGCAGGAGGGCGATGGAAGCCGGTCGCAGGGAGCCAACGCGCTCCTGCAGGTCGATGACGACAATTACACGGGAACGCAGCCGGTTTACCGGTTGATCATGACCGAGACCGACCGGGTGCTTTTCAACGGTCTCAACCGCAACATCGAGGACGAGGTGAACGTCACCTTCGTGGCCATTGAGTCTGGCCGGACGGAGGCCGTTCAAAACAATGGCCTGCGCTATCGCGGCGCGGGCAGCCGTGGCCGGAACCCGCCCACCATGCGGCTGAATTTCGTCAGCGACCGGAAGTGGAACAACAAGTCCGCCATCAATCTCAACTCCCAGGCTCCTCAGTCCCAGGTCATCGGCGGACAGGTCAGCGTCCTCTCCGGCCTGCCCTCGGAATACGCCCGGGCGGTGCAACTGCGCATGAATGGAAACAATCTCGCCACCTCCGGGATGTTTGGGTCCTACGCCGCCGTCGAGGCCACCAACGGCGAAACCGTGGGCGAGCACCTGCCGGATGATGGTGATGGCAACGTCTATCGCGCCTCGACCGGCAACCACTCGGCCACGTTGAATTATCTCGGCACGAATCCCTCCGCCTATGTTGCGGCGGGCTATTTCAAAACCTCCAACAAGACCGAGAACGACTGGAGCGATCTGATGGCGCTCACGTTTGCCCTGGATGCGAACACCACGCCGGACAATGACTACGTCGCCGCCGTCCGTCGCAACGTAAACGTCGATCTGTGGGTGCGTTACTTCGCGATGGGCTCGCTGATGGAATACACCGAGACCTCGCTGGCCTCCGGGCGCGGCGACGACTACGGCCTCTACAGCGGCATCACTGACCCGCGCTTCATCATTCTGACCCACGATTTCGACACCATCTTCAACCAGGGCGACACGTCTGGAAACGTCAACGAAAGCATCTACGTCGCGACGGCCGTCACGACCATCAGCCGCTTTCTGACACACCCTGAATTTAACGTGCTGTATCAGGCGGAGTTTCGTCGCCTGCTCTCCACCACGTTCGCCACGAACAACCTCTTCCCGGTGATCGACCAGTTCCTCGGCGACTGGGTGACGCCGCAGACCCTGACCGGGATGAAGAACTTCATTGCCGCCCGCAATGCCAATGTGCTGTCGCAGTTGGACCCCGAGCCCGTCGTGGTGCGCGCGACCATCTCCGGTGAACCGTTCACGCCCACCTACCTGAACACCGCCACCCTCCAGGTCGGCGGCGCAGGCATCACCCACTATCGCTACCGGCTCGACGGCGACGCCTACGGTTCCGAAACCCCGGTCGCCACCCCCATCGCGCTCACCAGTCTCGCGGATGGTTCCCACACTGTTTACGTGATCGGGCGCGACGAGTCCGGCGTTTGGCAGTCCGAAAGCGCGCCGACCTTGTCGCGCACCTGGACCGTTCTCTCCGGGCTGCGCCGCGTGGTGATCAATGAAGTGCTCGCCCGCAACGTCAGCGCCGCCGCCGTCAACGGCGCGTTCCCGGATCTCGTCGAGCTGTTCAACCCGCGCGCGACGACGGTGGATCTCTCCGGGCTGCGCCTGACTGACAGCCTGAATTCGCCCGACCGCTTCGTGTTCCCGGCCGGCACCACCATTCCGGCGGGCGGCTATCTCACGCTCATCGCCGCCAATGCCGACGGTTCCCCTGGAATTCATCTCGGCTTCAGCTTAGATCAAAATGGCGAGACGCTTTACTTGCTCGACGCTCCGGGCAACGGCGGCACGGTGCTGGACGCGGTGCAGTTCGGTTTCCAGCTTCCCAATCTTTCGGTGGGCCGGTCGGCCGGAGGCCAGTGGGTGTTGTGCAGTCCGACGTTTGGTGCACTGAACGTCGCCGCACCCACCGGCGACCAGTCCTTGCTGCGCATCAATGAATGGCTCGCCAGCGGCGTGCCTCCTTTGTTGGACGACTTTGTCGAGCTCTACAACCGCGACCCGCTGCCCGTGGCGATTGGCGATCTCTTTCTCACCGACCTCACCTACGGTCAGCCGTTCCGTCATCAGGTCGCGCCGCTGAGCTTCCTGCCTGGCTTCGGCTACAAGGCATTCGTTGCCGACGGCCAGCCCGAACTCGGGAACAACCATCTCGATTTCCAGCTCGCCTCCAGCATTGGCGAAATCGGTCTCGTCCGCGCCGACGCCTCCGTGATCGACGCGGTGATCTATGGCGTGCAGCGCGACGGCGTTTCGCAGGGGCGCGTGCCCAATGGCGGCTCGCCGATCCGCTTCCTCACCCCGCCCACGCCGGGCGCTCCGAACCCCGTGCCGCCCACGCCGCCCGAGCCGGTGCTGGTGAACCTGCTGCCGTTGGACGACACCTTCCAATGGCGCTATGAGCAGTCGGGCAATGATCTCGGCACGGGCTGGAGGGCCAGGAACTTCGATGATTCCGGCTGGCCACAGGGCGCTGCCCTGTTTGCGCGCGAAGATTTCGGCGTCGCGCCCGAACCGATTCGCACGCAGCTCACGACGGCCCCCGGCAAAATCACCTTCTACTTCCGCGCGCATTTCAACGTGCCGGCGGACCAGGTGATTTCGGCGCTTCAAGTGACCCATGCGATTGATGACGGCGCGGTCTTCCACATCAACGGCACGGAGGCGGGCCGCTTCAACATGCCGAACGGCACGATCAGCTTCAACACACAGGCCAGCGGATCCCATGAGGCCACGGGCTTTGAGACGCTCAGCCTGAGCCTCGCCAGCCTGGTGCCTGGCGATAACGTCATTGCGGTCGAGATTCACCAGCAGGGCAACAACAGCTCGGACGTCGTCTTCGGCATGAAGCTCGACTCGGTCATCCTCACCAACCCGCCTTCCGCCGCCGGCATCGTCATCAACGAAGTGCTCGCGAACAACCAGTCGATCACCAATTTCGACGGGACGATTTCGGACTGGGTGGAGCTGAGCAATCCCTCCAATGCCGGCGTGGACCTGTCCGGCATGAGCCTGACGGATCGGACCGAGGATTCGCGCCGCTGGGTTTTCCCGGCCGGCTCCATCGTGCCGGCAAACGGGTTCCTCGTGGTCCGGTTCGCCTCCGATCTTCCGGCCACGACCAATGCCTCCGCCATCCTGAACACCGGCTTCGGCTTGAGCGCGTCGGGTGACGCCGTGTATTTGTTCAACCTCCCGGCGGCCGGCGGCGAGCTGCTGGACGCCGTCGTCTTCGGTCTTCAGGCCGAGGACTTCAGCATTGGCCGCGTGCCGGCGGGTTCCACGAATTGGACTCTGGCCTTGCCGACGCTGGGTTCCGCCAATCTGGCGGCGGCGCTCGGAAACGCGACCGGGCTGAAGATCAACGAATGGATGGCGTCTCCGGCCGTGGGCGACGACTGGTTCGAGATTTACAATCCCGGCCAGCAGCCCGTGGCCCTGGCTGGTTTGAGCCTGACGGATGATCTGAATGATCGGGCCAAGAACATCCTGCCTCCGCTCTCCTTCATCGGAACGGGCGCGCAAGGTTTCCAGGAGTTCGCCGCCGACAACAATCCGGGTTCGGGCGCGGACCATGTGGACTTCAGGCTCTCTGCGGGCGGCGAATCTCTCGGCATCATCAGTGCCGAAGGCGCGATCATCAACAGCGTCACCTTCGGAGCGCAGGCGCCCACTGTTTCGGAAGGCCGTCTGCCGGACGGTGGTGCGACCATCGTGACGTTTGCCAGCACGGCGAGTCCGGGCCGCAGCAATTACCGGCTGCTGGCGAACGTGGTCGTGAACGAAGTGCTGACCCACACCGAGCTGCCGCTCGAAGACGCCATCGAACTGCGCAACAACAGCGCGGTCGGTGTCGATGTTTCCGGCTGGTATCTCAGCGACTCGCTCGGCAACCCGTTCAAGTTCGTCCTCCCGGCGAACACCGTGATCCCGGCGGGCGGCCATGTGGTCTTTTACGAGAACCAGTTCAACACGCTCAATCCCGCCGTGCCGTTCTCGCTCAGCTCGGGGCGTGGCGACGAGGTGTATCTCCTGGCAGCTTCCGGTGCCAGCGTGCTGACCGGCTATCGTGCCGAGGCCCGCTTTGGCGCGGCAGAACAGGGGGTTTCCATCGGCCGCTATTTCACCAGCGTGGGTGAAGATTTCACCGCGTTGAGCCGGCGCACCTTTGGCGAGGACAGCCCGGCCACCGTGGAAGATTTCCGGCGCGGCACTGGCGCGACGAACGCCGACCCGCTCGTCGGCCCGGTCGTCATCAGCGAAATCATGTATCATCCTCCGTCGGCCACGGCTCCCGGCGGCACGAACGAGAACGAGCTGGCCGAGTTCATCGAGCTGCACAACATCACGGCGTCTGCCGTTTCCCTGTCCGACGCGGCCCATCCCACGAACACCTGGCATCTGCGTGATGCGTTGGATTTCAAATTCCCGGCCGGCGTTTCCCTCGCTGCCGACGCGCGTCTGCTGGTCGTGGGCTTCGATCCGGCGACGAACGCCGCCGCGCTCGCCAGCTTCCGCACCCTCTACGCGCTCAGCCCGGCGGTGGCCATCTTCGGCCCGTGGCGCGGACGCCTCAGCAACGACGGCGAAAGCGTGGAGCTGGAGAAGCCGGATGCGCCGCTGCCCGACGGCCAGCCCGACGCGGGCTTCGTTCCGCACATTCTTGTGGACAAGGTGCGTTACGCCGACCGTTCGCCGTGGCCGTCGCTGGCGGACGGCAACACCAACGGCGTGGGCGTTTCAATCCAGCGCCGCAACGCGCTGCGTTACGGCAATGATCCGGTGAACTGGATCGCCGGCGTGCCCACACCCGGCGCGGCCACCGGTCCCGCCGTGCTGACCCCTCCCGCGATTTCGGGCTTCACCTCGCCGGCCAGCGTCGGCGCGGGCGCGAATGCCACGCTGACGGTGGTGGCCACGGGCGCTGCGCCGCTGACCTATCAATGGCGCTTCAACGGACACCTCATCCCCGGCGCCAATGGGACGACCTACACGATTAATAATTTCCAGGCGGCCAACGTCGGTCGATACGGCGTGCTGGTGATCAATGCCGCAGGAGCCGCCGATGCCGTCGGTGCTCTGGAGCTGAGCTCGACGCCGGTCATTGTCCGCCAGCCGGCGGATCAGGCTGCGACGACAAACAGCACCGTCGTCTTCTCCGTGCTGGCTGAAGGCACCGCGCCCTTCGCCTACCAATGGCAGAAGGGCGGCGCGAATTTGTCCAGTGCCACGAACCTCGCGCTCACGCTCGCGAACGTGCAGCCCGGCGATGCCGGAGGTTATCGGGTCATCGTGGCCAATTCATTGGGCAGCGCGACCAGCGTTGTGGCGACACTCAGTGTCGTGGCGCCGCCGGCAATTGTCCGCCAGCCCCTCGGCACGAACGTGATCGTCGGCCAGTCCGCCGCCTTTCTGGTGGAAGCCAACGGAAGCGCGCCGCTGCGTTATCAATGGCGTCTCGATGGCTTGAACATTCCGGGTGCGACGAATGCCGGTCTGACGTTGAACAATGTTCAACTGATCGCCAACGGGGCATACACGGTTCGCATCACGAACATCATCGGTTCCGTGATCAGCGACGTGGCCGCGCTCTCCGTCTCCGTTCCGCCGAGCGTATCCGTCGTGGCGACGGATGCCGTGGCGAAGGAGCCCGGCGCGGATTCCGGACTGTTCACCATCACGCGCACCGGCAGCACGCTGGTGGCACAGCAGGTGTTCTTCAATGTCAGCGGCAACGCCGTGCCGGGCGGCGATTACACCGCGCCCGTCAGTCCGATCACCATACCGGCGGGAGCAAGCTCGGTGACTGTTCCGGTCCTCGTGCTGGATGACGCGCTGCTCGAAGGCAACGAGGCGGTGACGCTCACCGTGCTCGCCAGCGGCGATTACGTCCTCGGTTCTCCCGTGAGCGCCACGGTCACGATTACGGACAACGACAACCAGGCTCCGACCGTGACCTTGATCCAGCCGACGAACGGCCTGGCCGTGAACTTCCCGGCAGCGATTGAAATGTCGGCGACGGCGGCGGACACCGACGGCAGCATCACCAAGGTGGAGTTCTACGTGAATGGAACGAACAAGATCGGCGAGGACATCTCTGCTCCGTATGGCTTCTTTTGGACGAACGCCGCCACCGGCTCCTACCAGATCACAGCGGTGGCCACGGATAACCTGGGTTCCACGGGCACCTCATTGCCGGCGTCGATCATCGTCAATGCGCTTCCGACCGTCACGATCACCAGCCCGTCCGACGGCTCCATCATTTCTCCTGGCGACAGCCTCATCGTCTCTGCCAGCGCCTCGGACACGGACGGCACCATTGCGCAGGTGGAGTTCTACGCCGGCTCCACGTTCCTTGGCAGCGATTCGAGCAGCCCTTACAGCGTGCTCTGGGCAAATGCGGTGGAAGGCGTTTACTCCGTCCGCGCGCAGGCGACGGACAATCGCGGAGCGGTTCGTTCCTCGAACCCAATCACGGTCAACGTCGGTCTTCCGCCCGCGACGTTCGGAGACATGTTCACCACTCGCGGCGTGGTGTTTGGATTCACGAACATCATTCGCGGCACGAACATCACCTTCACGCGCGAGCCCGGCGAACCACGCCACGCCAGCCGCAACAGCAGCCACTCCGGCTGGCTGAGCTGGACCGCGCCGGCCACCGGCCTGGTGCGGATGGACACCATCGGCAGCGACTTCGACACGCTGCTCGCGGTTTACACCGGCAGCCCGGTCTCGAACCTGACCGTGGTCGCCGCCAATGACGACGCGAACGGCGACACCGTGTTCAGCTCGCTGGCGTTCAACGTCACCAACGGCGTGACCTACCACATCGCGGTGGACGGCTTCGGCACGAACGGCACCATCGTGCAGGGCAACAGCGGCAGCATCGTGCTCAACATGAGCATTCCGAATCCGTATCCCGTCTTCCTCACGCAGCCGCAAAGCCTCGTCGTGACGCAGGGATGGAACGCGACCTTTACCGCCACCACCCACAGTCCCACCGCGCCGCAGACCTATCGCTGGCGCTTGAACGGGGCGAACATTTCCGGCGCGACGAACCTGGCCTACGTCCGCACGAATGCGCTGGGAACCCACGCGGGCAATTACACCGTCGTGGCCAGCAATCCGTCCGGCTCCACCACGAGCGCGGTGGCGGTGCTCGTCGTCATCGGTGAACCGATCATCACCAGGCAGCCGGCGGACACCACCCTCAGCCGTGATTCGGAAGCGGTGTTCTCGGTGAGTGCGGCCGGCGTCGGGCCTTTCACCTATCAATGGCGCTACAACGGCGCGAACATTGCCGGAGCCACCTCCAACAATCTCGTGCTTGCCGGAGTTCAGGGCCGGGACGAAGGCGCCTACTCTGTGACGGTCGGGAACTTCCTCGGCACGACGCCCAGCCGCGGCGCCATCCTGACCGTTGATGATGGGCTTGTCACAATCGCTGCCTCCATCCTGATGGACCAGACCGCCGCCTGGCGCTACAACGCCTCCGGCGCGAACCTCAGCAATGCCTGGCGCTTCCCCAGCTATGATGATTCTGGCTGGTCCAATGGCGTCGCCTTGTTCGGACAGGAAGACCCCAATGTCTATGCCTGGCCTTTGCTGACGCGGCTGAACCTGCGTGCAGCCAATAACGCGCCCATCCTCACCTACTATTTCCGCACCACGGTTCCCATCGCGGCGGATGCGGGCTACACCAGCCTCATCATGGAAAGCTACGTCGATGACGGCGCGGTCTGGTACCTCAACGGACGTGAGGGCGCGCGGCTGCGCCTCTCGTCGAACATCCCGGTCGATGGAGTCACCAGCACGTCGTTCGCAAGTTCTGGGAATGAAGGAGAAGCCTCTTACGTTTCCCTTCCGCTGACGAACTCCGTCGCCGGCGACAACGTGCTCTCGGTCGAGGTGCATCAGTCCAGCAGCACGAGCAGCGACGTGGTCTTCGGCATGGCGATGTATGGCATCTATTCAATTACCAACGGCCCCGTGGTCCTGGTGCCGGTGCAGACGTCTCAGGGAACGGAAGTGACGCTCGAAGGCATCTCTGGCCGCAACTACGCGCTTGATGTCTCGGCCAACTTCGCCAACTGGACGCCGGTGGTGACGTGGACAAACTTCACTGGCTCCGCGCAATACCTCGATCCGGTTCCGTCCTCCGCAGGCAACCGCTTCTATCGCGGCCGCCTGGTCCGCTGACTAACAACTCCGTCCGCCGTGCGACGATCCGCGTCGCACGGCTGATCGCTTAAACAGCTTGCGGACGGAATGCGTCCAGTTACGGAGGTCGCTCGTTCCTCCTGGATTTCATCCGCATCGCTCAGGCTCGTGACCTGATCTCAACGGTTGAAGTTGCGCCTTTTTGCCGCGTCTGCCCTGAACGGAGGGCGGCGGCATGTGGGCTGCTAAAGCTCATGCCATGGAACAGCTTTTTATGAAGCCTCATCGTTCACAACGCATCGCCCTGCGGCGGGCTCGCTTGATCGGCACTTCTGTGCCGTTGAGCCGGTGCGCAGGCACGTTCGGTGGAGCCTGTCTTGTTTTGGGACGCAGTGGACATTCGCTGGACATCCGGCCGGAGGCTTCGCAGATTTCATGAACGCAATCTCAAACGAGGCGGTTGCAATGGGGGCGGCAACCAAGGCCACATCAACGCAGAAGAAGAAGCGCAAAGTCCTGGTGATCGACGACTCTGCGGAGCTTCGCATGATCATTCATGAGACGCTCTCGCTGTTTGGTGTCGAGGCGATGAGTGCGGAGGATGGAGCCAGCGGCATCCAGATGACGCGCGCGGAAGTTCCTGATCTGGTCATCTGCGACGTCAACATGCCGGGGCTGGATGGTTACGGCACGCTCAAGGCCATGCGGGAGCATGAAGCGACGGCGACCATCCCGTTCGTGTTTCTCTCTGGAACTGTGGACCGGATCGCGGTTCGGAAGGGAATGGAACTCGGAGCCGACGATTATCTCACGAAGCCTTTCACTCCGAAGGAGCTGATGGCGGCCGTGAATGCGCGCCTCGAAAAGCAGGATGAGATTCAACGGATCTCAAACCGGAAGCTGGATGAGCTGCGCGGAAATTTGACCCTGGCTTTGCCGCATGAGCTGCGGACTCCGCTCAATGGCATCATGGGGCTGGCACATCTGATGATGGAAGATTATCGGGAGATGCCGCAGGAGGAGGTGCTGGAGTCCGCCCGGTTCATCCACGAATCCGCGCTGCGCCTGCATCGGTTGATTGAGAACTTCCTCGTTTATTCTCAAATTGAGCTGATGAGCCAGGAATCCATGACGCTGGCGGTGGCCGCCGATGTCAAGCCGGTGGCCGTGCAGGAACTGTTGACGGAACTGTGCCGTGCCGCAGCCGCGAAACATAGGCGGGAAGGGGACCTGTCGTTGGTCATGGAGGATGCCTGTCTGCTGGTGCCGGCGGAGAATCTGACGAAAATCGTCGAGGAGCTGGTGGACAATGCGTTCAAGTTTTCAACGCCGGGACAGAAGGTGTCGGTGACGGCAGGACCGGTGAGCGGACAGCTCCAACTGATGATTGCAGATCACGGCCGTGGCATGCGTGCGGACCAGGTGACGCGCATCGGGCCGCACATTCAGTTCGACCGGCCGACTTATGAGCAGCAGGGAGCCGGGCTCGGTCTCTTCATTGCGAAGCGGATCACGGAACTTCTGGGCGGTCGCATTCAAATCGAGAGCAAGGCGGATGTCGGCACGACGGTGACGATCACCTTTCCGATGCCGGGAATCTGAGGTGGCTGAAGGAGTCTTCCCTCCAAGGACTGTGGCGGCACTGCCTGGTCCGCGCGGCCCGACCGCAATTATTCGGCGTTCGGGTAGGAGCCGAGAACTTTGAGGAAGCTGCAATGTTCCTGAAGCTGCCCGATGGCCCGGGCGACTTTGCGGTCCTCCGCGTGGCCGTCGCAATCGACAAAAAAGAAGTATTCCCAGGCCTTGCGCTTGCTGGGACGGCTTTCGATCTTCGTCATGTTGAGCTTGTAGCGGCGGAAGGGAACGAGGGCGTTGTGCAGCGCGCCGACCTTGTCCACGATGCTGAACATGAGGCTGGTCCGGTCATGGCCGGTCGGCGGAGGGCACTTGCGTCCCAGCACGAGAAACCGGGTCGCGTTGGCGGAACTGTCCTGAATGTCGGCCTCGACGACGGGCAGGTGATATTTCTCGGCGGCCAGGGTGCCGGCAATGGCGGCGGCGTTTTTCTCCTTCGCGGCGAGTTCAGCGGAGCGGGCGTTGGAGGAGGTCTCGACGACTTCTGCGTGCGGGAAGTTGCGATGCAGCCAGACGCGGCACTGGGCGTGGGTCTGCGGGTGGACGTAGAACTTCTTAATCTGGTCGCGTCGCCAGCGGCTGAGCAGGCATTGCTGGATGGGGAGGACGATTTGCGCAACGATCTTCAGGTCGCTGTCCACGAACATGTCGAGCGTGTGGGTGACGACGCCTTCGGTGGAGTTCTCGACGGGAACGACGCCGTAGTCCGCACGGTTCTTGCCGACTTCGGTGAAGACGTCCGCGATGGTTTTCTGGGAGGCGTAGTCGAGGCTGGAGCCGAAGCGCCGGATCGCGGCCTGATGCGTGAAGGTCGCCTCGGGGCCGAGGTACGCGATGATCATCGTCTTCTCCAGCGCGAGCGCGCTGGACATGACTTCGCGATAGATGGCGCGGAGGGATGAGTCAGGAATGGGGCCGGAATTGCCCTCGCAGATGCGCTGGAAGACGGCGAGCTCGCGATGGGGGGCGTAGATCTCTTCGCCCGCCTTGAGCTTGATCGCGCCGATTTCGAGGACGTGCCGGGTGCGCTCGTTCAACAGGCGGACAATCTGTTCGTCGAGCTTGTCGATGGCTTTGCGGTGAACGGAGAGGCTCATGGGATGCGAAGGCTGAACGGCAGTTTAGGAGTGTTCAGGATTCGCTTCGGCAGCGGTCGCCGGGTTTTCCGCAGGCTCATCCTTGCGGTGCTTGATGCGATTGCGGTGCTTGGGCTCCGCCTCGTTTCCGGTCTCAGTGGCGGCGTCGGCGACCGCGACATTCGACTCGACGGCTGGCACGGCTTCAGTGGCGGCTTCAGCGGGGGCAGATTCCGCTGCGGGTTGTCC
>Ga0163153_10002771_pt1 | contig 24601 bp, 25 predicted proteins | sample OliLakLV19MP6IB1_FD_148629 | JGI IMG/M metagenome (GOLD analysis project Ga0163153, IMG submission 148629) | Freshwater microbial mat bacterial communities from Lake Vanda, McMurdo Dry Valleys, Antarctica - Oligotrophic Lake LV.19.MP6.IB-1 | ecosystem: Environmental > Aquatic > Freshwater >...
GGTGACCACGTAGCCTGCTCCAGTGGTTTTCATCTGATGCTGCAAGTTCGTGTTCGCCGTTGAGTACAAATCGTTCAGCTTGCCAGCGTGCTGAAGTTGAAGGCAACAGGCCCAACAGGGCATTGGCGGTGAGTGACTTACCGCAACCGGACTCGCCCACCAGCCCGACGATTTCACCGGCATGCAAATCCAAATCGATACCTTTGATCAACTCACAGGCTTGGCCATTGATGGAAAGTGACAGGCGCAGTTGCCTCACCGAAAGTACCGTCGGCTGCAGGTCCCTGATGTTTTGTGCGGCTTGCATGATCATGCCGGCAACTGGCGCGGGTCCATTGCCGACTGCAAAGCGTCGGCCAGCAGGTTGAAGCCCAGCAGCAAGGCAAACAAAGGCAGCGATGCGGCCCAGAAATTATTGAATTGGCCTGCCAGCACTTCCTGCGTGCTTTCCGCCAGCATCAAGCCCCAACTCACCCCGTCCTGCACACCCAGGCCCAGAAAGCTCAGTACCACCTCGGCCTTGATGGCAGCAGCAAACACGATGGCAGACTGCGCCAGCAATATGTGACTGGTATTGGGCAATACATGCCGCAGCAGCACCCGCCATGCAGGTAAGCCCAGCAGTACAGCGGATTGGACAAATTCCTGCTCGCGTAAACGCATCACTTCGGCCCGTACCAACCGGGCCGTGGTGGTCCAGAAGCAGGCGATCATGGCCAGTTGCATGGCCAGTTGTTTGAACGGGGCATAGCCCTGCAGTGCAAACGCCAGGGCTGCAACAAACAGATAAAAAGGAATGGAATCCATTATGCCCATGAGCAACACAATGGTTTGCTCCAGCCAGCTATTTTTGTGCCAGCCTGCTGTAGCGCCGGCAATGGCGCCAATCACGCCTGAGCTCAATGCAACCAATACACCGATTTCAAAGGCGACCGTCACACTGTATACCGAGCGTTGGAAAATATCCTGCCCCAGTACATTGGTGCCCCACCAATATGTTTGGCTGGCTGCTTCCCAGCGACCACCCTTGGCCTGCGCCCAATCCTGTCCGGCCAGTCCCAACCATACGGCCAGACAGACCAGAGCAAACAGGGCTATTACAATCAGGCCAGCCAGGCCAGAGCGGTCTGCCAGCAACTGCTGCCAGATGCTGGTGACTTCATCAGGCTGGTACAAGCTCTGCGCCGGTTCCCGAGTGGCTGCCGCGAAAGTCATCGTATGCGCGGATCCGCCAGACGATAAGCGACATCGGCCAGCAGCGACACCAGCACAAACAGTACAGCCGTCAGACCGACAACGGCCAGCAGCAAAGGTTGATCACCATTGGTGATGGCATCAAAAGTGACTTTGCCTATCCCCGGAATGCCAAAGTAGGTTTCCAGCAACAGGCTGCCGGATACCAATACCAGCGGTAAGGAAAACATAATACGGGTCAATACGGCCAGCAAGCTGTTCTTCAGCACGTGAACCGTCATCAAGGTGAAGGGCGACGCGCCATAGGCCCGGGCAACGCGAATATGTTCACGACCCGCTTCCTGCACAAATACGGCGCGGTAAAAGCGTGCGCTATAACCCGCATTGGTCAATATCAATGCCAGTGTGGGCACGGCAACATAGTAAAGGTAGCTGGACAAGCCACTGACATTCCAGCCGCGCGCTGGAAACAGATTGAGGCCATAAGGAGTGCACAACACGATTTGCAGGGCAATCACGATGATCAGGAAGCTGATACTCATGGTGCTGACTGACAGCGTGGTGATCAGGCGGTCCAGCCAGCGCCCTGATTGCCATGCTGCAGCCATGCCCAATAGCAGGCCGATCAGATTGCCCAAAATGAACCCTGGAATGACCAGGGCGAGACTGACTGGCAGGCTGCGGGCCAGTATGGTGCGTACCTGTTCACCGGTGGAATGTGATACGCCCAGGTCCAACGTAAACAGACTGGCAAGAAATTGCCCGTAGCGCTGGAAAAAAGGCTGGTCATAACCCAGTTGGTGGCGCACTTCGGCAATCTGCTGAGGCGTGGCATTCTTGCCGATCAGCGTATAGGTCTGGTCAGGCCCAAAATAGACCATCAATAAAAAACTGATGAAGGTAACCCCGAGTATCAGCAGCGTAGCCTGCAGCAGGTTACGTAACGCTTTGCGATGAGTTGCCGAGTCTGGCGCCAGTCCAAGCATTGGGCTCAGGGCTCCAGAACAGCAGGAACTTCACCATCGGTGGCATCAGTGGCAAACCGCAAGAAGTACCCGCCGACAAAAGAACGATCAGGCAACATGCGAAAACGCTTGTCCCACATCAGGATAAGGGTGCGAGATAGCCCCGTGATAGAGACGCAATCGTCGATCACCATCTGGCTCATTTGGCGATAAATGGCGGTGCGCATGGGGGATTCCGGCATGACGGCCGCTTCGCGATAGAGCCGGTCATACTCGGGGTTGCGGTAATTGGCGTTGTTGGCACCTGGGGATGCATTGGGCCCGAAATACAGTTGCATGGTGTTCTCACTGTCGGGATAATCCATGGTCCAGGAACTGGTGATCAGCATCACTTCGCGATTGAGGTAAGCACGCGCATAGTCGCCATAACTGGCAAAGGTCAGGGGCCGGATTTTTTCTTCCGGGTAGCCGATATCGGCCATGAAACTGCGAAACTGTTCAAACATCTGCCGTTCGGTAACTGAGCTGGGAAGACCATATTCAAGCACCGGCAGGTTGTCGGCATTCCAGCCATTGCGCTTGAGCAGGCTTTGAGCTTCATCCAGATTGCGAGTGATGGATTGCAGGCTTTGCTTGCGATCGAACTCAGGTGTAATCGGCACAATGACACCTGGAAATACGTGCCCCAGTCCGGAGTAGAAAATTTCGTTGCGGCGCGGCCAGTCAAAGGCTTTGACCATTGCGCAGCGCAAAGCGCGATTACGCGAATCCTGCTCCGCATCGGGGTGGTGGCCGATGCGCTGGTCATCCATATTGAAATCGGTGTGAACAAAGCCTGATTCCAGATTGGCCAGTAAGTGATAGCGCTGTTCCAGTTCCGGCTTGAGGCGCGGCGGGTTGCGCTCGGCCAACACTCGGTCAAACTGTGTGACCGGTACTTTGACAAAATCCAGTAGCCCCGAATTGAAAGTATTCCACCGTGCTGCGTCTTCGGCGATGAATTCAACTTCTACCCGATCAACAAAGGGCGGCGCCTGGCCTTCCAGCGACTCCACACCAAAGACTTGCTGGCTGGCTGGGTCATAGCCTTCAGACACCAGATTGAAGGCCTCAGCCCTGAATTTCTCATTGCGTTGCAGTATCGCTCGGGTGCTGTCGAAAGACTTCAGCATGAACGGACCGGAACCCACCGGGCGCACACCGAATTCGCTGCCATAATGACTGACCGCCTCACTCGGAACAATGGCCGCATAGCCCTGCGCCAGAGTATGTGTGAGTTGCGGAAAGGGGGTGATTAATTGAATCTGCAGGGTGCGATCATCCAGTGCTCTCAGCCCAGGGATGTCCGCTGCATAGTGGGCACCACTTTCTTTCCATTCATCCAGCCCAACGATCTTGCCCTGCCACATCCAGTTACCTTGCGAACGCATGGCCGGATCAAAGTGACGCTTCATGGAATAAACGAAATCCTCAGCGCGAATCGGCCGCCCCTTGCCGTCCGGGAATGATGGGTCATCGATAAAGTGCACGCTGGGTTTGATGCGGATGGTGTAGATCAGGCCGTCGGCGGAAACTTCCGGCAGGCTCTCGGCCAGGTTGGGTGTGAGCTGATACGGACGGGCCAAATAACTGTAACGATATAAAGTGTCGTAAAGGTTAACGACCAGGAAGTTCGCATAGATATTGGACGCATGAATCGGGTCCAGGCTGGTCGGGGCGCCATCCATGGAGTGACGGTAAACATTGACTCTGGCATTGCTTCTGGCAACGCCGCTGTCATTGGCGCCGGCCTGGGTTGCCGGGTCTTCCGATTGCGGGCGACAGGAAAGCAACAGCGCGGCCGATAAAGCCAAGCTGATCAGCACTGCTGTGCGTGCTACATCTTTAGAATTCGTTACCCTCACGGGGCCTCAGCTTAGCCCCTGCCAGCGTCGGCAACAAGGTCGTACCGTTACTCTTCGAGGAAAGAATCGTAGTCCGGTTCTGGTGGCTCGCCGTCGTAGATATTGAATTCACGGTTTTGCAGGTAAACATCGCGCATGAAGATATAAGAGTCGTTGGCATTTTCGATGTCTGCCTGGAAGGGCAGCAATTCAGCGCGTATGCTGATCAGGTCGACAACGGTAGGCCAGTACAGATCGTACTCCCGGATGGCGTAGGTAAGCGGGTGTGCGTAACCATAGAAGGCCCGGCCGCCCAGATCACGCAAAGTGTAGGGGCCAAGGAAAGGCATCACCAGGTAGCGGCTGTCTTTCCAACCCCAAACGGCCAGTGTCTGACCAAAATCTTCTTCGTGCTTGAGCAAGCCTTCCCGGGACGCCACATCAAAAAACCCCAGTAGACCTACCGTGGAATTGATCAGGAAACGGCCGGTGGCGTTAAACGATTCCTCGAATTGGCCTTGCAGCAGGAGATTGATGAAGGTTACAGGATAACCCAGGTTGTTGAAAAAATTACGCACTCCGCGCTGTGGTCCATCGGGCATGGCCTTGTCATAAGCCGTTGCAACCGGCCTGAATATCGCGCGATCAAAACCCTCATTGAAGCCATACATCTTGCGGTTGTAAGGCTCCCAGGGATCAATGTCCGGATCATTTAGTGTGGCATTCTTGGTGGCGCAGCCGGACGCGAAAAGAACAACTGCCAGTAGCAGCAAAATTCTTGTTGCCGGATCGCAAGCCTTCTTGTTCATGGTTTTGTTGTATTTTACGTTCATTAGTATTCAGCAACACTTAGAGACTTGAATCATTCAAATTGCGCGACTGCAGCTGCAACAGGTCCTCAGCCTCGCACAGCTTTGCCAGGCTGATCAGGTCGTCAGGAGCATGCAGAATCTGCAACAAAGCTCCGCGGTTCTTGGCACTCGCTTGCCATTCCAGCAGCAAGGCCAGGCCGGAACTATCCACTCTTTCAACCGCAGACAGATCAAGCTGCTTGATGCTTTTGCTTGCGCCGAATAATGTCTCTGCTTCTGTTGCAAGGTCCTTCACCGTTTTAAACGTGAGGTCGCCTGAAAGTTCTGCATTATCAGCAGAGGAAATCCGAATGGCGGCTGCTGCACTCATCAGTTGTTAATCTTCAATAACCACATTACCGGCGATTATGTCTGCCGTTACCTTGTCGATGCCATCCGCTTCCACGCGTGGCCCGATCTGATTACGGAACGTGATGACGTAGGAAATACCCTCTACCGTAACGTCAAAAGCCTTCCAGCCCTCAGCGCCTTTGCGAAAGGCATAATCTACCGGAGCCTGTCCACCGTTATCCAGTTTGATGCGGGTGCGCACGCGCGTGACTTTGTCCGTGTTATCGCCTTTCAGCGGCAGTATTTCGAGTTGATCGCTGGAGTGAAAAGCCAACAGGCCATCAGCATAACGATTGATCAAAACTGTACTCATGGCTTCGGAGAAGGCCTTGATCTGTTCGGCTGTTGCTCCGCGTGAGGATTTGCCCAGGATCAACCGGGCTGAAAACTCGAGGTCCAGCAATGGCAACAGGTCCTTACGCACCACGGCTCGCAATTGCTCCGGGTTGGCGGAATAGAGCTCGCGATTCTGGTTGAGGCTATCGAGGATGGTAGCGGCAGTTTGCTTGACCAGGCTAACCGGGTCATCGCTGGCATTGGCGAAAAGAGCTGCAGGCATAGCCAGGCTCAAAATCGCCAACCCTATAACAACTAATCTGTTTGGGGTTATTGAACGTTTGCTGTACATCATTCTGTATCCGTTTCAGTTGATTCGCTTTTACCGGTGTTGAACAGGTATTTACTGATAATCTGTTCCAATACCACCGCCGACTGGGTGATGAACAATTCATCACCTTCTGCCAGGTAATCCATGGCACCGCCAGGCTCCAAACCAACGTACCGATCACCCAGCACTCCTGAAGTCAGAATGGATGCGCCGGTGTCGGACGGGATTTCATTGAAGCGCTGAGCAATGCTCATGTTTACGATGGCTTCAAATGAGACCGTGTCGAGTTCAATAGATTCCACCAGCCCAACCGTCACGCCGCCAATCTTTACCGGCGCGCTGTTGCGCAAATCGCCGACATTGCTGAAGCGGGCGGAGATGGCATAAGTCTCCTTACCTATGTCCTGGCCATAATCCGTGGCACTTGTGGCCAGCCATACCAGGGCTGCAATGCCCAGCATCAGGAAAATACCGGAAGCGAGTTCGACTTTGTAGTTAGCGCGCATAGGGCTGCCTCAAACAAAAAAGGATGTCATGATGAAATCAAAAATCAGGATCAATACGGAGCTGAGCACTACGGTGTTGGTGGTGGCAGTACCTACGCCAGCGCCGGTGGGCTTGGCGGTATAGCCAAAGAACACTGCTACCAGGCTGACGATGCCGCCGAAGACCAGGCTTTTCCAGACGCCGCCCATAAAGTCTTTGCCGAAATAGACACCGGTTTGCAGCTTGCTCCAGAAAATGCTGCCATCCAGGCCCATTACCCCTACCGCGAAAACTACGCTGCCCAGAATGGCCAGGGCATTGAACATGGCGGTCAGCAAGGGGACGGAAATCAACCCTGCCAGAAAACGCGGTAACGCGATGCGTTGAACCGGGTCTATGGCCATCAGTTCCATGGCGTCGATCTGGCTGGTGGCGCGCATCAAGCCGATTTCAGCGGTGATGGCTGTCCCGGCCCGACCCGCGAATAGCAATGCGGTGAGCACCGGGCCCAGCTCACGAAACAGCGATTTACCCACCAGCAGGCTGACCTGATCCGAAGCGCCAAACTGCTCCAGTGCATTGATGGCTTGCAGGGATAGCACCATGCCCACGAAAAATCCGCAGATCATGATGATGACCAGCGATCGTGCACCGATCAGATAAGTTTGTTGCAGGGTGGACTGCACCAAATCCAGCCGCAGGCGAATTCCTGCCAGCATGCGGAACAGGAACAGCGAACATTGGCCGGCCGACTGGATCGGGCCCGCCATGTCTTTCAACCGAGTTATGATTTGTGAGTTGCCGTTAGCCATATCAGCCCACCAGACTCCAGGCCGGGCCAGCGCCTTTGTAGTGGAAAGGTATGGGGCCTTCCACTTTGCCGTTGATGAACTGGTCCACCCCGGCGTCCAGGCTGGCTGCCAACTCTGCTGGCGTGCCTTGGCCGGCGATTTTTGCCCCGGCGATGATGTAGCAATAATCTACCAGTTTGCTCATCTGCACCACGTTGTGGGTGACGATCAGGCTGGTCATGCCCAGTGCATCATTGGTTTCGCGCATCAAGTGGCGCACAGTGGAAACGGCGATCGGGTCCAGACCGGTCATGGGTTCATCGTATAGCATGATGGCAGGATCCAGTACCACAGCCCGGGCCAGGGCAACGCGCCGGGCCATGCCGCCGGAAAGTTCGTGCGGCATCAATTCTTCAGTACCGCCCAAGCCCACTGAATTGAGCTTGATCATGATCAGCCGTCGCATCAGCGCTTCGGGCAGGTTGGTGTGTTCGCGTAAAGGTGTGGCAATATTTTCGAATACCGTGAGATCGGTAAACAGGGCGCCATTCTGCAACAACACGCCAATGTTCCGGCGAAATTGATACAGCTCTTTCTGCGACATGCTGCTGATCTCAAGGCCGTTAACCTGGATACTGCCTGCATCGGGGCGAAGCTGGCCAGAAATCAATCGCAGTGCGGTGGTCTTGCCTGCACCGCTGGGCCCCATGAACGCGGTAATAGAGCCTTTGGGGATATCAAAACTGATGTCATCCAATATGGTGCGCCGACCATAGCGAAACACCAGGTTCTTGACCGAAATAATCGGTTCCTGTTGCTGACCCCGCGGATTGTTGTCGTTGTTTTCGATCACAAAAGACAGTCCTTTGCCAGCGCCTGAAAAAGTGCCGCTGCGGCTTTCCCACGATTAACCCACATTTTGATGAGGCATTGTATTAGATGTTCAGGATTTTCACGCGGAAATCACACGGTGCAGATTTTTACAGGCCGAAAAAAGAGAGGAAGCTTGCGCTTCCTCTCTGGTGTAGAAGTGGTGGAACTCCGCTAACAGTGGACAGCATATCCGCCTAGGCCTTTCCATCTTCATCCGGGTTCGCTTTGCTCTGTCGCTCGACTCCGGTCACAGACCTTCTACGTCCGTTCTTTTTTTATCGACGCCTCATTCCGGTGGGGTTTAGCCCGTTGGTTGCTGCGTCTATCTCCAGGGATCGCGTGTCCCTATCGAGTCACCCCTAATGGTACGACCGTTACTGACAGAGCCCGGTCGGGGCGACATGTCCAGTACCACCTGGACTTTATTCCGTTATTCTGTTGCCCTGTTTGCCTTCCGGCGGGTCGGCCTTCTGGCGGTTCGGACTTCTTCGAACGGGATGGACAGACTACGGCTACGGAGTAAAAGTGTCAACCCGAAAAAAGTGCCAGTTAGAGTTGTTTTCTGACTCATTGAATCAGGAAGACTTTCCAAGTCACTGAAAAAAATCTGAACATCATTTTGTCGCAAAAAATATTTCTGCGATGAAACGAATGGATTGCGCAAAATTAGATCAATCTGAAACGCTGCAACAGTAAAAATGTTATTCGCTGGTCAATCCCTTGTTCACTGAACCGGTTTACAATAAGTATTACGTGGCATACCGATTGTCGGCGGTACAAATGACAGCCCGCAATGAGGCGCGCAAGCGCGAAGGAATCAACTGAGTTGAGTTAATGAATGACCCGGAAAAATCCGTTGCAGCAAATTCGGCACTGGCGAAGTGGCTCAGTCCACGCTATCTGCGATTCTGGTTGGTAGTGCTTTTGCTGGCATACACGCTGGGCGGTTTTTTTGGAGCACCCTGGTTGCTTAAACGCCTTGCTATCAGGCAAGTAGCTGAGCTGGATCGTACGCTCAGCTTCGGCGACATCAAGGTCAATCCTTTTTTGCTCACGCTGCAAATGCTGGATACAGAGATGCACGATACAGATGGTGCTCTGCCGTTTTCCTACGATGACTACTTCTTCGATTTACAGGCCAGCAGCCTGTTTCGCTGGGCCTGGACCTTCAAGGAAATCCGCCTGGCTGGTTTGAAAATCAACTATGAGCATTTTGCCCCGGGTGACGATCGCTTTGGCCGACTGATCGACTCTTTCCCGGTTGCGAAGGAAGCCGAATCTGAAGTTTCCTCGGCAGGATTACCGCGTGTGGTAATTCAACGGTTGCAGTCAGTGAACTGGATGTGAGAGATAACCGACAGCAGGAAAAACTCGCCGGCTGGAAACAACTGGACGTCGAACGGGTAGAAATTGACCTGACAGCCAATACCTTCAAGACATCGGCGCTGGAAGGGCAGGTCAATGAATATGGCCTGGCCTGCATAGGCGGCAGTTTGAATGCCTGGGACCCGACCGGCTTCACCGATATTCAAATGACTTTCGGCAATTTGGGAACGGAGCGCATGACGCCCTATACCATCGAATTTGCCGGCTGGGAAATCGATGCGGGCCGCATGGATCTGGAGCTGGATTACAAGATCAACAAAGGCCAGCTCAACGGCACCAATGCGGTTGTCATTCGTGAATTGACGGTAGGGGACAAAGTGGCAAACCCATCCGGAGCCAGCTTGCCACTGAAGTTTGCAGTGGCGTTGTTGAAAGACAGCAATGGCGTGATTGACGTTGACTTGCCGGTGGAGGGTGACGTGAATGATCCCTCGTTCAAGCTTGGCGGCATCGTCTGGAAAGCCAACGGCAATTTGTTGTTGAAGGTGGCCACGGCTCCTTTCCGTTTGTTGAGCTCGCTGGTCGGTGTGGATTCGGAGGACTTCGGTACGCTGCATTTCAGCGCCGGTCAGGCAGAAATTTCTCCGCCCGACCGGGAGCAGTTGGTGAAGCTGGTCGACGCCATGCAGCAACGGCCTGAACTGCGTCTGGAAGTGGCTGGCGCTTATGTTGTCGAGGCAGACAAACAGGCGCTGCAGACGCAACAAGTCGATCAGCGCATCGAGGCGAGTGTTGCTGCAATGAAATCCGCTGGTGAGGCTCTGAGTACCGAGCAACGCCGCCGAGTGATGGAACAAATGCTGGCCAATTCAGAGCCAGGCTTGGATCTGCTCGCTTTGCAACAGGAGTTCAGCAGTATTCCAGCAGGTGAAGAACCTGAAAAAGCCGCTGCGGTGCTGCTGGATGAAACAGCCTACCTGCAAGCCTTGCGGCAGTGCTTGATTGATGCTGAGCCCATCGGTGAAACTGAATTGCTGGCCCTGGCTGAAGCGCGTGCCGACGCCGTGATGGCAGCCATTGCTGGCGATGGGACCGAAAGCCCGCTGGCAGTGGCTCGTTTGCCGGCCGTTGTGGTTGATGCTACGGATGGTGCTGAAGTGCCACTGGAATTGAAGGTGGAAGCAGCACTTGAGTAAAGGTTATTGGTTTGTTTTGCAGATTGAATTTTTGCTGGTAAGTTCTAAACAAATCCTGCTGGAGATTTAATTATGTCGAAATGGCTGAAAGAGCCTTTATTGCACTTCCTTTTGCTGGGGGCATTGATTTTCCTTGCCTACGACATGGTGTCTGATGAGCGCAGTGCAGATGAAATCTTCATTAGCGTCGGTCAGCAGGACAGCCTGATCAATACCTTCTCGCGAACCTGGCAACGATCACCGAATCCGGCAGAGGCAGCGTTCTTGACCATTGAACGCATAGCCGGGTTGTAGTGGCTGATGGCGATACGGGAAATCATACGCATGGGGCATCCCACACTGCGGCAGGTTGCGCGGCCGATCTTGCCCGCTGAGTTGGCCGAGCCATGGTTGCATGAATTGATTGAAGATATGCAGGAAACCCTGCCCGCAGCAGGTGGTATCGGTTTGGCTGCACCGCAGGTGAATGTGCCGGTGCGGGTGGCGATTATCGAAATCGATGGCGGCCCGTCGCGCTATGGTGATATTGAGGCCATACCATTAACCGTGTTTATCAATCCTGAGATAGAAGTATTGGATCCTGCCACTGCCGGCTATTGGGAAGGCTGTTTGTCGGTGCCGGGTTTGCGCGGCTTTGTGGAGCGTCCGCAGCATGTGCGGGTTAGCGCGCTGGATTTGCAAGGCCAGGAATTTACTCTGGAACTGCAAGGCTTCCTTGCCACGGTGTTCCAGCATGAGTTTGATCACCTCGATGGCAAGCTCTACGTGGACCGTTTGAAAGACATACGGCTGCTGGTTTTTGAAGATCAGCTAAGCGCCTTATAATCGTGAGATCATGCTGCCATGAGCCTGAAAAATCAGCAGCCTGGCAGTCAGAAACCTGCCCAGCAAGAAGAACTAATCGAAACCGAAGCAGGCCTGCGGCGTGAAATAAGCCAGCTCGGCTTTGCCACCATTTCACTGAATGGCGTTATTGGCGCTGGGATTTTTGCATTGCCAGCGGTAGCCGCTGCAGCTACCGGGCTGTTCAGCCCTTGGTTGATTCTGATTTGCGGCCTGTTAATCATGCCGATTGTGCTGTCTTTTGCCCGTGCTGCCAGCTTTTTTACCGTCACCGGCGGAGCCCTTGCTTATGTTAGCCATGCTTTCGGGCCATTTGCTGGTTTCCAGATTGGCTGGTTGTTTACTTTGTCCCGCGTTGCCGCCACCGCTGCCAACACCAACCTGATGGTGACTTACGCCGCCTGGTTTTACGAACCGCTGGGCGATGGGCTGGCACGTCAGCTCACGGTCAGCCTTATTCTGCTAATGATCATTATAATTAATATCGTAGGTGTCAAGCATGCTTTGCGGGCCATCTATGTGTTCACTCTGTTGAAGCTCCTGCCGTTGGGTTTGTTGGTTCTGCTGGGCTTGACCAAGCTGAATCCGGAAATATTCGCCGCGCAGGGATTGCCTACATTCGATGGCCTGGGTGAAACCATATTGGTGCTGATGTATGCCTTTGTGGGCTTTGAAAGCACCGGTGTGGCGGCCGGAGAAGCGCGTAACCCACGGCGGGATATTCCCCGAGCACTGGTTCAGTCCGTGGCGATCGTGGCCATCATCTATGTACTGGTGCAGTGGGTGGCGATTTCGGTTTCACCGAATATAGGCCAAAGTAAAACACCGCTGATTGAAGTGTCGCAACTCCTGATGGGCCCCTGGGGCGCTGCTCTGATTGGTTTGGGTGCGGTGTTCTCCATCATCGGCAATGTTTCGTCCATGATGGTTTCCGGCCCGCGTATGGTTTATGCCATGGGTAAGGCGCGAGTATTGCCGCAATGGTTTAGTGCCATACACTCGGGCTTTGCAACGCCGGCCAACTCCATCGCTTTTATCGGACTACTGAGTATTGTTCTGGCGCTCAGCGGTGGCTTTGTCTGGTTGGCCGCCATGAGCACGGTGGTCAGGCTGATCGTCTACGCGGCCTGCATATTGTCATTGCCCAAATTGCATACCGCTTTGAAACCAGGCCAGCAACCGTTTGATTTACCTGGCGGCTACACCATTCCTTTGCTGGGCTTGATCATCAGCCTGTGGCTGATCACGCAGGCAGCAGGCGATTCCTGGTTGTTTACCGGGGTTTTCATGGTATTTGGTACGGTCTTATATTTCCTGGCCGCACGCAATTGCTCAAAGATTGGCGCCGCAGATTCAGGGTGATTCAAAGCTGCTTTCGAAGAGAGGGATCTCTCCAGGGTCAGGTGGCTCCTCGTAAGCCGCTATGCAACTGGGACTATTGGCAGCCAAGCGGCCTTGAATCAGGTTTTGTACTGTGGGATGGAATTCTGACTTGTTAGTACCACAACCCGCGCCACTGGATACATGGCAATAACTCATTATTGTGCCCTTGCCGCCTGCCGGGCAGGAAACAGGGCCGGAATAGCAACCAGACTCGCCGCTGTAGCACTGGTCCAGCCTTGGGTTGTAACAGTGGGTATGCGGTGAACCCAAGTTGTGTCCGAGTTCATGTCCAATGTAAAGCGCCGTGTTTGATGCAGTCCGGCCGATGCCTATGGCATTGAAGCTGTAGCTTCCCACCGTACGTCCGCCCTGGGTTTGGCCTTTCTTGCAGTAAACATCCAGCCAGGCAATTCCGGAATAATAATAAGGTAGGACCCCCCGTCCACTGAACAAGGTGGCAAAATCACGATCAATGAAAGCCATGTTATTACGCCAGTAGGTGGCAAACTCGTTCATCTGATCCGAGGGACCGCTGGCGATGGAATAAGGGTCGGGCTCGGTGCGCAGGATCACATCACCAATCAATAAACGGGTTTCGATATCGCGTTCATAAAACACGTTCATGGCCAGGAAAGCGTCTGTAATCCAGGTCAGTGCGGTATCTGGATCATTGCTCATACCAGCCATCCACTCGTTGTCTGTGTCAACGGCAACCACCGCCTGGAAGCTGATCGATGAGCCGCTTGCTGCCGCACTGACACTCTCCGGGATAGGCGTGTTCAGGTTTTGCAGTGATTCTGGCGGCTGGTCACCCAATTGCATTCCGCAGCTGCTAACAGCCTCGGCTGGTTCTTCGATTGTCTGTATTTTGATGGCACCATTGAGCTGTCCCTGCAAGCTCATTTTGGAATTGCCTTTAGCCGCAAAGCCACTGACTTCACCCGTCTGGACATCGACTGCCAGCGCCACACCGGTGCTGCGGTTGGTGGCGATGAAAAACTGTCTTGCATCACGTTGCCATGCAACCACTCCGGTTGCGCCCATCAGCATCACGCGGGCCCCCGGGGCGAACAGCTCAACCCGCTGGAACTGCAGTGGCTCAGAGTCAGCACCGAGATAGTCATTCAGACTGGGCAAGACCAGTTTTTCGCCAGCCCGTGCCTTGGTCAATGCCTGGCTCTCACCAGTGCTGATGGTGGTCGCACCCGCTTGAATTCCGGGCTGCTCATAGTGAAAACCTGCCAGCGATGCTAGCGGCGGTGTTTTTCGGCCGAGTATGTCCTGCTCCTGCGCGAGCAGGGGACTGGCCAGACATTGAAACAGCAACAGAAAAGCGGTGGCTGATGAAATACTTTTCATCTTTTGTTCCTTCGAAATCCATTTCTTCAAGGCAGCGGGTTTCGCCATTGAGATGCCTAAATTAGACCTTTGTGAACTCTTTAAGTCAATGTTTTCCTGATATATAGTAAATTTACAACGCTGTACTGCTGATTTTTACAGGCGTCCATGCCCAACCCGTATGTTCGCAGTGTTTTGCTGGCCGGCTGCTTAACGCTTCACGTAGTGATAACGATCACCCAGCCGCTTCAGGCACGCCGTAAAACAGCGACTGATCTGGGTGGTGTTGCGGATTCGTTCGATTTTCGGCCAGGTAGCGCGCCGTCCCGCTTCGATCAAAAATTTGGCTTCTTTTTCTGAGTGATTGGCTATGATTTTGCTGACGTCGATGTCCTGTCGATCCGGCATGATATTGATATCACCACTGTAGTTTTGCGTCACCAGGGCGTGAGCCTTCTTTAAAGCGGAAGCCATTCCGGGCACTTCAAAATGTCGGTTGACCAATTCCAGCAGGTGCTCGATCTGCACTATAGGGCCGCGTACAACGGCTTCCTGCAGAAAGGGCAATATACCGGTTTTGTCGTCGCCATTGGCCATGAACGGCAAAACCAGCGGGTTGGTCTGGCTGACGATATAGTGATTCACGTTGTGCAGGCGGTTGACCTTTTCCTTGGGTATGTCTTCGTGCACTGAGCCATCCACCCAACGGCTTTGCGGCATATAGGGCACCGATTTACCGGTGAAATTCTTTGCCCGCAACTGCACCGGTGGAAACAGGCCCGGCACCGCGCTCGATGCCAGCGCTGCCTGGCGTATCAGCACATTGGGTGAGGTCAGGTAATTCAACAGGCGCGAAAATTGGTGTGGATCAGCAGGTGATACGGAAATATTCAGAATGCGCCCGGTTTTCTCGTAGGCTTCGAGGAAAGTCAAATCAGGAATGTTGCGCTCTATGGCTTTGCGTAACTGCTTCGGGTCGAGTATGCCTTCGCCTTTGAACAATTTGAGGATACCGATGGTGCTCACCCACTGGTACTTGAGCACATCAGGCAGCAGGGCCTTCTCCAGTTCGTCATCGGTGTGCGTTGCAACAAAGCCGGCCACAATAGAGCCGGCACTGGAACCGGTGATAACGTCCGGCATCAGCTTCTGCTCCAGTAATTCTTCGATCACGCCGATGTGGAACAGGCCATAAGAAGCGCCGCCGCTGAGCAAGAGGGCTGATCGGCCAAAACTGCGTGCTGCGCGATTGAAAAAGCGTCGCTTACGTGAGGGTGGCAGCGATTTCACGTTGGCATCGCAAAGCAGGTCCAGCGATGCGGTAACCTCATTCAGGTAATGGTTAATCAGTTCCTTGGTGCCGGCCCGGGCTTTCTGATAAAGCACCGGATTGGCCATATTGCCCAGGTTGCCGTGCAGCTCTTCGCGCAGGCGGAACACCATCTGGTCATAATCTTTGCGCCGCCGCAGGCGCTGCAACACGTCAACACGTGAGTTGATCAAACGGTAATCGTAATCAGCCGATTCTTCGAGCTGGCGCCAGGCTTCGCTGCCATCCAGCCGGTCCTGTGCAGTGCTGGCTTCCAGCCACTGCTGGTAATTCCCGGCCTCGGCCAGCTCTTGCTGAAGATTTCTTGCTTCCTTGCGCATACTACTCAATCATCGCAGCTTGATGGCCAGCGCAAAGCCGACCAGCAGTGCGCCGGCCAGCCACCAGGCTGCGTTGCGGGGTAAATATGACGAGCGGATATAGTCATCACTGATGCCATTGATGGCCCACAGGTTACCGCTTCCCTGGCCGACAACCAACTGCCCGCGCATGCCTTTCTCCATATGTTGTGGCAAATCGCAGTGCAGCAAATAGGTTTGGTCATCTCCCGGAACAATAAACGTACCGGTTTTCTGCGCGCCGCCCACGGCCTCAATATGAAACATGCCAGCCGGATAAAGGTATTTTGGCAGACCGTGCACCATCCATTGGTGCCTGACTTCATCTTCGTTGATAAAGGTCAATTCGATCCGGCTGCAGGGCTCAACGCGGATCTCTGGCTCGCTCATGCCAAAGATCATGCCCGGCTCGTCGCCGGCATAGGCCCGGCCGGCATGAACGGTGATCAGGTGGTCGCGACTGATGGCTTCGCAATCGCGCGGTAACTGGTCGCGATTTTCGTTCATCACCGCGCCATCCGCGTCCACTGTCATAGTGTGCTGCCCATGATCCATGCCCTGGTGCGCGCTGTGATCGACCGCGGGCTGTTCCTGCGCCTGCACCTTCAGCACACCAAACAGCAACGCCACCAGCAACAATAACGGGCGACGTAAAATCATCTTCAGCGAATAAGCCAGCGAACAAAAACACGCAACAACAACGCTGCCAATATGCCCAGCGCCAGGGCCAGGCCAAGCAGGCGCCACAACAGCCATCGATCCTCGCCGGCATCGTCCAGCAGACCGGGCAGGTAACTGCGCCACACCGGTACTTCCTTGCGGTAGTAAGCAGCGGTGAAAAAAGCATCCCAGGGTATGCCCTGGATTTTCGGCCAGCCGTTGTCGTTCATGTATTCGCGATACACGATGGCGCTTTTATTGCCGCCGTGGCCAATACCATCGGTAGTGGTGCCCTGGTACTGATGGTCGTGAAACATCCAGATACCGGGGCCGTAGGCGTGCAGGCCGTCGTTAATGAGGTCGAGATCCAGGTCCACCCGTTCGGCCGTCGCAATCCACTTTACGTCTTCAGGTGCGCGTACCGCTTCTGGCAGCTCTACACCATCTTTATGCGTTACCGTGAACTTGTGGCCGTGGGTATGTAGCGCCAGCCCTTTCACGCCGCCGTTCACCACCCGTAGCTTGATGTGGTCGCCCTCATCGCCCACCACCAGCGATTCGCGGAAAGCATAGGGGAAAGAACGGCCATTGATGGTGAAGTAATCCTGAGTGGCATCGGTGATGTCGTAATCGCGGGTCATGGATTTCGTAATAACACGCGGATCGTTGCTGATGCGGATGCGCTCACCCAGTTGCTTGTCGAGGTCGAGGTAATGCAGGTCGTACTCGCTGGTGTATTCCTCGCGTGAGGTGACGGAGCGAACCCTGACATGCCCGGCACCTACGTTCAGGGTTTGCAGCCAGTTGTTGGGCCGGTTCTCCTCGATGATGAACAAGCCCTGCAAGCCCATTTGTACATGCACGTGGGCCTCTACGTGACAGTGGTAAAACATGGTGCCCGCCTGCCGCGGCTGCAGTTCATAAGTGCGGGCAGAGCCGGGCAAAACCGGAATTTCACTGACCATTGGCACGCCGTCATTGCCTTCGCCGGTGACATCCACAAAAGGATGATCGGCACCGTGCAGGTGAATGGTGTGCGGCATGTAGTGGCTGTTTTCCAGCGTGATGCGCACCACATCACCCTGCTCGATGCGGATGGCAGGTGAGGGCAGCCGAATCTCCGGCCGCGCTTGTTGTGATTCAAAATTTTCCACTGCCATGCCAGTGAGCTTGGGTGCGAACACCCACAGCCCGGGTTCGATGCCCGGCGCGATGGCATAGCGTGTGACTGGTGTATCAGCGATGGGTGAGCCACCATTCAGCTCGGCTACTTCCAGGCGGATGTGAATCTCGTCCGGGTCACCGTCGCCATCCAGATCGCGGCCGATTTCCACCGCATCGGCGGTCAGGCCGCTGCGCATCAGGGTGTCGGCAGACACATTATTGGTACCCTTTACCGAGGCGGCCACCAGCCAGGGGTTATCGGCCACGCAAGGATCGGAAGCCTCTATTTCAACGCCTTCGATTTCGTGTGCGGCGCGCCAGTCTTCCGGGTCTTCCGGGCAGAACACTTCCGGTGGCTCGGTGGCCCGGTGCATTTCATGAATTGCCGAGGCGGGCATCGAAGCGGGTAGGGGCCGATCAGCCGGCGCTCCGAACCAACTGGTTTGCAGCCGTTTGATGGCTTGCGGATACCATTGTGGTGGATAGCTCAGCAGCGCCAAAACGATGGCAAAAATCCACAGCCAGCGACGTTTCATGATGACTCTCTCTGCGTGCGTTTGATCCCGGCCTGTCGTCGCCAACCGTACACTGCCAGCAAGCCCATGATGGCCAATGCCAGTAGTGCTGCCTGGTAACGCGGGCGGCCTACTTCAAAAGGAAATACCGAGCGATAGATTTTCTCGCTGCTGGGATGGCCAGCCGTAACGATACCGATGTACTCGCCTGGTTCGGTAAATTCATATTCTGTTTGCAACGAGGCATCGCCTTCTATCGACGGCGCTTTATAGAACAGGGTTAAAGGCCGCAGATCGGCCAGCTTGGCCACGTCTTCCCAAACCGCAAAACGTCCCTGGTCGGTGGCATTACGGATGATGCGGAAGTCCACCGGCACCTCTTTCAGGCTGGGGTGCAAATAGTCCAGCACGAACAACGTCAGGCCGGTTTCCGGCAAATCCTCACAGAACTCAGTATTTCCGCCGGTATCGGGTTGGTAGGCGGTGAAGCGGGCGCTGTAGAAATCAATGTGCATGGTGCAGCGTTCGCCTTCCATCACTACGCCGCCGCCGGCCAATAGCAGCGGGGAAAATAAACAGAGCAGTGTTGCCAGCAAACCTATAAAACGCATGATGTCAGCTATTCTTCCTCTGCCAGGCCTGAATAGCCAGGTAAATCGGAATGGAAACCATGGTCATGATGGCGGCACTGAGCGCGCTTTGTGGCGTAGCAGCGGCCATGATGACGGCAATCAGAATCCAACCCAGCAGGCACACGATGGTGGTCCAGGGATGGCCCCAGGCGCGGTGCGGCCGATCCAGATCGGGTTCCCGGCGGCGCAATACCAACACGCCGATCAACAAGGCGCTGTAGAGTACGACGAAAAACAAGGAACACAGGTTCAAAAGGAATTCAAAACCTCCCGCCATGATCAAGCCGGCAGTGGCAGCCCAGGTTAGAAACACCGCAAACATGGGATTGCCGTGGCGGCCCACGGTAGCGGCACGGCGGGTGCTGAAGCCATCTTCCGCCATCGTATACAAAATGCGTGGCGCAGACATGTAGTTGATGTTCTGGTGTGCCAGCAGGAAAAGCACGGCCGCAACAATTACAAAAGTACCGCTGCCAGCACCCCAGGTCAGGTCCAGTGCGCCGGACAAGGCCAGCTCGTGCCCGGCCAGCGAGGCCAGCGGAACACTTATGGCCAATGCGGTGTTGAGGAACACGTATAGCACCAGCACCAGCAGAACACCGCGAATGCATGCTTGTGCCAGCACCTTGCCGCCACCGCGGATTTCGCCGCCGAAATAAGCCGGAATCAGCCAGCCATCGTAAGTGAAAACCACTGCGGCAATCACCAGACCGATTTGTTTCAGGCCGGGCTCGGCGATCACGCCACTGGCCGTAGCCGGGTCGGCTGGGCCGGCCAGTAGCAACGCCAAAGCCAGGCTGATGATGATCAGGCCCATGCCCGTTGCGGCGATTTGCTGCACACGTGAGGCCAAAACCACGCCGCGCAGTTGCAAAGCTGCAAACACGCTGGTGATGCTGAGTGCCAGTGGGACTTTCCAGCCGATCAAGCTGGGAAACAACAAGGCCAGGTACTCGGCCAGTACAATGGATTTAAGTGCAATGGTTGCAGGGTAGCTGAGCCAGTCCACCCAGCCCATCAGGAAGCCATAGTAAGGCCCCAGCGAACGTCGAAGCAGTGCGTAATAGCCACCCGAGCGGGGCGTTACGCTGACCAGTTCAGTTACAACCGCGGTACTGAGCAGGGCGAACAGGCCCACCAGCAACCACAGCACGACGTAATAAAAAGGATCTGGAATGACGGCCACGATCTCACCGGGATTGCGCATGATGCCAAGGCCGATCATGGTGCCCACGCCGGCAGCGATGGCGAACCCACCACCGAGGACACGCTTCAGGCCAGTGCCCTGCTCTATGCTTTCTGCCAGTTCAGCAGCCATCGCTTTCCCGCCTGCAGTCAAATTCTGTTACCGAACATTGTTGACCATCTGCACCGACCGCTTTGGTGGTGATTCGGCGGCCAGGTAGTAGGGTTCCATCTTGGGTGCCAGGCCAGCCAGGGTCTTCTCGCGATTGGCCGGATTGGGATGCGTGCTGAGAAACTGCGGTGGTTTGCCGCCCGGCAATTTGTTCATCTTGCGCCACAGGGTGACTGCGGCATCCGGGTCGTAACCGGCTTTGGCAGCCAATTCAATACCGATTTGGTCTGCTTCGGTTTCAGCGGTGCGGCTGTTAGGCAGTGTCACCGCCAAAGCAGCGGCTCCAGCGGCTCCTGCCATCGCAGCACCTTTGTTGTCAGCCGCCACCCCAACCGCCAGTACACCGATACTGCTGGCCATGGCTATCGACATTTTTTCCGCCGTGTGATTGGCCAGGGCGTGGGCAATTTCATGGCCCATCACCTGGGCAATCTCGTCATCGGTGGGTTTGAGCTGTTCAATCAGGCCGGTGTAAATGGCCATACGTCCACCTGCCATGCACCAGGCGTTAACCGTTTCCGGATCATCGATAACAGCCACACTCCATTTCCAGTCGGCCGAGTCGGGCCGAGTGATCACCGCCTGCGCTACCAGACGCTGGGTGATGGTGTTGATGCGCTGGATCAACGCCCGGTCGGTGGACATCTTGCCGTCTTTCTTGAAGTTGCCCATTTCCTGGGTGTAGGCCTGGGCAGATGAACTGATGGCGGTATCTTCGGAAACCAGCATCAGTTGCCGCCGGCCGGTCGGGCTGGTGGCGCAGGCGCTCAACAGGCTGGTACATAAAAGGACGATGTGCAGGCGGGATATGGCTTTGGACATGGCTGGACTCCACGGCATGGGTCAGGAGCCGGTTGCAGCTTGCCGGCAGGTCACATCACTCTCGCACCGTGGCCCGTGAAATGCAATGCAGCGGTTTTTCCGGGTGCGACTCCGCAAGCCCAAACCGTTATAATTTGCGCCCTGGAGTCCCAAAGTGCACTGCACCATGAAACTATTTGACCACCCCGATTTCGACCAACATGAATCGGTGCATTTCTTCGCCGATCCGGCTACCGGCCTTAAGTTGATTATAGCCGTACATTCCACCGCCTTAGGGCCGGCTGGAGGTGGCTGCCGTCGTTGGGTGTATGCCAATGAAGCCGATGCGATCACGGATGTATTGCGCCTCTCGCGTGGCATGACTTACAAGTGCGCAGTGGCGGGCTTGAACTATGGTGGCGGCAAGGCGGTGATAATGGCCAGCGAAGCGGCACCCAAAACGCCCGAATTGCTGGCTGCACTCGGACGCGCCATCGATTCACTAGGTGGAGCCTATGTCACCGCTGAAGACGTGGGCATGACAGAAAACGACATGCGCATGGTGCAACAGGAAACCGCCTATGTTTCGGGCCTGCCGCAGGACAGCGGACGTGCTGGCGGTGATCCTGGCCCGTGGACGGCATTGGGTGTTTATCTGGGCCTGAAAGCCACCGCGCAGCACAAGCTCGGTACCGACACCTTGAAAGGCGTGCGCGTGGCCGTGCAAGGGGTGGGCAGTGTGGGCGGCGGCCTGTGCCATTACCTGGCCAAAGAGGGCGCAGAAATATTCGTTGCCGACGTGAACCAGGCTAACCTTGATATTGTCAGACGCGATGTGCCCGTCACTGTGCTGTCCCCGGATGACCTTATTGCCGCCGATGTGGATGTGCTAGCACCCTGCGCTTTGGGCAAAATCCTCAATGCCCGTAGTATTCCCACTATACGTGCGAAGGTTGTAGCGGGTGCCGCCAACAATCAACTGGAAGTCGACGCCGATGGGCAGGCCCTGGCCGATCGCGGCATCCTCTATGCCCCTGATTACGTGATCAACGGTGGCGGTATCACCAGTTGTTGCTTTGAATACTTCGGCGCTGAATCCGACCAGGAAACCCGTGAAAGCATCGAGCAGATCCCACAGCGTTTGCTGGATATCTACAAGGAAGCGGCCGAAACCAGCCAACCCACCAATGCGGTTGCTGATGCATTGGCCCGGCGGATTGTTGCTGCTGGGAAGGTTAGCTAGCGTTCGAAATTCTGGCGTTAACTATAGCTATTAACAGGTGCTATACTCGGGTCTGTTCACGCAAACCAGAGCGGCTCATGTCAACCAAATTTTCAGAAGATGTTGTTCCTCTGGCCGATTTGAAAGTTAACCCTGGGAAAATCGTGGCTCAAACCAATGCAACCAAACGCCCGATCTTAGTGACCAGTCGTGGCCGCGGCGTTGCCGTAGTACAGGGGCTTGAAGAGTATGAAATTCGGGAAGAAAAGCTGCAGTTCATGCAGGCGATGGCGAAAGGATTGCTGGAAGTTAAAGAAGGAAAACTTACTGATCTAGAGGATGTAAAAAGGATGCTGGGCCTTGAGAAATGAAGGTCAAGTTTACCGATTCGGCCATTGAAGACATCCAAGATATTCTCAGCTGGTATACGTCACAACTGGCCCCAGACATTGGGCAACAGTTGGTTACCGAAATTATCGAACGAGCACAAACACTTGCCGATCATCCGAACATTGGCAGAGTCGTGCCCGAGTATGCCAATCCCAACATTCGTGAACTGATTCACCCACCTTTGCGGGTGATTTACGAAAAAGACAAGTCATTGATTGCCATCGTTCGGGTTTGGCGCAGTGAAAGAATGCTGCAACTACCTTAGATCAGCGTTATGCAAACCCTTTCCTTGCTGATCGACAAACTACCCCTGCAGTTCGTCGTCTTCTTTCTGGCGGCCGCAGCATTCAGCACCGTTTATATCACCCAGCCCGTACTACCGATTCTGACCGCCGAATTCGGCGCCGACCCGGCACTGGTTTCACTCACCGTTTCTGCCGTAGTGCTGGGCATCGCCATTTCCATCCTGCCGATTGGCATACTGGCGGACCGTCTGCCAGTACACAAAATCCTCATGATCGGCGGCATTGCCGTAGCCGCCTGCAGCATGGTGGCCGCGCTCACCGATAACCTCTGGACGCTGATTGCGGTGCGATTTGTGCAGGGTCTGTTCATTCCCACTCTCACCACCTGCCTGGCCGCTTACCTGGCGCGCACCCTACCGCCGGAACGTTTGAATGTGGTGATGGGCAGTTATGTGTCCGCCACCGTTACCGGTGGACTGGGTGGGCGTTTACTGGGCGGTTGGTTGCACCCACCCGCGCACTGGCGTTATGCCTTTGTCACCGCAGCCGTACTGGTGCTGATCGCAACTTACATTGCCGTAAAGCGCCTGCACGAAGCCGCACAAGCAGCACATCACAGCAGCGGCGGACTGGGCCTGTGGGCCATGGCCAAACGACCCGATCTGCTACGCCTGTTCATGGTCGCCTTTGCCTCAATGTTCGTGTTCTCCTCGGTGTTCAACTTTCTGCCCTTTTACCTGGCCGCGCCACCCCTGTCCGTACCCGTGCAGTGGATTACCGCCCTCTACCTGAGCTATGTGCTGGGCATTCTGGTCGGACCAATAGCAGGCCGAATCAGCAATCGCTGGGGCAGTGGTGTAGCCATGGCAGCAGGCACCTTGTTGCTGGCAGCGGGCTTAACGCTTTCCCTGGCCCCGTCCATGTGGGCCATCGGCTTTGCACTCGCCGCCGTCTGCACCGGTTACTTCAGCGTGCATGCATCCGCAGTAGGCGCCGTGAACCAAAGCCTGGAAACCGGCAGAGGCCGCGCTAACGCCTTGTATGTATTGTTCTACTACGGAGGAGGCTGGTTTGGTATCACCAGCTCGGGCATCGCCTATTCAAAAAGCGGTTGGTCAGGTGTGGTGATGTTGTGCCTGGCGATGCTGGTCATACCGTTGTATTGCGGGGTTGTGCAGCAGCGGAGTAAATAACAGATCAGAACACCGTGGATGGCCTATCGATATCAAAAAATTTGGAATCTCCGAAATTCAGCCAATAATTATGCAATTCAATTGTTAGCGAATACTCTAAGCTGCCAAAACACGCGCAATCTTTTTACGTGAAACGCCCAGCGCAAGCAGGGACTTAACCAGCAAGTCCATTGCAACCGACACATCAGACGATTCCATTTTTGCCACTCTTGATTCGCTTATGCGCTTTCATGGTTGAATACACTCAATTCTCGATCGTTGCGAAAATGATATGGCATATATGACATAGAGACAATGATAAAACTCGATAATGGCACACACTAAAGTCTACGCGCTTGATTTTATCACTACATTACTGTCGCCTTGTCTCAAACTACTGATAATAATCAGATAAACACTTATTCATGGTCTATAATACTGGATGTAATACCAGTATTAAATCCAACAGGAATCGAGCCATGTATACCGATCATTCAGACTCCGAAATCTACTCAGATCCGTCGAACCAGACATCTCAAACTACTGTCGCTTGCAGCTTCCGAAAAGAACATAAGCGCAAATCCAAAAAGCGTATTTCCCGGTTAAAGAAGCTGGAAGACGGCATCACCACGCTGGCTGCGCACATGGACGCTGCCATGTATCGCTGGTTGGAAATGGTGCGGGAGTT
>Ga0163153_10002775_pt1 | contig 24573 bp, 24 predicted proteins | sample OliLakLV19MP6IB1_FD_148629 | JGI IMG/M metagenome (GOLD analysis project Ga0163153, IMG submission 148629) | Freshwater microbial mat bacterial communities from Lake Vanda, McMurdo Dry Valleys, Antarctica - Oligotrophic Lake LV.19.MP6.IB-1 | ecosystem: Environmental > Aquatic > Freshwater >...
GTATCGGCTTCCTGTCAGAACTCTTTTCCGCTCGCACGTTCATCGGTGTGGATGCCCAAACATTTCTGCTTGTCGGTATCCTCGGCGGGTTTACAACCTATTCGGCCTTTGGCCATGACACGATGAACCTGATCCGAGGAGGAGACGTTGGACTGGCGTTGTTGAACGTCGGCGCTCAAGTGCTGGTAGGTCTTGGCGCAGTGTGGCTTGGCTACACATTAGCTGCTGGGATCTGGCGGTGACTCCCCTCAAGGGTTATGGTGTTGTCCCATTCTCGAGAGTATTTGCAGGCGCCAGAATGTCGTCGGTCACGCGCAGACTCCTTCAACGATGCTGAGGGGCCCCTTGGTCGGGACCACGCGGGTCAGCTTCAACCCGGCCTCTGCAAACAATGCCGCGAATTCCTTCTTTGTGCGCTCGCGTCCTCCAATGATGAGCATTTGAATGTCGAGGAGTTTTCCCCAGCTTGGGTCATTGCCGGGAGCGATGACGTTATCGACGACGAGGACTTTTCCCTTCTCGTTCATCGCGGCGCGGCAATTCCTGAGAATTTTCACGCACTCTTCATCGTTCCAATCATGGAGAATGTACTTCATGATGTAGGCATCGCCGCCTTTTGGTACGGTCTCGAAGAAGCTCCCGGATTCGAGCCTGCAGCGCTCCTTGATTCCCTTCGCAGTGACATGCTGGTCCTTCTCAGCGCGAGCGATGACAGAAGGTTGGTCGTAGAGTATGCCCTTCAGTTTTGGGTTGGCTTTGAGGATGGTCGCCAGAAGGCTGCCATGTCCGCCGCCGACATCCACCAGCGTTTGGATCCCCGAGAACTTATACGCGGCTGGGACCGTCGGATTTTCGGTTGTCGAAATGCTGGTCATCGATTCGCCAAAGACCTGAAGGTCTTCGGTGTGTTTTTCGAAATACTCAAAGAGCGGAACACTGTGGGCCTTGAAGAACGGCACCTCGCCGGTTTTGACACCATGGAGGAGTTCCTTCCAGGCGTCCCACCCCCAGTTCTCGTTGATCATGAGCGCCCATGCATGCATGGAGGTGGGGGCACCCGTCTGAAGCGTTGCGGCGAGCGGCGTGAGTTTGAACCGTCCGTTCTTGGTTTCTGCGAAGACGCCGACACTTGCCAATGCGCGAAGGATACGGTAGAGCGCCCGCGGCTGGACATTTGCGGCTGCCGCCAAATCGTCGATGGTGCGCGGTCCCTTCTTCATAAAGTCGGCCAGCTTGAGTTTCGCGGCGACATGAACGAGGCGCGCGACCCAGTATCCGATGGTGAGGTTTCGTATGACTTCCTGTGGTAACAGTTTCTTGGGCATGACGAGTCTCCTTACAAGTAAATCTGCATGATCTCCCAGTCCAATGCATCTTCGCTACAGGCTCCCTGTGCAGGAAAGGAACGTAGCATCAACAAACTATTGAGAACAAGTCAGGTAGAAGGGGAGAGGGGGTATGCCGTTCCTGTCGATTAGCTGTGAAATTCGAGCCGGTATAGGTCTGTGATAACTGCGAGCGTATAACTCTGGCAGCGCGCTATGCATCGGTGTGGGAGGAGTCCAGAAATGACTCCCGACGCCTTTTCATGTCCACTCATATTACAAGATGAGGCCTCTAAACTCTCGGCAATTTAGATCAATCGGCAAGCCGATTGATCTTACTCGGCAGTTTTTACTTCTTCTTCATGCACATGCAGAAACAGCTCTTGCCTGATTTCTTGCAGCTTGGTTTTAACTTTCGCCTCGTTCTCGCGCCCTATCCGCATGAGAGTCCTCTGGCCTATCGAGCGCCCTTCAAGATCAGGATCAGCATAGACGTAGACTATTTTGGGCTGAAGGAGCTTCACGGGTTCTTTGATATCCGGTGCGGCCAACAGATTGTCGATGACTTCGATCACACGGTCATTGAAATATTTATTGGGGTAGCCCAGCTCCTCGTAAGACTTCTGAAACAGCGGATAAAGGCGAAGATACAGCGCCACTAATTTCTCGGTGCTCACCACTCCGGCAAGATGCACATATGACGTATAGCGGGCTGCGTTTGTTGGGCTAAGGCTCATGTCCCCATCCGTCACCGAAGCAACAAGGTTGCCCGGCACCGGGGTGATCGGCGTCGCGTTCACTGGCAAGCTCTGGTTCGGCAGATTATCAATAGTGACGACGATATTGTGGATGATTTGTTCAACGCGGAAGATCTTCATCACTGATTCTTTGCCCATCAAGCCGGCCAAGGCGTCAAGCATAAAACTATCGCTCTCCCCCAGCTGTGGTAGCGGAGACTGTGCCTCGGGAATTTTCACCACTTGGCGCAGCACCGGCTTAGGCGGTGCAATCAGCGGCGGTGGCGCGATAGTTTCTACTGCGTTAGGTTCAGGCTGGGTCTGCTGCCAGTAATAATACGCAGCAAGAGCACCACCGAGAATGACTACGGCAATCACTATGAATTGTTTCATCGGCACGCCATTATTTGATACGCATACGCGTTCGATATGTTTCCATCACCAAGCTACAGCAGAAGCCCGAAAGAAATGGATGTGACCGTTTCCGACATCCAGGAGCTCTTGCCACACGTGACGCACGCCGACGTCTTCGTACGGATCCCTGTTCCCTGGCGTAATCGTAGCCGGTGCCGGGGGCGTAATCCAGAAAAATGTCGTGGCAGTTGGAGCCCGTGGCCGTCCCGCTCGCCGCGCGACATGCGCGTGTAGTGGCGACGTGTTCTGCGCGACGATGGCACCAGGGTACTCACAGCGCAGGCTACTATGCAGATGTCATAGTGAAAGATGTGATCTCAATACGTACTTGCCTCTTAGCGGGATGCTGAAAAAGTCCGCCAGCGGCGTTCTCACGTCGATCAGAGGCTCAACGTACCGAAGCGTACGCCTGGCCTCTTCGCTCGTTGCGGCCTTGCTGGACAGCCTTTTTGAGCATCCTGAAGTGATTCGGGCTTCAGCACCGTACGGAAAATTCCAACCATGTGTTCGGCATCAACTGAGTTTTTCCCCAGCTTCTTAGGCCAGAGGCATTGAATGGGTAAACAACACGAGGGGAGAGTCGACCGACGAATCGGCGGTTGCCCCGCCCCGTGAAATATTTCATTACCAGACGCGACCTCAATTAACGACCCCACTACATTTGCCAGATCGGGTTCTCGAAACATCTGCCATAGGGGCGTGCGGCCTTTGCATCCTAACGCCGCACCGCCTCCTGCTTGCAGCTACGATAACTCATCGTTCACGATTTCTTCGTCCTTCGCAGACAACCGTGAGATGAAGTCGGCCATGGCCTTCAGTTGCGCTCCTCCTTCTTCTCCTTCGATGCCGCGGTTTTAGCCTCCCGCTTGGCCTGTTCGGCCGCTGCGAATGCCTGAACACCGGCCGAGACCACCTGTCCTATTCCCCCGATATCGAGCCGGCGAGACATGCACATGGCCTCGATGCGATTCTCGTCGAACCCCTTGTCCTTCATCACGATCATCTCTTCGACGTTGCATGTGGGTTGAGTCACGCATGCAGTGGATGTACACAGTACTATGGCTGAAGCGAACGTGGTGATTAAGCGTTTCATGGCGCTGCCTCCTTCTTATGAGGTTTTCTCATATTCTGCCTTGACGGCTTCTCCAAACGCCCGACGGGACTTCACTACGTATACAGAGCAAACGAGATGCCAGCATGGGGCAGGATCGTTAAATCATCGGATGGTATCCTCACTATCAGTAATTTCAACGTCGTACGTCTTACTGATCAATGACACATGCGCCAGGCGCACCCGATGATCACAGACGCTTGTATTGAAAGAGATTCATGAGGTGGATCAAATCTGATTCAAGAGAAGAGCTCGGCAAGTTCGAGAACTAGCTGAGCCCATACAGAGATGAGCGGAGGTGACGTCCATACATTCACATCGGCGCGTCCCATGAAGGCATTCAGAGACTGCGCGGTCCGCGAGCAGGAGGATGACTAAGTTATGGGCTTAGTTCGAAATGGTTGTTGGGGGGGGCGGAAAGCCGGCAATCAGTTGGTAGCAGGTGGCGTTCCACAAAAACTGTTTTACGAAGTGTGTTTCGGGTCTCGTCTTAGGTCGGACGCACTGAAGGGGGAAACGACAAGAGGGGGGAGCCGACGACGAATCGGCGGACAACCCCAGCCCCGCCCCGCAAAATATTATATTACAAGACGCGACTCCATTTATAAACTCTTGGAAGCGCAGGGTTAGCCATGGAGCAACCAAAATATGAGGCCAATTATGCCAGTACAAACGGCAGTCAGTATAGCAAACAGTATTTTACTGAAACTCTTTTTGGTTTCTGCGCGACGATTGATTTCGTTGCTGACAACTGTGTGGGCACCTGTTCCGACTCTGTACATGTTTGCCATGTGAATAAGGTTTTCAATTGTCTCTGAAAGCGCTTGTTTCGGAGTAATATCTGCTGACATACGTGGCCTTAAAAAAATATTGGAAGAGAAAATTCGGAATTGCTTCGAAATATTTGCAACTATGCGTAGAAGAATTGACGGAGTAATGACGCCTAGTGTTGATTGAACTTCCGGCGTTTCTAACCACGCGCTGATAATGCACTTAGGTCTAATAGTCTAGCTCAGCCCAGTCCTGCTGTAACTAAGTGGAAGTAAACCATCGGCTGGATGGCCTTGTTGGTGGCATTTCTCTACCAGTACCCTAGCTTCTGAAGGTCAGCGATCAAAGCTTCTTGTTCTGCCTTAACGATCGGCTGCCACTTATTCATTTCCTCGCCACGAGCGCCTATGTTGTCGAGGAGTTCCTGCACCGGCTTGGAGCGATCAACTTTTGTGATGTCCAGACCTTGATTCGTTGGGCCCACACCGACTTGCCAGTCGGCCAATGAGACATACGCGAATTTCAGATGCTCGCGTAGCTGCGGATCGGTGGAAGTCGCAAGGATTTGGATGATTGAGCTCTTAATTTCTTCTTTTGGGTAAGGAAGAGACCGCACGTCAGCCACTGATCCTGGGACAGGACCGCGCGCAAGAATTTCACCAAATTCGGACACCACGATATTGGGTGTAGCGATCGGCGCACTGGACGGCTGTCTCTTGGGATCAAAGATTCGAGAGAAGAGACTCATCCTGACGCTCAACTATTCAGTCTGCTGTAGTCTACAAGTGAAGCATGCCAAGGCAGCCTCGGCGATCCGTTGCGGACAAGTCTACTGCAAAGTCGTACACTTATCCATTGCGCAGTCTATCTGTTATTAGCCAGCTTTATATCCAGAACAATCTTTTGTCCCAGGAGAGGAGCAGCCAGGCTGGCCTTCTATTGAGCGCGTCCAACGAGGGCCTTCTCAGGCCGCGCGTTGCGCGAGCACAGGAGACTATCTTTCTGCATTCCTGCTCAGGTATTTTCCCCTCCGCACGTTCCTTTTAGCGGGCGGGATGGGAAGGTTCCTAACCGCGCGCATCGAGGGACCACTTTCCTAAGTGGGGCCTCTGCGAGCGAAGGGGACTTCCCATTCTGCCCGCGTCTTCCCTCCCTTGACTGCCCTTTCCACCGGCTCCTATAATCTCCTCATCCTTCTTCCTGTAACCGACTGAATCATTTAGAAAAATGGCAGAATTTACGCACTTCAACGAGTCGGGGCGGGCGCGAATGGTCGATGTCAGCGCGAAGGACTCGACCGAACGGGCTGCGACGGCTCAGGCCACAGTGTTTCTCCAACCGGAAACCCTTGAAAAAATTCAACGAGGCACGATTGCCAAGGGCGATGTCTTGTCCGTCGCGCAGGTGGCCGGCGTGATGGGAGCGAAGAAGACTCCGGACCTCATTCCTATGTGCCACCCGATTCTCCTCACCAGCGTTGATATCTCATTCAAAGAAGAAACTCAGCCTGATCGTGAAGGCCGTTGTTCGATCACGATATTGGCGACGGCCAAGACGACTGGGCCGACAGGGGTGGAGATGGAAGCGATGACGGCGGCCTCGGTAGCAGCTCTCACAATATACGATATGTGCAAAGCGGTTGATCGCGGGATGAGTGTTCGTGACGTCTGTCTTCTGTCAAAATCAGGTGGGAAGTCGGGAACCTATTCGAAGCAAGGCTGAGGCTAAGGGCAAGGCTGACGATGGTGACAATCAAATTATTCGGCATGACCAAATCGTTGGCAGGGGGGCAGGGCTCCCTTGCGCTGGCATTGCCGAGTGGGCGACACGTGAAAGATTTAGTTGAGCTTCTCAATGGCGGATATCCGATGATTGGGGAACTGATCCAGAAAAAGAAAGTCTTGGTATCGGTGAATCAGGAGATTGCTCACGAGGATACAGCCATCAACGATGGCGACGAAGTCGCCTTGTTGCCGCCGTTTGCAGGAGGCAGTCCGTCAGGATGTTGAAACAGTCTGCCAGCTTCGTTCTCGCGTCGCTCAGAGGTTCAACGTACCGAAGCGTTCGCCTCACCTCTTCGCTCGCTACGGCCTTGCTGGACAGCCAGTTTGAACATCCTGGTAATCCAAGATTGTGTCGTGCAGGAGTATGTGCATGAGCAGTTCGGTGCCACTCAACGATGAGATGCTTGTTCGCGTGCAGCGGGAAGATTTTTCCGTCGACGCGGAGATCAATCGAGTGCGGGCGCGTTCGAAGCGCATCGGTGGCATTGCCACATTTCTTGGTATTGCGCGCGATCGGTCCAAGGGACGGGATGTGGATAGTATTACCTTCGAGCACTACGAAGGGATGGCTCAAACGAAGTTACGCGAAATCCGCGAGCGGGCGTTGAAGGATTTTGACATCATTGAGGTCGCGATCCTCCATCGGTATGGTGAAATCGGCATCGGTGACAACATTGTGTTGATTGTCGTGGGAGCTGAGCATCGGGCCGACGCGTTCCGCGCCTGCGAATGGGCAATCGCTGAACTGAAACGCATCACGCCGATTTGGAAACGTGAACATACGCCGGAAGGCGAAGTCTGGGTGGAGGAGCATCCGTAGAAGCGTAAGACGTAAAAGGTGAGACGTGAAACGCGTGGAAGATTACCGGAAGTTGGCATGAGTGAATCAAATATGAGTGGGCCTCTTTCCGCGGTGGTCGATACCTTTGATCGCCCGCTCAAGAGCTTGCGTCTGTCCGTGACGGATCGGTGCAATCTCCGCTGCTCGTACTGTATGCCGGAGCAGGATTATGTGTGGCTGCCGCGCGAGGATGTGCTGACCCTTGAAGAAATGGCGACGCTGACCGGCTATTTCACCGATCTCGGCGTGGATCGCGTGCGGCTGACCGGTGGAGAGCCGTTGCTTCGGCGCGATTTGCCCAGGTTGGTGCATCTGTTGCTGCAAAACCGGCGATTGACGGATATCGCGCTGACGACGAACGGCGTTCTTCTGGCGGACCAGGCTGAGGAGCTGTATGAGGCAGGGCTGCACCGCATTACGGTTAGCCTCGATACGCTAAAGCCGGAACGATTTCGCCAACTGACTCGCCGTGATGAGTTTGCACGTGTGATGGAAGGGATTGAATCGGTGGCTCGGGCAGGATTCTCAGGGCTGAAGCTCGACACGGTGGCCATTCGTGGTTTTAATGACGATGAGTTGGTTGCGCTGATCGAATTCGGCAGGCAGGTGCAGGCGGAGGTTCGGTTTATTGAATACATGGATGTCGGGGGTGCGAACGAGTGGTCTCAAGACAAAGTACTGTCGCGGGCAGCCATCCTCACGATCTTGAGCGGGCATTATGGGGCAATCGAGCCGATGTCTGAGCGAGGTGCTGCGCCTGCACAGCGATTTCTATTGCGGGATGGGACGACCTTTGGGATTATTCCTTCGACGACCACGCCATTCTGTGCGGCGTGCGATCGTAGCCGGGTCACTGCTGACGGCATGTGGTACCGCTGTCTCTATGCGACGACGGGAACGGATCTGCGCAAGTTCTTTCGCGCCGGCGCTTCGGCCGATGAGATGCGGGCCTTAATCCGGACTGGTTGGGAAGGCCGTCGCGACCGGGGCGCAGAAGAGCGCAAGGCACTTGAACGAGACGGGTTGCGCGTCGGAGGGCTTATCGGTGTTGAAAAACTTCGCGAAGACCCCCATCTTGAAATGCACGCGCGCGGCGGTTGACGTTCTGTCGTGCCGCCGACACCTGTGCCACAGCAGGCTGAGGGAACGCTTGATTTTACACGATGTGCCGCTGTGATTTCACAAATGGCAGTATCGTCGGAATAGCCAGCAGGATGCTCAAAAATTTCGTCCAGCAAGGCCGCAGCGAGCGAAGAGGCGAGGCGTACGCTTCGTACGTTGAGCCTCTGAGCGGTGCGAGAACGCGGCTGGCGAGATTTCTCAGCATTCTGCCAGGGTCGATCCTGTTGATGCCGTATGCTGGATACTGAATTCCTGACCATTTTAGGACTCGGGTTAGTGCTGGGGCTTCGCCATGCCTTGGACACGGACCATTTGGCTGCCGTCTCCACGGTGTTGGCGCAACGGCCTTCGCTCCGGGCCTCCGGTATGATTGGACTCAGTTGGGGACTTGGACATACGGTTGTCTTGCTGTTGGCCGGGGCGGTGGTATTGGTGCTTCGCGTGCCGATTCCTGAACCCTTCGCGTTAGCGGCTGAGTTCGGTGTCGGCGTGATGCTCGTGTTCCTCGGTGGGATGCTCGCGGTGCGGTTGGTCCGAGAACGCTGGCATGTGCATGCGCACGACCATGACGGTGCACAGCACGTACACCTGCATAGTCATGCGCTAGTTGAGGGGCACGGGCATGGTCACTGGTGGCGTAATTCCATTCGACCGTTCTGTATCGGTATGGCCCATGGCCTGGCCGGGTCGGCGGCGTTGTTGTTACTCGTGCTCTCGTCTGCGCGATCAGTGTCGGAAGGGCTGATGTACATTGCGGTATTCGGGCTGGGCTCGATTATGGGGATGGTGTTGGTTGGGATGGCGGTGAGTCTTCCAGTATTGTGGTCGCTGAACCTCGGGCGCCCGGTCTTTCTTGCGCTTCAGGGTCTGGCGAGTCTTGGCAGCGTAGCTGTTGGACTTACGATGATGTATCAAATCGCCTTCGGCGGCCAGCTTTTCTGACGTGACGTGCGACCTTCATTGAGGGGAAATCTGCGTGCGTCATGAGAGCGGCTATGCTATTCTGCCGTCCGCTTCGACCGTCCGTCGTTCGTGAAGCGTCGTTCGTTTTTCGTCAGAAGAAAAGAGCGTATAGCTGATGATTGATAGCAGGGTCGTAGGGCAGGGACAGGATCGTCTGTGTTTGCACGAAACGTTTCACGTTTCACGCTTCACAGGTTCTTAGGAGGGGCGCCCCATGGCCTGGTTTAAAAAACAGAAAACAACAGAGCCTGAAGTTCCAAAACGATCCAAGGTATCGGAGGGGATGTGGCTCAAGTGCAACAACTGTCGGGAAATCGTCTTTCGCAAAGAAGTCGAGCGCAATAACAAGGTGTGCCCGAAGTGCGACTACCACTTCCCGATCTCTGTCCTGGAGCGCATTACACTCTTGGTGGACCTTGGCACGTTCAAAGAGTGGGATGCGGAGCTTGGCCCCCAAGACCCGCTGAATTTTCAGGATACGAAATCGTATAAGGATCGTGTGAAGGCGCATCAGGAGAAGACTGGCCGCAAAGATGCCATGGTCATCGGTGAAGGGATGATGAACGGCCGCCGCGTGGTGCTCTGCGTATTCGACTTCAGTTTTATGGGCGGCAGTATGGGGTCGGTGGTCGGGGAAAAGATCTGCCGGGCGATCGATCGCGCCCTGGCGTTCAAATTGCCGGTCATTTTGGTGACGACGTCCGGAGGGGCCCGGATGCAAGAGGGGATTCTCTCTTTGATGCAGATGGCCAAAACGTCTGCGGCGGTTGCCAAGCTGGGCGAGGCGAGACTCCCGTTTATTTGTCTATTAGCCGACCCCACATTCGGGGGTGTCACCGCCAGCGTCGCCATGTTGGGCGATGTGATCTTGGCCGAGCCGAAAGCGCTGATCGGTTTTGCCGGGCCCCGCGTGATCGAGCAGACCATTAAACAACAGCTGCCCGACCAGTTTCAGCGTGCGGAGTTTCTGTTGGAGCACGGTATGATCGATATGATTGTGGAACGCAGACAGCTGAAAGAAACCCTCAGCACTCTCGTCTCGCATTTTTGAGTCCGGACCCTTCATGAAGAATCCTAGCCCGCATTATTCACGAGGGTTCGTGACGAAACCGCTGAGACGACACGCGAGACGGGCGCGCGGAGCCGCGAGGGTGGGAAGCATACTTGAACAGTATGTTGACCGACTGAGTGGCGAGCCCGCCCGCCGTCAGGCCTGTCGGAGCGGCGTGGCGGCGGTTGCAGTAGAAGCCTTCGTGAATAATGCGGGCTAGCTAGCCTTCCTCCTGCCGGTTACACCATGACCTATTCCTCCGCTGTCGCCTATCTGTATCGTCTGCAAAAGCATGGCATTAAATTGGGTCTTGAGACGATGACGGCGTTGACGGCGTGCCTCGGTATGCCGCAGAACAGGTATCGGACCGTGCACATCGCCGGTACGAATGGAAAGGGCTCCACTGCGGCCATGGCGGCGGCGATGTTACAGGCGGCAGGGTATCGCGTGGGGCTCTATACCTCGCCGCATCTTGTCGATTTTCGAGAACGAATACGGGTGAATGGCGAGATGATTCCCGAGTCGCGGGTGGCGCAGTTGACCGAACAGCTTCAGGCTCTCTCCCAACCGGAGCTGTTGCCGACTTTCTTCGAATATACGACGGCCATGGCCTTCCAGCATTTTGCCGATACAGCAGTCGATGTGGCGGTGTTGGAGGTTGGATTGGGCGGTAGATTCGATGCGACGAATGTGGTGACGCCCATGGCTTGTGCCATCACCACGATTGCGCTGGATCATCAGGCGTACCTCGGCAGCACACTGTCATCGATCGCGTTCGAGAAGGCAGGGATCATCAAGCCGGGTGTGCCGGTGGTGTTGGGACGACTCGACGATGACGCGTGGCGGACAATTGAACAGGTGGCCAGGGAGCGGCAGGCTCCGGTGTTTCGGATAGGCGAGCACTTTCACACAGAGGGAGAGGAGTCTCAGCAATTTTCCTATGGCGGTGTGGGGATGCACTATAACGGGCTGACCTGTGCTCTGGCTGGCCGCCACCAACTCGATAACGCGGCCTGTGCGTTGGCGTTATTGGAAGCGGCGGCTCCGCAGGGGATTGTGATCACGTCTGAGGCGGCGCGAACGGGTTTGCAGGCGGTCAGCTGGGCCGGGCGATTAGAGGTGGTCGATCACCGTCCGACTATTCTATTGGATGGTGCGCATAATCCTGCTGCGGCAACCGCCTTGGCCGACTTTCTTACAGGCGCTGACCGATTGCATCCGTCCCGCCCTGTGATCCTGGTTCTTGGGATGATGCGCGACAAGGATCATCGAGGATTTGTCGAACCATTGAGAAACCTGGTGGATGAAGTGGTGCTGACGCAGGCGGATCTTCCACGCTCTGCCACGGCACAAGAGCTTCAATCTTCGCTCGGAGATCTGCTGCCTCACCCGCATGTCATGCCGTCGCTCAGCGACGCCATGGCGCTGGCCAGACAGCTGGCGACGCCGGACGGTCTGGTCTGTGTGACGGGGTCGCTCATGCTGGTGGGGGAGTGCAAAGCATGGCTCCATGGTCGTGTGTGTTCGCCGCTTCGGGGCTGATATGGCAGGGATCGCGACGCGGCTGTGGATGGGCTTGGTTGGTTGGTTGATGTTGGGAGTCCTGTTCCCGCACGTCGGAGGTGCCGCTGGAACAACGATCTCTCCTGAAGGTCCCCCACTCGATATCACGGCAGAGCGCATCGAGTACCTCCAGGAATCAGAAACCTACGAAGCCGATGGTTCGGTGGTGGTCAATCAGGGCGCCCTGCGTCTGACGGCCGATCATATGACCATCCAGTCATTACCAGGCGTTTTGGTTGCCACGGGCCATGTCCGGCTTCTCGATCCCAAAGCCGACCTGGTGACTGAACGATTAGAGCTGAACTTGAACACTGAAGCGGGAGTGGTCACGCACGGTCGGGTCCTTCTCAAATCCACGAATACATCGGTGGAAGGGCGTCTGATACAACGGTTTTCAGAGGAGCATTATCGCGTCAAAGAGGGCCAATTTACGAACTGCGATGCGCAGGACGGTGAGACACCGGCCTGGCGGTTCAAATTCAAGGATCTTGACCTCCATGCCGGCGACAACGTGGCCTTTACGGGTGGGTGGTTGTGCGTGAACGATGTCCCGATGGTTCCCCTTCCCACGTTGACGTATCCACTGTCCAAGCGACGCACGGGGTTCCTTTTTCCCACGGTCGGATACGACAATCGTTTTGGCGCACACCTTCAAGAAAGCTTCTTTTGGGCCATCAATCCGAGCCAGGACCTGACGATTGCTCCCTCCTATTACAGCAGCCTCGGCTATGGAGGGGATCTAAAATATCGCTACGCCCTGGACCGGCAATCGCGTGGACAGTGGCTCATCAGCGCCTTGAGGCAGACAGAGGCGCCGGATGTGTCCGGCGTCAGCCAGACGGGGCAAGATGCGGAGCAGACTCGGGCGGTGATCATCGGGACTCATACGCAGCAATTCACGCCGGATTTGCTTCTTCGCGTCAATGCCAATCTGGTGACCGATCCGAATTATCTCCAACAGTTGAGCAACTCGGGAACGCTGCGGGCTCTTCCCAGCAACGAGTCGAACCTGCTGGCGGCCTACCGCCTGCCGTATGGAAAGACATACGTGCATGGTCAATACCTGCAGCCCTTGCAATCGGGTGGAGGAGATACGTTTCAGCGCTTGCCTGAAATCGGGTACAGCCTGCCGAATCTCCCCTTGTTCAACTCGCCGATCTTGTTGGGGACGGACATGAACTTCGTGAACTTTTATCGCGAACAGGGATTCGCCCAGAATCGAATCGATGTCCTGCCTGGATTGTCGACCGACGTGCTTCATTTCGGCCATATCGTGGGTCTGACTCCCCAAGTAAAAGTGCGGGAGACCTACTATACGCGTGGGGTCACGAACCCTGAAAGCCAGCATCGCGAGACGTTGTGGGTGGGGCTCGATGCCACCTCGAAACTGAGCCGTCGCTTTGGAACGAGCGAAGGCGCGAGTATGCTGCATACCATTGAGCCCAGCGTGATCTATGAATATGTTCCGCCGACGAATCAGTCTCAGCTAACACAAATCGATCAGGTGGACGATCTACCGAAGAAAAACTTGCTGACCTATTCGATTCGTAGCCGGCTGTTGGAGCAAGCGGGCGGCAATAGTTTCAATTGGCTGGATTTCACGATGGCTCAAAGTTATCACGTGGGTGCCGTGCAAACGAGAGCACGGGATTTTACACCCGGCGTATTCCCGTTGTTCGGATCGATCACTCAGCCTCTGCAGCCGGCGACGGTGGCGATTGAGGGAAAGAAATTGTCGGATCTGTGGATGCGGGTTGTGATCGGTAATACGACTCCTCAGTTCACACAAGCGCAGTTAGCGGATACCGCGTTTGCTCAGGGTCTTGGGACGTTCCTCGCCCGGCAGCCGGCCACGAACCAGTATCTGACCGTCGATGCGTTTTTTGATCCCTACCGATCTTCAGTGAGCCAATTTAACACCACACTTCGAGTTCAACAGTCCAACTACTGGTATCTAGAACTGGGGCAGCGCTTCACGCACGATGGGAATCGTATACGCCGCGGAGACCTGTGGAACCCGATTTCGTTCAACGAGGTCTATGCTCCAACCCCTGAGATTCAATTTATTACAGCGGGAGGGGCCTTTCGCACGCCGTGGGGCTGGACGGTTGGCGCGAAGGGTTACTACGATGTGAAGAACGGCAGGAGCCCGGAATATGATGTTGTGGCGCTGTACCAGAATCCCTGCAAGTGCTGGTCACTGGGGCTCTTTTATTTACAATTCCCGGATCGCCAGCAGTATAACTTCATGTTGAGCTTGACCGGGATCGGCTGGACGGAGAGTTTCGGCACGGCAGTGGTTCGAAATATCCTCGGTCCATTGCTGATCGGGGAGAAAGGTCTGCCATGGGCGACGCCTGGAGGACCGTATGGGAGGCCACAATCGGATATGCCCCAGCCTGAGATGGGCGTGTATGGACGGTGAGCGAATGGTGCGAAGGTACGCGTGCAAAATGAGGGGGCGGCATGTCTTGAGAGCTCTCTCCCGTGCACGGTGGAGTTCTGCTGCCCCGTGCAGGCAGATTTGACTCCTCAAAGAAGGCTGGTATACGATGCCAGCACGTTATTATTTTTATGGTGTACTCAGCGAAGGAGGAATGTGACGTGGCAGGCGATGCACTAAAAGTTGAAGATGCAACGTGGGATGCAGAAGTCATCAAGTCTTCAGAGCTTGTGATGGTAGATTTCTGGGCGGTGTGGTGCGGTCCTTGCCAGATGGTCGCTCCAGTCATTGAGGAGTTAAGCAAAGAGTATGCAGGAAAGATGAAGGTACGTAAGCTCAATACGGATGAAAATCCTGAGGTCGCAGGTCGCTATCAGGTGATGAGTATCCCGACCATCCTGTTTTTTAAGAACGGACAGGTTGTCGAGAAGCTTGTTGGGGCGAGACCGAAGCGACAGTTCAAGGAACTGATTGATACGTTGCTGGCACAACCAGCCGGTTCAGCCTAAGGATTATCGTTACCTGCTGCAATGCTCGTCGAGTTGCGCATTGTCAATTTCGCGCTCATTGAGCAACTGAGCCTTCAATTCCAGTCCGGGTTCACGGTCTTGACCGGGGAGACCGGGGCAGGTAAATCCCTCCTCATCGATGCCATTGCGTTATTGGTCGGTGGGCGAGCCTCGACCGACCAGATCCGTTCTGGAGAAGACGAAGCTCAGCTTGAAGCCGCCTTCTCTCTTCCCGATACTCATCCACTCCTCCAACGGCTGCGGTTACAGGAAATCATCGGTCAGAACGAGTCTGAGCTGATTCTTCGACGCGTGCTCTCCCGATCTGGTCGCCATCGAGTGTATGTCAACGGCAGCCTGTGTCCCCTGCGTGTGCTTGAAGAATTGGGGGGTACTCTCGTCGATATCCACGGTCAGCATGAGCAGCAATCGCTGCTGGCGACTGCCAAACAATTAGAGGCGCTCGATGGATTTGGACGTCTCACCGAGTTGCGCGAGCAGTACGAGCACACCTATCAAGGGTGGAAGGAATTGCGCAGGGCGCTGGAGGTTTTACAGAATGACATCGTTGACCGTGCAAGACGTGAAGATCTGTTGCGGTTTCAGGCTCAGGAGATTGAACAAGCCGGCTTGTTGTCCGATGAAGAAGAGCAGCTTCGCAGTGAGCGGCAGCGACTGGTGCATGCGAACCGGCTCAGAGAATTGGCCCACGAGGCATACGTGGAATTGCAGGCGGATGAACAGGCTGTTCTCACGAGGCTGGGACGAGTTGGGCGAACTCTTACAGAGCTGGTTCAGATCGATCCGGTGATGGGTGATTGTGAACACATTGCAACAGAATCAGCGATCCCGCTCAAAGAGCTTGCCGGACGGTTGCGTGACTACGCGCAACGGTTAGAAGCCGATCCTGCCCGACAGGCTGTCGTGGAGGATCGGATCGATTTGATCCAACAGTTGAAGAAAAAATATGGAGGATCAGTTGAGGCGGTTATCGCGACCGGTCATCGTGTGCAGGAGGAACTTCAATTATTAGACAACCATCAAGAGCGGACTGCTGAATTGACCTCGCAGCTGGAGGAAAAAGCCCATCGTCTCCGCACATTGGCGCAGCAGTTGTCACAGAAGCGAACCGATGCGGCCAAGCGAATGACGACATCAGTGGAAGCAGAGCTAGCCGCGCTGAAGATGGAGCAGGCGATCTTTCTGGTGATGGTCTCGAGAGATGAGTCGCCCGAGGGGATTGGGCCGACTGGGTGCGATCGGGTGGAGTTCCTTCTCTCGAGCAATCCGGGTGAACCGCCACGACCGTTAGGCCGGGTGGCATCCGGTGGGGAACTCTCGCGTATCATGTTGGCGCTTAAGACGGTATTAGCAGAAATGGATCAGGTTCCGGTTCTAGTGTTCGATGAAATTGATACGGGAGTCGGCGGGGCAGTGGCTGCAGCGATGGGAACAAAATTGCGTAAACTCGGATCGTTCCATCAAGTATTTTGTATCACTCATCTTCCTCAAGTCGCGTCGCAAGCGGAGCACCATTTGCTTGTGGAGAAGGGACTAGACGGTCAACGGACATCTACGTCGGTGAGAATGCTCAAGGGGGTGGGGCGAGAAGAAGAAATCGCCCGGATGTTAGGCGGGTCGACCATCACGAAAAAAGTGCGTGAAACGGCAGCAGAACTTATCGCGGGGGCGAAGGAGAAGCGGTCGAAATGAACGTGTACATTTTGGAGCAACGCGGGCTACGGGCGATCGGTTGAGAGTCGTTTGGCGAGGCGATGGGCCAACCGGACCATGCCAGCTGAGCGATCGGCTGGATCCAACAGCACATTCATGACATGTAGATGGCTGGAATCAACCAAGGCGTCGGTGAGCCCTCGCTCGAATTCCCCTTGGGTGTTGATTCGTGTGCCGACTCCGCCTCCGATCATGTCGCAGATCCGTTCATAGCCCCACTCGTGGACGTCGTTGAAGGGGCCTTCGAGAATCTCCCGTTCAGTGGAGTAGCCTCGATTGTTGAGCACGATCACGATCGGCGTCTGTCCATACCGCACGGCGGTCGAGAGTTCCGTTCCCGTCATTTGAAACGCACCGTCACCGACCAGTACGATTGGTCTCAGCGAGGGATCAGCAAACGAAGCGCCCACCGCTGCCGGGACGGCAAATCCCATCGAAGTGTAATAGGCGGGGGAGAGGAATTCGAATCGCCGATGGACGTGGAGATCGGCTGCTGCAAAAAGCGATTCCCCGACGTCGGCGATCACGAGCGTGTGCTCATTCAACAGACTATCGAGGTGGCGGAAGAGTCCATTCAAGGTTATGGGGGTATCCGGTGCAATGATGTCTTGCCCTACTGCAAGCGGTGCCGGCAGCGGGCGAGAAGGAAATGAAGGGAGAGGGTTACTCACCAGTGCCTTCACGAAGTCTTGAAACCGGATGGCATCGTAGCGGTGGTGTTTGATGGCCACACGATCGGCTGTCGCATGAATCGTCCGGCCTTCTGACAGCAAGGGTGAATCGGCATTGAGATCTTCGACATCGGACAAGATCGATCCCAGGATGAGCAGGCAGTCGGAGGCATTGATGAATTGCTGAACCTCGTCACGCGCAATGAGGCCCCCGTATACTCCGGCGTAGAGCGGGTGGTCTTCACGGATGACAGATTTGCCCAGCAGGGTCGAGGCGATGGGGACGTTAAGCCGTTCGACCAGGCGGGTGAGATCGTCTTGCAGTCCGAACCGCCCGATCTCTGCGCCGGCTAAGATCGCGGGCCGGCTGGCCGTGGTCAACATAGCCCGGACTTCGGCGATGGCTTCATCCAGCGCGGCGGTATCGCTTGGCTCATCGTCGAGGCACAAAGGCCGTAACGGGTGCGCTAGTGGTGTATGCACGAGATCGCGAGGGATTTCAATGTAGATCGGGCGGCGATAGCGCAACAGCGCCGCAAAGGCCCGATCCATTTCCCGTTCAGCGGTTGATGGGTCGTCCAGGGAGATAGCCGCTACCGTAATCTTCTCGAACACCTCGCGTTGCGTAGAAAAATCACGCACCATGTGGTGCATGTAAGGCGTGCGAATACGCTCCGAGAGCCCAGGCGATCCGGTGAGCAATACGACGGGTGATCGTTCGGCATAGGCGCAGGCGATCGCATTCACGGTATTGAGTCCACCGACACAGTACGTCACACAGACTGCTCCGATGCCGTTGATACGCGCATAGGCATCTGCGGCGAACCCTGCACAATCCTCGCGCGTGGTTCCGACATGCTGAATCGGTGAGGCCTCGATCAGCTGGTAGAGGCTGAGGACATAATCGCCGGGGATTCCGAAGATATGACGGACTCCCAACTGGTGGAGCCGATCGATCACGGCGGAACCAATGGTTGGGGTTTGGTTCATCTTTGGGTATCCTGGTTTATAGAGCGGAAAAGATTCTCTGTTTCATGCATAGGCGCAGCAAACCACAGCGCAAGTCAGCCGTCAAGTAATCGAAGGCATCGGGAAAGGCTTGACGTTCAGGTCGTGCCATTGGATAAGTACGCCATGACATTTCATGATGACAGTCCCCGCGGACACATTCGCCTCTCTCGCACAGCTTCGACCGAGGCATGGGGGCATCTTTGGATCTATGCCGGGTATGTCGAGGAGGTCAGTGGTAATCTGGTTTCCGGCGATGTAGTCGATGTCATCGCGCCGAATGGACGATTCTATGCCAGAGGTCTCTATAATCCTGAGTCCAAGATCCGCGTGCGGATACTGACCTTTGACGACGAACCTATTACAGAACAGTTTTGGAGAGAACGGCTTGCGCAGGCTGTGAGGCTGCGTCGGCGAATGGTTACCGGCACGAATGCCTATCGCCTTGTTTATGGAGAAGCAGATCGATTGCCGGGCTTGATTGTGGATCGATTCGACGATGTCTTGGTCATGCAGACCCTCTCCTCCGGGATGGACCGACGGAAAGACCAGTTGGCCGATCTCCTGTGTCAGGAATCTGGAGCGATGCGAGTGTATCTGCGCAACGATGCCAAAAGTCGCACCTTGGAGGGGTTATTGCTTGAAAAAAGATTCCTTCGAGGGGGTGGCGCGACGATGGTCGAAATTCAGGAAGGGCCGGCTCGATTTCTTGTCGATATCGAGCGAGGGCAGAAAACCGGTTGGTTTTGCGATCAGCGCGAGAACCGATTGGTGACGGCGCGGTTCGCAGCCGGTGCCGACGTCCTAGAGGTGTTTGCTCATACTGGAGCTTTTGGGATTCATGCGGCGCTCGCAGGGGCGAAATCAGTGGAAGGACTGGATGTGAGTGAAGACGCCTTGGCGCTTGCGCGCAACCATGCGCAGCTCAACAAGGTGGAGGATCGTTGTGCCTATGGAGCGGCAGATGCGTTTGAGGAAATGCGAAAGCTGGAACGAGCCGGGCGCCGCTACGACTTGGTGTTGCTCGATCCTCCGGCCTTTGCCCGCAGTAAACAGGCTGTGCCCCGTGCGCTGGCTGGATACAAAGATGTGAATTTGCTTGGGATACGGCTCACCAAGCCCGAGGGGTTTCTCGCCACGAGTTCCTGTTCCCACCACGTGACCGAACAGGAATTATGGACGAGCATTCGATTAGCTGCGCGAGATGCAAAACGGCAAGTCCGTCTGCTTGAACAGCGAGGGCAGGCCAGCGATCATCCCATCCTTGCCACCATGCCGGAAACGCGGTATTTGAAGTATTTTCTGCTACAGGTCCTCTGAACCTATCCCTCTCTCTGAGCATCGGCGATTGGAGTAGAGGAGGTCTAGCAGTTTGCTGAAAACTCAGTTTTTGCGTGGCAAGGTCCACTGGTAATAGGTAGGTTGATAGTGCCGGATCACCGGCAGGATGCTCAAAAAGGCTGTCCAGCAAGGCCGCAGCAAGTGAAGGCCCGAAGCGTACCCTCAGGGTACGTTGAGGGTCTGAACGACGCGAGAACGCCGCTGGCAGACTTTTTCATCATCCTGTTAGTCGCTGGGGGGTTCGAAGTGACCAGACGGGCGATTCTGCCATGGGATTGTCGACTGTTTGGCCTGTTTGACGAGGCTACGCAAATTCACTTCCGCTGCTCGGAGTAATTTTGGTTCGCCGCTTTGCATAATAGCAGTGAGCAGGACATACAGTGAGCGATCCATTTGTGACCCGGCGAGAATGCGTTCTGTGACAGGATCTGGGCCTGCAGGAATAGAACCGGCATCTTCCTCTGGATCGTCAAACAAGGTACGGAATGAGGTTGGATGGCTGAAGAGCCAGGCTGGGGGGATCTTGAGCGCTGCGGCAAGTGCTTCGAGTCGTGAGAGAGAGAGGTCAGTCTCTCCCGCCTCCATCTCCTCTATTACGTGGGGCAGAAGAGATAACTCGGTTGCCAAGTCGTCGACTGAACGGCCTCGTGAGATACGCCACGCTTGAATCTGCTCTCCCAGTGCCATGGCGCGATAGTACTGAAAAATGAACTCGCTCCGCAACCTCCTTCTATGGGTCTGTGTTAGGATACACCTTCAAACACAACAGTTTATGTGAAATTTAACTCACTGGAAGATGAACGATCAAATCAGGTATAATGCGCCACAGTTTTACTGTCGATCCGGTGAGGAGGGGCATGATGTTAGGAACAGATATTCGTGGAATTATTGCAGAAGAAGAAGAAGTTCAACGACGCAAAGATGCCTTGAAGTCGCTCCTAAGTATGCGCTCCAAGCAGTTGCGAGAGTCGTTGGAACAACGGATCAAGCGGGCTCGGACGTGTGGGGACTGGATCCAGCTTTCTCAGGAAGAATGTGCCACGCTTCACAAGCGGGAAAAGCTTCATCTCAAGTCTCAATTCGATAAGCTTCAGCACGAGCAGGATCGTACAAGAGGGAAGCTGACCGCACTGAAGCGAGCGAAGGCACGGGCTCAACGGATTAGGGCTGCCGAAGCCGCATCTGGGCGGAAGCGCCGCTGAACGGGTTCTGTCTGCCATGATGTGCTAGCGTGACTCCCTCTCCCCTCCTCCTGACGCGGTCGCAACGGGAGCACATTCGTGACCTCCTACTTGATAGGCACGTACGCACACGAGAACGTGCCTTCGTGGTTGAAGGCGCCCATGCTGTTCGGGATCTGCTGACTCGGTATCCTGAACAGATTCTCACAATCGTCACAGCCTCAGGTTATCTGGAGAAAGAAAAGCGGAGCGACCGGCTACTTCGATTAACTGCCTCGACGCAACAATATTCCTGCCCAGACCTTCAGTTCTCAAAACTATCAGACTTGGATACCCCGCAGGGCGTCCTCGCTGTCGTGCGGCAGCCGATATGGGACGAAGGGGAGGTGCTTGGACAGCCGAGTGTTTTGGGGATCTTTGGAGAGCAGCTACAAGATCCTGCCAATGTTGGGGCCATTATTCGAACAGCGGCAGCGCTCAATGTGAGTGCGCTGTGGCTCACACCGGAATCTGCCGATGTTTTTCAACCCAAGGTGGTTCGTGCAACGAGCGGTGTGTTGCTCGTGCTGCCGATCTTTGCCGCCATGGACGTGTCTGGGTTGATTCGGCAAGGCTGTCAGATCTTTGCTGCAGAAACAACAGGGGCGGGGGTTGGTTCGATTGACGAGATTAAACAGGCGCCGAAAAAACTGGTTCTTGCGTTTGGTAATGAAAGTCGTGGTTTATCAGCTCAGATTCTCGATCAGGCCACCAGTAGATTTACTATCCCGCTCAACCGCGGTGTAGAATCTCTTAATGTGGCGGCATCCGTAGCGATTGCCACATTTTTCTTCTCTCGGCTTTCCAAAGGGACCTGACTCAGGCCTATCCGCTCTGGCAATGGCCACGTCGCCTAATCAGCAATCACAAAATTGGGTGTGAAGAATGGTGCCGAGGGACAGAATTGAACTGTCGACACCAGCCTTTTCAGGGCTGTGCTCTACCAACTGAGCTACCTCGGCATGATTCATGGCAAGATGAGGGGGGCACTGTTACAGGATTGTCAGAAAAAAATCAAGCGGCTGCACTATACTCCGCAAATATCCGACACAGTTTCTCCTCCTATGTCAGGGTGCCCATAGCGGTGGTCACTCGATGCGCGCAGTGAAGAACAATCCGCCTAGTCTCTCTGAAGAAGTTGGGGAATCAGAAGGCTTTCGCCAGGGCAAATGGCACGTCTCGGCGTGCCAGTGGGTGGGCGGGTGAGAAGTCTGGCCTTTTTGAGCATCCTGCGACTATTTTGACATGGCGCCTAAGGTGAGGGGGGAAGCAGTGCGAGAAATGTTGAATGGTCAATGTTCAATGTTGAATTGTGGGCTGAGGAGATTACAATGAAGAAATCCAGATGCAGCTGGTTATTCGGTGCAGGGTTGGTGGTGGTGGGGCTATTCGGTTGCAGCCAGGATACGCCGGCGGAAAAGGCGAAGGCAGCGGCTGCGTCTGGTAATGTCACGACGCAGGCAGCAGGGTAGGCCGCGGTGGATGCAATTAAGACGCCGATGGATAAGGCTCGTCAGACAGAAAGTGTATTGGAGAAGTCGGCTGAGGAGATGGCCGCTAAGGTCAAGGAGTCGACGCCGTAGGGCACAGGCTGCGCAGGTAAAAATGAAAACAGGGGGAATGAGAACTTTTTCAAGATAGAGATTTTTTAGAGGCAGAGTTATGCTAATCCACATAAGACGCCATGATAAATTGCGGGGACAGGGAGTAAGTGGTCAGCAAGCCTATGGCAAGAAATCCTAAGGCGCGTTATACGGACAGAAAGCCAGAACTCCGCATCTTGTGCGGATCAGTCTAATTCATAGCTGGATGAGGGCACAGTGAGGTTGATTGACCCCGTGGGCTTCGCACTAATGCGAATGCCGGCTGCTCTCAATGCTGCCTATGAAGCAAGTCCACTTGTCGCACGGAACGAGGGCGCAGCTACAGAAATACGCCGCACCCTCGTTGGGATTCAACCGCACGCTTACCGCGGAGTCGAGCGCTGTCCAGGTTGGGCCGGTCAAGTCGAAGAGATCGGTCGGCAAGACCAGATCGATAAGGAAGCCCGTCGACAGTTGGTTGTGATTCTCGGGCCCGATCACCAATGCGAACACTACCCGTGCCATCTCGTCTCTAAGCTTGCTGAAGCGGATGCACTCAAGCTTGTGGTCGATTGCCCGGCAGATTACGAGATCGTCCGGCTTTCGACCGACGATTCTGACGGTGGAGGCGAACGTCTCGGCTACGACGTGGGGTACTGGGGTGGCGGTAACTATTCGATCTTGTGCGATTCGGTCTTGTGGCCGGTGTGGCATCCACCTCCCGCCCGAGGCACTCCCTATGCTCGCAGGCCGTGTTGCCAGCCTCAATGCGCATATGCTTTTCCCGGATCGAAGGTTCGCCCTGGAGTTCCGAGAGTACTACCGGACTCAGTCATGGGCTGAGACTGAAGGCGAGGATGAGGAGTTCCGCATCATTGCGGTCGAAACAATTCAGGCACGATGGACCGGTTAACACTCAAATGGAGTCGACGCGTTCGGAAGGTCCAAATTCCCCATTTCATTTTCAAGAGTAGCCTGGTCGATTCTCGCTTGCTCGTTATGTCTCTAGGGATGGGGGCTGATTGATCTTTCACTGCGCGCGTCCAACGAGGGCCTTCTGAGGCCGCGCGTTGCGCGAGCAAAGAAGATCATCAGGCTCCATCCCCCTTCTCTTTGAAAGGGTCTCGGAAAGTATGTTATACAGCGCTTCCCCTTAATAACTGGACTACGCAAAGATTCCTTCGCTCATCTCCATGGAACGAGAAACCAAAACGTATGTGCTGAAGCGGCCGGTTGACGGAGCCGTTCCCCGGACGCTGTCCATCGATTATGCTGCGGCGTTGAATAGTCAACAGCTTGCAGCGGTGACCGCGGGCGAAGGGCCATCACTGGTCATTGCCGGCGCTGGTAGCGGCAAGACTCGCACCCTGGTCTACCGCGTGGCCTATTTGATCGACTCGGGGATCGATCCTTCCCAGATTCTCCTCCTGACCTTTACGCGAAAATCATCGCAGGAAATGCTCGATCGGGCTGGTGAGTTGATCGGCGTACGCAGCGAACGTGTTCGTGGCGGCACGTTCCACTCTGTGGCCAATATGTTGCTCCGGCGCTATGGCCGGTCCATCGGCCTTGAGCCGGGCTTTACCATTCTCGATCGAGGCGATGCGGAGGACTTGATTGCCTTGGTTCGCGCGCAACTGGGTTTAAACGAAAAAGACAAACGGTTTCCTCGCAAGGGGACAATCGCGGAGATGTTCAGCAAGGCCGAGAATACATTGCGCCCGCTCGACGAGATCCTAGTCGAGGAGTTCGATCATTTCTCGGACCATCTGGAAGCATTGGAGCAATTACAGCGAGGCTATCGGGCGTCGAAGCGGCAGCGTCAGCTGGTGGACTATGACGATCTATTGGTGTTGCTGCGGCAGCTCATGATGGAAGATGAAGGAGTACGGCGGACGATTTCATCTCTCTTCCGATACATTTCGGTAGATGAGTATCAGGATACCAATCGCTTGCAGGCGGATATCGTTCGGCATCTTGCCTCCACCCATCAGAACGTGATGGTCGTGGGCGACGACGCGCAGTCGATTTATGCTTTCCGCGGCGCGACGTTCAAGAACATTATGGAGTTCCCGGCGCTCTTTCCCGGTACAACCATCTATAAGCTGGAGGAGAATTACCGCAGTACCCAACCGATCCTGAATCTCGCGAATACCATTATTGAAGCGGCGACAGAGAGGTACAGCAAGCACCTCTTTACGAGAAAGCTCGATGGGCCGTTGCCGGTCTTGGTGGAGGCGGCAGGGGAGAATGCCCAATCGCGCTTCATTGCGCAGAAGATTTTGGAGTTGCGGGAGGAAGGGGTTCCGCTCAGCGAAATGGCCGTGCTGTTTCGATCGAGCTTTCACTCGTTCGATCTTGAAATCGAGCTCTCGCGTCACG
>Ga0163153_10002782_pt1 | contig 24542 bp, 22 predicted proteins | sample OliLakLV19MP6IB1_FD_148629 | JGI IMG/M metagenome (GOLD analysis project Ga0163153, IMG submission 148629) | Freshwater microbial mat bacterial communities from Lake Vanda, McMurdo Dry Valleys, Antarctica - Oligotrophic Lake LV.19.MP6.IB-1 | ecosystem: Environmental > Aquatic > Freshwater >...
CGGGGTGAGTTCGCATTCACACACGGGGTGAGTTCGCATTCACACACGGGGTGAGTTCGCATTCACACACGGGGTGAGTTCTCTCTGAGCGTTATATTTACCCCCAGCGCTCTGCCTTAACCGACCCGTTTAGCAGATGCACCCTCAGGTTGTCGTGCACCCGGGCCTCAGCCCCTTCTTCGCCCCTTCCCAAACGGTTCTTCGCCCCTTCCTAAACACTTCAAAGAGATGTTATTTTGAAAAATTTACTATGTGTTGTACTCGTGCTGCTGAGTATGTCATGCGACGTGATGTTTGCCGATGGATGGTCATGGGGCTCGAATACAAGGGGGCAACTAGGCGATGGTACGACCGATAACAGGTATGTGCCGACGCCGTTCGATACGCAGCATACGTGGCAAATGCTTGCGGGCGGAACGGATCATAGTGTGGGGTTGCAGACGGATGGGACGTTGTGGACGTGGGGATCGAACGACTACTTTCAGCTAGGCGATGGCTCTACGAATGAGAGCTTTTTACCGACGCAGATAGGCGCCGATAACGATTGGGTGTTTGTCGCTGCCGGCGGCAACTCGACGATGGCAATTAAAAGTGATGGTACGTTGTGGTCGTGGGGCGAAAACATCACTGGACAATTAGGCACTGGCGATACAGATCCTGTTTCCGTGCCGACGCAAATTGGCAGTGCGACGTGGGATCGTGTTGCGATGAGCGAGTTGCATACACTTGGCGTGCAATCGAATGGGACGTTGTGGGCATGGGGCTTTAATACGTTTGGTCAGCTTGGAGACGGCGGAACGGACGAAAGTCATGTACCACTTCAGATAGGCGCAGCTACCAATTGGGATGCCGTTGCGGTCGGACGTTACCATAGTATGGCTCTCAAGACAGATGGCACACTGTGGACATGGGGCTATAATGGTTACGGAAATCTTGGCGATGGTACAACGGACGATTGTGATACGCTGAAGATGGTTGGTACCGACACCGATTGGGCGTCGATAGGAGCTGGCGAGTTTTTTAGTCTCGCCACGAAACAAGACAACTCGCTATGGGCGTGGGGCGATAATTATGCTGGACAGCTTGGCGATGGCACGACCGATTCGCGCGACACAGTGGCGCAGGTCGGTTCGGACACTGACTGGGATGTTGTGATATCAGGATGCGGACACGTTGTAGCACTTAAGACGAACGGTTCTTTATGGGGCTGGGGCGACAACATCGAAGGCACGGTTGGCAACGGCACAACCGATGAAGTGTTATCACCCGTGCAGATAGGAACTGACCTTGATTGGACCGACGTCGGCACTGGCCTGCTCTTTTCCTTTGGAATAAAAGGTCCGTCGGTTCCCTTGCCCATCGCAGTGTGTAAGAATATTACCGTTCAGCTCGACAGTATGGGGCAGGCTTCGATTACCGCGCAAAACGTGAACGGCGGCAGCAGTGCCGAAGCCGGAATTTTGTCGCTCGGCATTAATCAATTCACCTTCAACTGTAGTAACCTTGGTTACAATGCGGTTGTGCTTACGATTACCGATATCCTGAACCAAACGGATACGTGTACAGCAACGGTGCTCGTTGTCTATCAGACATCAGATATCATCTCTGGGAACCTAACTCCAACAAAGAATACTGCGGACGTGTACTCTGTGGGCATTCTGTCTGCGAATTCGTACCAGTGGCTGGACCCTACACGCGGTGAGATACAGGGGGCAAGTACATCACATTCTGTCCAGATTTTATGGACCGCAGTCGGCACAGATACTCTCCGCGTGCAGCTTACACATGCAGATATCGGCTGCGTTTCCGAAGTAACGCTGGTTGTTTCCGTTCAGTCCATCGTATGCGAAGCGAATCCCGAATGCATTTCTGTTAGCACTGCCACTGCCGAATGTCTCGGTACAACCGGCGACATCATGTCATATCAGGTTACCTTCACGTTCAACGACATATTAAGTACTGCGAACTTTATCCGCATATACGAACACGGACAACAAGGGGGTACATTCACGTTCCCGTTCCACGCACCGACCATGACCATTCAAGGCGAAAAGCGATCGGACCTACTCGCCAACGATCCTGTACGCTTCATCATCGACGTGTACGATGTGTTGCCCAACGGCAAAGCCATCAAGTGCTCGATGCAACGGTGTGTGACTATAGACTGCGGAGATTAGTCGGACTGAGTTGGCAACGAGAATCGGGGCGACTTCGCATTCATAGACATGGTGCCCTTGGAACACGAACTCTTACCACGATAGCCTTAGAAGCTTCAACCTGCGTACCGCTTGGGACATGGGTGTTAATTTTTTCGAATCTTTCGTTGAACGTCTGTTTTAATCACTTGTTTAAAAAGATTGTTTAAAACAATCGTTTAAAACAATCGTTTATTCGTAATTTGCATCATGAAACGGAAACAGACTCCCCCCGGGGGCCCTACAAGAGCATTGATCGGTCGACCTAGACGCGAGACTTCAGAAGCGTTCACGGCAGCGGATGCCGAGCTGACCGAGCTGACCGAGCTGACCGAGTTGACTGGGCTGACTGGGCTGATTGAGCCGAAGCGGAAGAAACCAAATCTCAAGCAGCTGATAGATGTAACGACCGAAGAACGCATTATGGTGTCGGCCAGAAACCTGTTTATGAAGCATGGGTATGCGGCGACGCGTACGCGTGATATTGCCGAAGCGTCCGGGGTGAACCTGGCCTTGTTGAATTATTATTTCCGCACAAAAGAAAATCTGTTTGCGCAGATCATGACGGAGACGCTGTCTGGTTTTATGATGGGAATGAAGATGGTGTTTAATAATGAGCAGACGTCGTTGTATGAGAAGGTGACGTTGTTCGTAAACAGGTATATAGACTTGCTTGCCCTTCAACCCGATCTGCCGTTGTTCATCTTTAGTTCACTGCGCACGAATCCGTTGAAGCTTTCGCAAAAGGTTGGAGCCAGAGATGTTTTTCTGAAGTCGCATTTCACTACGCAATACAATGCCGCCGTTAAAGATGGCTCGATTAGCGAATTGCCAATCATGCATTTTGTAATGAATCTTGTTGGAATGACGGTGTTTCCGTTTGTGGCACGTCCGATGCTCGAAGCCGTGGGCAATCTGGCCCCCAATACGTTCGACAAGATGATGCAAGAACGACGAGCATTGATTCCCGTGTGGATTGAGGCCTTAATGAACGTTCAATTATGAAAACCAAAATGAAAAGTTTGAACCCAGGTATCAAATCACTTGCACTCAATAAGCATGGCTTTGTCGTTGTTGGGTTGGTGCTACTGTTGAGCGTAGGGTGCGCACGAAACGATAACACATCCGATGCATCTGGAGCGTTTGAGGCAACGGAGACAATTGTGTCCGCAGAGGCGACGGGAATGATAGAATGGCTGGAGGTGAGCGAGGGACGCATGCTGAAGGCTGGACAGATTGTTGGCCACATTGATAGCGTGCAACTGGCACTGCGCAAGTTGCAACTCGAAGCTCAAATCAAGGCGGTTCTGAGCCGACGTCCGGACGTGTCCTCGCAACTTGCTACAGTGCGTGAGCAATTGCGCGTTGCAGAACGTGAACGCGAGCGTTTGTATAACCTCGTGCAGGCACGCGCCATTGCACGTAAGCTGCTCGAAGATGTCGAAGGTCAGATTGCAGTGTTGAATAAGCAGCTCGACGCACTAAGCTCAAATCTTGGTGTGTCGACACTGAGCATTTCTAGTGAAGCAGTGCCCCTTCGCGTGCAGATCGAACAGATCGACGATCAGCTTGCTCGGTGCAACATTGTCAATCCTGTGAATGGAACCGTACTGACGAAATATGCAGAAGCGCATGAAATCACTACCGCAGGAAAGCCCCTTTACAGAATTGCAAATCTGGATACGGTGTTCCTGCGTGCGTACGTGAGCGGGGGACAACTTTCGACAGTGAAACTTGGACAACTCGCAACGATTACGGTCGACCCAGCGAAACAATACGGTGGCACGGTTGCATGGATTAGCGAGAAAGCAGAATTCACGCCGAAGACTATTCAAACGAAGGACGAACGAGCGAATCTTGTCTATGCAGTGAAAATCCGTGTGGTGAACGATGGCTACTTGAAGCTTGGCATGTATGGGGAAGTGAAATTCTGATGAAATGTCGAGTATCGCCAGACAATAAATGAAATGTCGAGTATCGCCAGACAATAAATGAAATGTCGAGTATCGCCAGACAATAAATGAAAAGTCGAGTGTCACCAGACAACATGCATACGGTAACTGTACAGAACATCGTAAAACGCTTTGAAAATGGCGCTGTGAGTGCTTTGGACGATGTGTCGTTTGATGTTCGGGCAGGCGAGTTGTTTGGACTGATAGGACCCGACGGAGCCGGAAAAACATCGTTGTTTCGCATTCTCACGACAGTGCTATTGGCGGATAGTGGCTCGGCCTCGGTTGCTGGGTACGACGTAGTAAAGGATTATAAAAAAATACGAGGCATCGTGGGCTACATGCCCGGACGGTTTTCCTTGTATCAGGATTTGAGCGTGCAGGAGAATCTCGAATTCTTCGCAACGCTATTTGGCACTTCTGTTAAAGAAAATTACGATCTTATACGCGACATCTATGTGCAGCTCGAGCCGTTCAAAACGAGACGTGCAGGAAAACTTTCCGGCGGCATGAAGCAAAAGCTTGCATTGTGCTGCGCCCTCATCCACCGTCCGAAAGTCATGTTTCTCGACGAACCCACCACAGGCGTAGACCCCGTCTCACGCAAGGAGTTCTGGGAAATGCTGGCTCGTCTGAAGCAGCAAGGGATTACGATACTTGTGTCTACGCCGTACATGGACGAAGCGCGACGATGCGAACGCATCGCGCTAATGCAATCTGGACGCATCCTTTCAATTGCAACGCCGCAGGAGATCACACAGACCTATCCGTCACCGCTGTTCGCTGTTAGCACCTCGAACATGCCCGCCCTTCGCAAAGACCTGAAGTCGTACGAGAATATAAAAAGCGCTATGGCCTTCGGCGAAACAATGCACGTCACTTTTGTAGATAACGAACTCAGGTCACACAACGCAGTGAATAAAACAACAATTGATTATGACACGATAGGCAGTGAGGCTGATCAATTCAAACACTATCTCGTGCAACAGGGGCATGGAGATGTCTTCGTTGAGCGCATCGAACCTACGATCGAAGACTGCTTTATTCAGCTAATGCAGCAACCCGCAATGCAGCAACCCGCAATGCAGCAACCCGCAATGCAGCAACCCGCAATGCAGCAATGAATTTGTCCGCAACCACTCCCGTCATATCTACGAAGCACCTTACTAAACGGTACGGCGACTTCGTTGCAGCCAATGACATTACGTTCGACGTTATGCCGGGCGAGATCTTCGGATTCCTTGGTGCGAATGGTGCAGGCAAGACGACTGCGATGCGCATGTTATGCGGACTCTCTAAGCCATCGTCGGGTGAGGCTACGGTAGCCGGATTTAATGTTCGCACGCAAACCGACCTTGTAAAGCAGAACATCGGATATATGAGCCAGAAGTTCTCGCTGTATGAAGATTTAACCGTATTGGAAAACATTACGTTCTTCGGAGGCATTTACGGACTCTCCCGCAGGGTGCTCAAGGCAAAGGGGCAGGAGCTTGTCCAAAAACTCGGTCTCGATAAAGAAGCGTCGAAGCTCGTTAAGACCCTCCCACTTGGATGGAAGCAGAAGCTTGCTTTCTCGGTTGCCGTGTTGCACGAACCACGTGTGGTATTTCTCGATGAACCAACAGGCGGTGTCGACCCTGTAACACGACGTCAGTTCTGGGACCTGATCTATGAGGCCGCTGATAAAGGGGTGACGGTGTTTGTAACGACGCACTATATGGACGAAGCGGAGTACTGCGGACGTATCTCGATTATGGTAGACGGCGACATAAAGGCACTTGATACGCCCAAGGGACTCAAGGCAAGGTATGGGGCTGCCTCGATGGACGAAGTGTTCTACGAACTCGCGCGTGGCGCAAAGCGCTCTGGAGATTAGTGTGAGAAATAGCCACAGCACTCTGGAGACTAGCATGAGAAATAGCTACGTCGCGCGAGGCCAAAGGCCATGAAGCAACTCCTCGTCTTTGTGCGCAAAGAGTTTCTGCATGTGTTGCGTGATAAGCGAACACTGCTAATTCTGTTCGGCATGCCAATTATGCAGATTCTGATTTTCGGATTTGCTCTCACAAACGAAGTGAAGAATGCGCAAGTGCTAATCGTTGATCAGGCGCATGACGAAGACTCGCGCAGAATTATAGAAGAGATCGACGCCAGTTCCTACTTCGACGTCAGTGTAGTCTCTGTATCGACAAAAGACATCGCAAAAGCATTTCAATCGAACAATGCTCGCATCGCACTTGTGTTCCCTGTGGGCTTTGGAGAAAAACTGCAACACACGCGCAACGCGCAATTGCAGATCGTGGCCGATGCATCAGACCCGAACACTGCAACCACACTTCGCTTTTATCTCACTACAATTCTCGCAGACTATCAGCAACAGATGTCAAAGGGCGCTACTCCTCCTATGCAGATTAGCACCAGCGTGCGAATGCTGTATAACCCGCAGTTGCGCGGCGCACCGAATTTTGTCCCTGGCGTAATTGCACTTGTACTCATGCTTGTATGCGTTATGATGACGTCTATCGCCATCGTGCGCGAAAAAGAGCTCGGCACCATGGAGATCCTGCTCGTCTCGCCGTTCAAGCCCCTTCTCGTGCTCCTTGCCAAGGTCATCCCGTATCTGATACTCTCACTCGCTAACGTTGCAAGCATACTTTTGCTCAGCACCTTTGTGCTCGATGTACCCGTGCAGGGAAGTGTGCTTCTGCTGTTCGCAGCAAGTGCGGGCTTCATTGTTACCTGCCTCTCTCTTGGCATACTCATTTCTACGGTCACCGACACGCAGCAGGCCGCAATGCTAGTGTCCATGATGGGTTTGCTCCTTCCGACCATTCTGTTCAGCGGCTTCATGTTCCCCATCGAGAACATGCCATTGCCCCTGCAACTCATATCGAACGCCGTACCGGCAAAATGGTATTATCTTATAGTAAAAGATATTATGATAAAGGGTCTTGGCATCGAAGCGATTGCCAAGGAGCTGGCCATTCTCACTGGCATGACGTTGGTGCTAATTCTCGTGAGCCTTAAGAAGTTCAAAGTGAGGCTCACATGAGAATCCTACTGTTCCTTTTGCAGAAAGAGTTCAAACAGATATTCCGCAACCGCGTAATTCTGGGCATGATTCTCGTTCTACCAATCATTCAGCTACTCGTGCTGCCACAGGCTGCGAACTACGAGGTCCGTAACATCGCGCTCAGCATCGTCGACAATGATCGCACCGAAGCTTCACGTAGGCTCGTCCAGAAAATCACGGCCTCTGGATACTTTAAACTCGACGGTTACGAAGACTCGTACGAGCATGCGCAGGCGCGCATCGAGACCGACGAGGTGGACATCGTGCTCGAGATACCGCAGGGTTTTGACAGAAATCTCGTCCGCACGAACACTGCCACACTCCTGCTTGCAGTAAATGCCATCAATGGCACGAAGGCTGGTCTTGGCACTTCGTATCTGTCGAGCATCATCCTCGAGTACAACAGTGGCATCCGTGCCCAGTGGGCTACACCGCCGAAGTTCTCTGACGTCGCAGTGGTCGACATTCAGACATCGAACTGGTTCAACCCCAACATGAAGTACGACATGTTCATGGTGCCCGGCATTCTTGCGCTGCTTGTAACCATGGTCGTTACATACCTCACAGCACTCAACATTGTCAAAGAAAAAGAAGTCGGCACCATCGAGCAGATCAACGTCACACCGATCAAGAAATACCAATTCATCCTTGGCAAACTCATACCGTTCTGGATCCTAGGTCTTGTGGTGCTCACCATCGGACTTCTTGTTTCTCGCCTCGTCTACGGCATCGTCCCCGTGGGCAACATCGCGCTCATTTATCTCTTCGTCGGTGTTTACCTGCTTTGCGTCCTCGGCCTCGGCCTACTTATCTCCACCTTCGCCGACACCCAGCAGCAGGCCATGTTCGTGGCCTTCTTCTTCATGATGATCTTCATCATGCTGGGCGGACTCTTCACGTCTATCGACGGTATGCCCGATTGGGCCGAGACCGTCACGCGTGCCAATCCCGTCCGCTACTTCATCGATGTCATGCGCATGATCGTCATCAAGGGCAGCGGTTTCTCCGACATCCGCAACCACCTCTTGATTGTCGGTGGCATAGCCGTCGTACTTAACACATGGGCGATCGTGAACTATAGGAAGACGACCTGAGGAAGACGACCTGAGGAAGACGACCTGAGGAAGACGACCTGAGGAAGACGACCTGAGGAAGACGACTTGAGTCTTCACACTAAGTTTGTGGTATGCAATACAAGCTCAAGAACCCCGACTTCCGCGCATCGATCGAAGATCACCTCACACGTCAGATGTTCATGAAGCTGCTAGGATGTCGGCTCACCGTCATCGAGCCCGGGTATGTCGAGGCAGTGATGGACCTGACGCCAGACCATCAGCAGCAGCTCGGACTGGTGCATGGAGGAGTCACCGCGACCATTGCGGATGTGGCGGCGGGCTTTGCGGGCTTCACGCTGGTCGGACCCGATGAGCACACGGTTACGGCCGAAATAAAGGTCTCGTACTTCGCCAAGGGAAGGGGCTCGCGCTTACGCGCGGTGGGGCGCGTGGTAAAACCCGGACGCCGCATGCACTTCTGCGAGGCCGATGTGTTTTGCTCGGATGGAGGCGAAGAAACCTTAATCGCTCGGGCAACTACAACGATGGCCGTAATAACACCAGCTTCGCGAACAAGCGAAGCAAACCACTAACGCTCCAATAATCTTTACGGCATTCGTCCACACCTCCTGCCGTTCACGTCTTTCAATCAAAGAAGGGTCTATGGAAAAGAAGCGCATCCTGTGGGTCGACGATGAAATCAGCCTGCTGAAGCCCCACATTATTCTGTTAGAGCAACGTGGGTATGCCGTAGCAACGGCCACGAATGGCGAGGATGCTATCGAGCTTGCGCAGACCGAGCGCTTCGATCTGATCTTTTTGGATGAGACGATGGTGGGGATTTCCGGCCTCGAGACACTGTCGGTGCTGAAGGATATCAACCGCTCGGTGCCGGTTGTGATGGTGACGAAGAATGAGCAGGAGTCGGTGATGGAAGAGGCGATCGGACGTAAGATAGACGACTACCTGACGAAGCCCGTAAACCCGACGCAGATTCTTGCCGCGTGCAAGAAATTCCTAGAGACGCAGCGCATTACAGAGGCACGGATTACAGAGAATTTTCATCGTGATTATTCTTCGATATCGCGTCGGCTTATGGACAGAATGTCCTGGAGCGAATGGCTCGACGTCTATCTGAAACTCGTCGAAAGCAGCCTCGAGCTCGATCAACACCAGGATGTTGGTCTCGAGCAGTCGCTGCGCGACCAGTACCGCGAGTGCAATCAGGCCTTCTCGAAATTCATCGAGAACGAATACCCCTACTGGCTTACCGACCGCGATAAACGAACAGAAGACATGCCCCTTCTTTCGCCCCATATCCTTGACAAACATTTGTTGCCTAAGCTCGAGAACGGACGTCCCACGTTCTTCATGGTCATCGACTGCATGCGGCTCGACCAATGGCGCGTGATGGAAGAATTCATACGTCCGCTATTCTCGGTGCAGCACGACTACTACTGCTCGATTCTTCCAACCGCCACACCGTACGCTCGCAACAGCATTTTTGCAGGGCTGTACCCGACAGAAATCAACAAGCATTATCCGCAGTTCACGATCGATGAGCGTGGGAAGGACGAACACACACTCAATCGTTTCGAAAAAGAACTGATGAACATGTATTTGCAGCGTCGCCGTGTAAAACTCAAGACCGATCTGCAATACATCAAAATCATCGACACAGAATTTGGCAAGCGCATCGAGGCGGACATCATGCGTTATTCAAAAACGCATTTAACAGCAATAGTTATAAATGCCGTTGATATGATTGCGCACTCGCGTTCCGATTTTCCGATTCTTAAAGAGATTGCGCCCGACGAAGCAGCATATCGTTCACTCACGAGTTCGTGGTTCCAGCACTCGAGTTTTTATGGCATTCTGAAAACACTTGCGTCCGTGCCGAATGTACAGATCGTCATCACCACCGATCACGGCAGTGTGCGGTGTATGCGCGGGTTGAAAGTCATCGGCGACCGCGAAACAACGACGAATCTTCGTTATAAGATTGGACGCAATGTCAAGACCGACGAAAACGATGCAATGATTATACGTGACACCGAAGCAATGAAAATTCCTGCGGGAGGGGTCGCAACCACTTGCGTGATTGCGAAGGAAGATCGGTATTTCGTGTATCCGACAGACTATCACCACTACCTAACGAAGTACCGCGATAGTTTTCAACACGGTGGTATTTCTATGGAAGAAATGATTCTTCCAGTCATTACACTCGAACCGCGATAAGACTTTGCACGCGATCGGCATGACAAGGACGTGATCTGAAATACGCCCTCGTTTTTTTTTATGCAATCAGTGCTTCGCCAATTATTCGTTAGTTTGGTTTTCCTCCGTGGGGGAAGCTTGTATCACGTTGGTAAATAGTATGGAGGTTTCTACCCTCCGGTCAGAAAGCGAAGAGCAGACGATAGAGCTGGGCGAAGCATTCGCCAGCAGTCTTGTTGTGGGCGACGTGGTTGCAATTTTTGGCGACCTCGGAGCAGGCAAGACAGAATTCGTCAAGGGCATCTGTAGCTACTTTGCCGTCGACGATATCGTCACGAGTCCGACGTTTACAATCATCAACCAGTACGTTGGCCTAACGCCCGACGGCGACCCGTTGAAGATTTATCACGTAGACCTATACCGCATCGATTCACCAAGCGAGCTCGACGACGTGGGCTTCGACGAGTGCGTATTCTCTCACGACGCCATTAAACTCGTAGAGTGGCCCGAAAAAGCCGCACAGCTACTGCCAGCTGGCGCTTGGTCTGTTACCATAGTAGGGGACGCCATCAACGACAACGTACGCACGATTATCATCGACCGTCAGAAGTCGCCCATAGGCATCGAAAAGATCTAGCTCAAGCGTCGCCGATAGACTTAGAGAAGACCTTGTTGCAAGATCGTGACTGACCGTATCTTTGCGCTTAATCTGACCGATCAGTTCTCATAGCTCACCTCTGGAATAGTCATGCATATCGCCGAACGTATCTCGCGCCTTGGTACAGAAACTGCGTTTGAAGTACTTGTAAAAGCTCGTGCGCTCGAGGCGCAAGGCAAGAGCATTGTGCACCTAGAGATTGGCGAGCCGGACTTCGACACACCACCGAATATTATTCAGGCGGGCAAGGATGCCCTCGATAACGGCTTCACACATTATGGTCCGGCCGCTGGACTCCCCCAAGCACGTCAGGCAGTCGCCGACTATGTAAACAGGACGCGTGGCTATGACAAAGTCAAGGCCGATCATGTAGTTATCACACCAGGCGCAAAGCCCATCATGTTCTTCGCTATGATGGCATGTCTCGACGAAGGCGATGAAGTTATTTACCCGAATCCAGGATTCCCGATCTATGAATCGGTTATAAACTTTCTTAACGCCGTTCCTGTACCGCTGCAACTTCGCGAAGAAAAAGAGTTCCGTTTTGATGTTGCCGATCTGGCAGCAAGCATCACATCGAAAACTCGGATGATTATTATTAACACTCCGCAAAACCCTACGGGCGGTATTCTCACGCGTGAAGACTTACGTCAGATTGCCGACCTCGCAATAAAGCACGACCTGATTGTGTTGAGCGATGAGATTTATTCGCAAGTCACATACGGCGACTTTAAACACACGTCCATCACAGAATTCGAAGGCATGTACGAACGCACGATTATCCTCGATGGGTTTTCAAAGACGTTCGCTATGACGGGATGGCGCTTGGGCTACGGCATTTTTCCGCCGGACATCGCAAAGGTTGTTGCGAAGCTTCAGACCAACGTTACATCGTGTACGGCTTCGTTCACACAAATGGCTGGTATCGAAGCGCTCGACGATCGCACACTTCCGTACGTGAATGACTTTTTGAAAGAATTTGAGAACCGACGCGATGTAATTGTTGCCGGACTCAATGATATCCCGGGCTTTCGTTGCCACTTGCCACACGCAGCATTCTACGTGTTCCCAAACATTACCGGCACTGGCATGAAGTCGCAAGAATGTGCCGATTTCCTACTGTACGAAGCTGGCGTTGCATGTCTTTCCGGCACCGCATTCGGTGCACACGGCGAAGGCTTCATACGCTTCTCGTACGCAAACAGCATCGAGAATATTCTCGAAGCACTTCGACGCATCCGCATCCATATCGGCGAACGTGTAGCAGTGTAAGTAGAGAACGATAGAAGTAGATATAGCTACTCTAGGAATACGATCGTGGCAACAACTGGTCCATCTGTCGCACACTTCGGAAAACGTTTGCGCGAAGAATTCTCAGCACTTGCTGATAAGGGTCGTGCCGAAGGGGCTGCTGCGTACATGCGCAATCTCTTCCCGTTTTATGGCATTGCAACGTCCGAGAGGCGGCTTGTGGTGCGTGAACTGGAGAAAGAGATCGGGTTTCCTGACGACCTGTTGTCGCTTGCTGAAAAGCTCTGGAACGAAGACGAACGCGAGTATCAATATGCGGCGTACGACATCCTCGAGCGGAAGCGAAAGACCCTTGGCCTTGAGCACCTTCCCGTCATCGAAAAACTTATAACGCAGAAGAGCTGGTGGGACACGGTAGATGTGCTGGCGCCGCGCATTGCGGGTCCTATTCTTCGCACCGAGCCACAGGCCCTGCGCGACCTGACGCATAAATGGATCGAGAGCGAGAATTTCTGGCTTCAACGGTCTGCAATTATCGTGCAGCTGAGTTACAAAGGCGACACGGACCGAGAGTTACTGTTTCATCACATTAAACGTCGTGCCTCATCGAAGGAATTTTTTGTCCGCAAAGGCGCTGGATGGGCACTGCGCGAATTGTCGAAGACAGATCACAACGCAGTTCGTACGTTCGTAGCAAATCATCGCGATGTGCTTAGTCCACTAACCATTCGCGAGGGTACGAAGTACGTTTCGATGTAGTCCGGTTGACCTTTCAACAGCGATCTGACGATGTAAACACTGGGAGATGTTATGCAAAAGTCTAGCAAGAGGATTTCTTTAATGCAAAATCATGAAAAACGGATTCCTATGTTGCGGACATCATTTCCAATCGCACTCGTTGCAATTGCAGTTCTGCTTGCATCGTGCACCACTGCCTACGTACCTGCGACGTTGAACGTGCCACTCATGCGCAATGCGGGTGAAGTGCGCGTGTATGCCGATCCGTATATCAATGTGCAGGCTTCGTATGCAATTACCGATGAAATTGGTGTGCTTGCTTCTGGACACATTGTTCAGGAACGTGTGAACGACAACGACTCGGGTCGAACTATTTCGAACGGCTCTGGCAATCAGTTCGAGGTTGGTATCGGATATACGCGCATACTGCTACGCGACGTAATTATCACAGCCGATGCCATCGGTGAACTTTATGTGGGAGGAGGCTTCGGAGGATTGAAACTTCATAACAAAGATGATAATAATAACTACGAAGTATCTGCAACCAAATTCTTTATACAGCCAAGCATCGGCTTATCACACCGTTACCTCGAAGTTGCATTTACTCCGCGCTTTGTAGCTCTTATGTACGGCGAACCCACAACAGACTATACCGACTCCGAACTCAATCTGAAAAGCCTGCCCGACCGCACCGGCCCTATGCATTGGTTTGCAGAACCCTCGATAACTGTCCGTGGTGGCATACAAGAAGTAAAGGCTCAGTTCCAGATTGGTCAGGCTTTCCACCTTAACACAACACCACTAGCGCACGAAACGCTCATCCTAAGGCTAGGTGTTCAGGTCAACTTCGGCCGCAAGGACAATCGCACTCCAATGGCAACTCCGTAATCACACATGCCCCGGTGGTTGTGTGGTGCTCTCGAGGTGCGTGAACACTTCGCAGCGGATGCCGAGTGCTTCGCAGAGGGTGTCTTCGAATATGGTGGCAAGGGTGTGAGCGTCTTGCATGCGCATGTCGTCGGGGACGAGTAGGTGGTAATCGATGTGGATGGCATTGCCTGTTGTGCGTAGGCGTAGGCGATGGTAGGTGCAATCGTGTTCGATGCAAAGACGTGCGATGATTTGATCGGCTCGAGCATAGAGTTTCGGGTCTGCTTTGTCCATGAGGCCGTCAATCGAGAGGCGCATGAGTCGCAAGCCTTCGCGAATGATGTTGGCACCAAAGAGTACGGCAAAGACGGGGTCGAGCCAATGCCACCCTGTGAACTGCGCTGCAAGTAGGCCGAGAACCGCACCGGCGCTGGTCCAGGCGTCGGTCATGACGTGTTTGCCGTTTGCTTCGACTGCGAGAGACCCTTCGCGCTTGCCGACCCTTACCAGATACAAACCAAGGAGCGCATTAAATGCACCTGCTCCACCCGTGAGCACCATGCCGAAGTCGAGGCGCTCGAGCGAAACACCAACAACGAGGTTCTGAATGGCAGCGCCAATGATTATCAACGCTGCTACGCAAATGAGTCCGCCCTCGACGCCTGCCGACACGTAACTTATTTTATCATGTCCGTAATGGTGGTCGTGGTCGGGGGGACGTCCCGTTTCACGCACCGCATACCATGCAAACCACACGGCACCAACATGCACAACCGATTCTGCGGCGTCAGAGAAGATGACAGATGAGCCTGTGAGCGCATACGCATACCACTTCACACCAAGCATTGCCACACCCGTTGCAAGCGAGAGGTTCATCGCAAGACTGAGTGGACGCGAAGTCATTAGTAAGGGGCTAGTAGAGTGCTAGTAAGGGGCGAGTACGGGGCTAGAGAGATTACGAGTTTAGAGACTTCAGGAAGTCTGCGTTCGACTTTGTGGCCTTCATTCTGTCGAGCAGGGTTTCCATAGCTTCAACGGGTGGGTCGTCGCTTAGAACCTTGCGTAACACCCAGATCTTGTTGAGTTCGTCGGCTGTGAGGAGCAGTTCTTCTTTACGAGTACCAGAGCGGTTAACGTCGATTGCAGGGAAGATGCGACGGTCTGAGATCTTGCGGTCGAGCACAAGCTCCATGTTGCCCGTGCCCTTGAATTCTTCGAAGATTACTTCGTCCATGCGCGAGTTTGTGTCGACAAGGGCCGTGGCGATAATCGTCAGCGAGCCACCTTCTTCGACATTCCGTGCGGCACCAAAAAAACGTTTTGGTTTGTAAAGAGCATTAGCATCGACACCACCCGAGAGGAGTTTGCCAGATTGCGGGATGACCGTATTGTGTGCACGTGCAAGGCGTGTGATCGAGTCGAGAAGAATTACAACGTCCTGCTTTGCTTCGCAGAGGCGTTTTGCTTTTTCGATGACCATGTCGCTGACTTGGACGTGACGTTCTGGCGGCTCGTCGAAGGTTGATGCAATGACTTCGGCGTTCACACTGCGACGCATGTCGGTTACTTCTTCTGGACGTTCATCGATAAGAAGGACGATGAGCTTTACTTCTGGGTGATTGCGCGTGATGGCATTTGCAATCTTCTGTAGGAGGATGGTCTTGCCGGCTTTCGGAGGTGATACGATGAGTCCACGCTGACCTTTTCCGATTGGCGAAACGAGGTCGATGATACGTGCGCTGTACTCGTTTTGCATGGTCTCGAGCTTAAAGCGTTCGTTTGGATAAAGCGGCGTCAGGTTTTCAAACAACATGCGTTCGCGCGAAAAGTCGAACGGATGATAATTCAGCATTTCGACTTTCAGAAGAGCGAAGAAACGCTCGCCCTCTTTAGGCTGACGGACGTGTCCCTTTACCGTGTCGCCCGTTCGAAGTCCGAACCGCTTTACCTGTGACGGCGACACATAAATATCGTCTGGCGATGGCAGGTAGTTCGAGTCCGCCGAACGCATAAAAGCGTAGCCATCGGGCAAGACTTCGATTACACCCACAGAGATCGTCACACCTTCGTGGTGCGATTCTTTCATCTGACGGGCATTTTCTGCTTCGACAATTTTGTAGATCAGGTCCTGCTTGCGCAGATCGCCCGAATCAGGCACACCAAGGGTACGAGCCAGTTCGACAAGCTCTGCAATCTTCTTGGTTTTTAGGGCAGTTATGTCAATTACCGAGTCTTGCTCGGAAGTCTGTTGGGCCATGTTGTTTTAGGGGGAAGGTGGGGCGTCGTCAGCCCGGGAGGGAAGGGATCGCAAATCTCGCTCGGAACTGGTTCTCTTGCAAGCGAAAATTTCAGGCGGCTGTCTCAAGTAGTACTTTGTGGTATGGTCTTTTAAGTCAGGGACTTATCTTTGTAAGCACGGTCGAACGCCTACCATGGGCTGGCACCATTCGACCGGGGAGATGAAAGGGCAGGCCGCGACGTATGTCACGGCCTTTTTTTGTCTACAATCTTAATGTCGGATACAATCATGCGAATTACGGATGTAACAATGCGAATGCCGGATACAATCATGCGAATCACAATTGTTGTGCTGGTGTTGTCATGTTACGGAATCGTTGCCTACGCTCAAGCTCCGGTAGACTCACGAACGCCTTTGCAAAGCAGAGGTGTACAGTCAATCTCGACCTCGAGTTCAAACGATTTGTCCGCGGCACTGAAGGATCCGAATCTGGTGTTGAAGCTCGATTTGTCGGGACAAAACCTGACAACGCTCACAGATAGCATTGGGTTGTTTGGCAATCTCGAAGAATTGAACCTCGGACGTAATAAGCTTAAGTCGCTGCCAATATCTGTAGGCGAATTACGCAAGCTGCGTGTGTTGCGCCTTGCCTATAACAACTTCACAGAAGTACCACTTGCCATTCGCGACTTAGCCCATCTCGAAGTGTTAAACATTTCCAATAACCCGATAACGACGCTTGACGAACGGGCATTTACTGGACTCGCGAACCTTAAAGAATTGCGCATGGACTTTCTGAAAGTGTCCGTATTGCCAACATCCATCGGGTCGTGCCTAAACCTAAATGTTTTGAGCGCCGAAGGCAACGCATTAAAAGCACTTCCTGCATTCATCGGCAATCTCAAGCAACTAACGAGCGTCAACGTGTCGAGCAACGACATTTCTGTAATTGCAGACACCATCTTCACTCTGCCTTCTCTTGAGACCCTTACCATCAATGCAAACAAGCTTAAGGGGCTGCCTGATGCACTGGGTGCGTCAAGGCTCCGCACCTTCGAAGCCGATTCTAATGCCATCGACTCTGTACCGGCGTCGATAGGGGGCTGTAAGAATCTTGAGCGCCTGTCGCTCGCACATAACAAGCTCACAACTGTGCCAAAAGAGATTGGTAAGTGCCAGAATCTCGGCTATCTCGATATAAGTGGCAATGCGTTAGTAGCACTGCCGGTGAAGGAACTTGCATCGCTATCGGCCCTGTCTGTGCTTCGCATTGCCAATAAGCCGGGAATGCAGAAAGAATAAAATCCCTAAATTCGAACTTCTATGGCGGGCGTAGCTCAATGGTAGAGTCCCAGATTGTGATTCTGGTTGTTGCGGGTTCAAGCCCCGTCGCTCGCCCTCTACTACCAACGCCGTGGTTGTTCTACACCGCGGCGTTTGTTGATTATGGTCACCTTTGTCTTTCATACGCATCTGCCGTACGTGATGCATCACGGGAAGTGGCCGCACGGTAGCGACTGGCTCTGCGAGGCAGTAGCCGAATGTTATTTGCCGCTGCTTCGCATGTGTGATGCTCTTCTTGCCGACGGAATACGTCCCGGCATCACCTTCGACATCTCACCTGTTCTCTGCGAACAGCTTACACATCCCGACTTCCCCGATCTGTTCAGAGCATATTGCGCTGAACATGCCGGACTTGCAGCGGCCGACAGAACACAGACCGAAGAGCCGTTGCCAGAAGAGTTAATGCATTCGGCGTCGTGGTGGGAAGCCTGGTACAACGACCGTGCAAAGGAATATGACGAGGTGTACAATGCCGACATCATCGGTGCTCTTCGCAGGCTTCAAGATGCAGGTGCAATAGAAGTGATGACGTGTGCTGCAACACATGGTTATTTGCCATTGCTGGCAGAGGATGCAAGTGTTGACTTGCAGATGTTTGTGGCACGTGCGAATTACAGACGGCATTTCGGACGCGATCCGTTGGGCACCTGGTTGCCCGAGTGCGCATACCGTCCGGCCTACGCATGGCACACGATGTTGCCCGTGGCCGCATACTCCAGAGCCCGCAAGCGCGAAGGTGTAGAGCAGGTGCTGGCGCGACACGATCTGCATTACTTCGTCACCGACGAGCCCCCTTTAATGGATGCCAAACGGCTGAATGCACGCAACAAGAAGCCCCTTTCACCTTTTGAACTTTATGTTGTTGGCTCGCCACCACACAAAGAACGCGTTGGCGTCCTTACACGCAACATTAAAATTTCGATGCAGGTGTGGAGCGCAGAACTTGGATATCCTGGTGATGGTGATTATCTAGATTTCCATAAAAAATCTTCACGATCGGGATTACGCTACTGGCGGGTTACCGATACGAAGGTCGACATGTCTGCTAAGCAGATGTACGTACCTGAGAACGCACAACAACGTGCACGCGATCATGCAAAACATTATGTGAGTATACTCGAGACAGCCGCGCTGCATCGTATATCAGAGTCGGATGATGCGGCCGTGACAATTTGTTTGCCCTTCGACACAGAGTTGTTCGGACACTGGTGGTTCGAAGGTCCGACATTTATCGAAAACGTTCTGCGCGGCATTCAGACGAGCGCTGTTTTGTCACGTACGCTTGCACACGAACGAATGCAGCCAGAGAATGTCGTAGGTGAAATTGCGCTGCCAGAGTCGTCGTGGGGTAACAACAACAATCATAGCGTATGGATGCAGCACGAGACGTTCTGGTTATGGGAACGTGAGTATGCACTTGAGCGACGCGTGAGACTGCTCTTGGAAAAACATCATCGAGCGCGATGGGATGAAACATTAGCGCGCATTATGATAGCGTTGTTCCGAGAACTGCTTTTAGCTCAAGCGTCCGACTGGCCTTTCCTGATTTCCAACGGAACGGCAAGGGATTACGCGTCCATGCGGTTTCACAGTCATGCCGCTGACTGCGATCGACTGTGCACCACTGCAGAGCGATATGCAACAACGAAGGCAATGACCGACGAAGACAGAGCACATCTCGAGGCTGGTGAAGCGCGTGGGTTGATATTTGCTGCAGAGTTAATGGAGTACATCAAGCGATGAACGCTCGCACATTGCAAAGTGCCCTAGCATGACAGTACACGTATTGCACGGTGTAATGTCATGATGCGTATTCTCATACGTCAGCTTCGTGTGTACCAGTGGGTGAAGAACATCCTGCTGTTTGTGCCGCTGTTGCTTGCACATGAAACGTCCGACCCGACGCGCCTGCTCGACGTTGTGCTGGCGTTTGTTGCGTTCTGCCTGTGTGCATCGGGCGTGTATGTACTGAACGATCTCGTAGACCTCGACGCCGATCGCAAACATCCCACAAAAAGATTTCGTCCGCTTGCGTCCGGTGTACTCGCATTACACTCTGCTCGCGCTCTCATTCCGATTCTGTTTCTTTCTGGTTTTGCAGTTGGCTTTATTGTTGGCTTGCCCTTCTTCTGGTGGCTACTGGCCTACGTCGTTGCAACCACGTTTTACTCGCTGAAGCTCAAGCGCGTGGTGTTGCTCGATGTGCTCTTGCTTGCAGGCTTGTACGCTGTGCGTGTGCAGGCGGGTGCTACCGCTGCGGACGTGCCCCTTACGCCGTGGCTTATTGCCTTTGCGTTGTTTCTGTTTATGTCACTTGCATTTCTGAAGCGGTATGTCGAACTGCGCGACTCGACGGACGATGCAAGCACTGTTATTGCGGGAAGGGGATATAAGCCTAGCGATGCCGTGTTTGTTGCCAATGCGGGTCCGGCGATGGGATATATTTCGGTGCTGGTGTTTATTCTGTACGTGAACGGACCCAGCGTACAGAGTCTATACGAACATCCGCTGCGCCTCTGGCTTCTTGTACCCGTGCTCGTCTACTGGGTGAGTCGCATGTGGTTCATCGCACATCGTGGTGAAATGCACGACGACCCAATTGTGTTTACTGCGCGCGATCCACACAGCTACGTCGTCGCACTTGCAGCGGCAGCCATTGTCGTAAGTGCATCGATATGAGCGAGACGCCGAACGTGTCATCAACTACAGACATATCAACAACGCCGTCCAATTCAGAATTGTCGAGTGTTCCTTCGTGGGGAAACTATCCAAAGGCCGAGCCGCGTGATGTAGAGACGCTTGTGTGGCGTCAGGACCAGCCCACATGGACCCAGGCCGATGCGCCTGTGCTTGCCTACGGCATGGGCCGGTCGTATGGCGATGTGTGTTTGAATGCGGGCGGACGCATCATGCGAACGGAGTTGCTCGATCATATACTTTATTATGATCATCAGCGCGGCATCATTCGTGTCGAAGCAGGATTGTCTATTGGCGCATTACTTGACATAATTGTCCCTCGCGGCTGGTTTGTACCCGTCACTCCAGGCACACAATTCGTAACGATAGGCGGCGCCGTTGCAAACGACATCCATGGCAAGAACCATCATCGTGTGGGCACGTTCGGACGTCACGTGCGCGCCTTCGAACTTGTGCGCAGCGATGGCAGCGCCACGCTGTGCACGCCCCTTGACAACACCGAATTGTTTGCGGCTACGATTGGAGGACTGGGCCTGACTGGACTCATCACGTGGGTCGAAATTCAGCTCATCCCGATCGTTTCGCGTTATCTGAAAACCGAAAGTGTGAAGACACGCACACTCGAAGAGGCAGCAGAACTTACTGCTGCATCCGACGCTGCATGGGATTACACTGTCACCTGGATTAACCTCACGCACCCCGGTAGGGGGCTTGGAAGGGGGCTTGTGCATCGTGGCAACTTCCTCGACAAACACGATCGGTCCTTGCTCGAAGAGCCGCGACGCATGAAAGCGTCGGTGCCATTCATGATGCCTCCGTGGTTACTAAACAAAGCAACAATCAGTACATTCAATGCAGGGTATTACGGAAAACAGCGCAGGCGTGTATCGCATCATACGGTCGATTTTCAGCCGTATTTCTATCCGCTCGATGCCATTCACAATTGGAACAAGCTGTATGGCAAGCGAGGCATGTTGCAGTATCAATGTGTTGTGCCAAATGGTGGTTCCGACGACCCACATCGTGGTGTTCGCTCCATCCGTAAGCTGTTAAAAACATTGCAAACTGCCGGAGCTTCTTCGTTTCTTGCCGTTATCAAAATATTCGGCGATTTGCCATCTCCCGGCATGTTATCCTTTCCACGTCCAGGCCTTACACTCTCCCTCGACATGCCTTTCTCCGACTTGACAATTCGAGCACTTGCAAAGTGCGACGGTATTGTGCTCGACGAGGGTGGACGCATCTATCCAGCGAAAGACGCACGCATGTCGGCGAATACGTTCAGGGCCATGTATCCAGAGGCAGAGAAGTTTGCGGAGTACATCGACCCAGCGTTCTCGAGCTCGTTCTGGCGTCGAGTCTGGCAATCACCAAAAGATCAAACTACAGGAACGTCAACAGGTACATCAACAGGTACATCAACAGGTACATCAACAGGTACATCAACAGGTACATCAACAGGTACATCAACAGGTACATCAACAGGAACGTCAACATGAGCAAGTCTGAAGAAACGCAAGACGGACCCGAGCTCGATTTAGGCGGAGCACGTCATCGTGTTGTTATTGTCGGCGCCACGTCGGCCATCGCACAGACTTGGGCACGCACCCTCGACTTGCACAAAACGAAGTTCTTGCTAATTGCGCGCAGTGAGGAAAAGGTTAAGACTGTTGCTTCAGATCTAATCGCACGCGGTGCACTAAGCGCAGACATCATGGTTGTCGACGTACGCAGTCGTGATGCACATGCAGAAATGGTGAACGTTGCATCGAATGTTCTCATAAGTCCGACCATCGTCATGATTGCCCATGGCACGTTGCCCGATCAGGAGTTACTTAACACCGACGTCGACGCAACGCTCGACTCATTCCTTACAAACGCAGTAAGCGTAATCTCGATTGCACAGCGTTTCGCCCTGCACATGGTTGCGCACGGTGGTGGTTCAATCGTTGTGTTATCATCGGTTGCCGGCGAACGTGCTCGCAAGACCATCTATGCGTATGGGGCTGCGAAGTCCGCCATTTCTATGTTCGGCGCCGGACTCGGTGCACACTGGGCCGACAAGGGTCTACATGTCCTGGTCGTAAAGCCGGGTCCCGTCGCCACCCCCATGATCGCCCATCGTCCGAAATCCTTCATCACCACCTCGACCTCCCACGTCGCCAAGCGCATCAACGCTGCCCTCAAGAGCAAGTCGTCTGTCATCTACGTCCCATGGTTCTGGCGTTACATCATGGGCATGCTTCGTTACGTGCCCGAGAAGATGTTCAGGAAGATTAAGATTTAGCCACTACGCCGCTACAATGAACGCATACTTAGACAACGCGATGGAGTGATGCACCCCGAGTTTAAACAATAAAGCGCGTCTTTGATTTGCAATCGTACGAATGCTACGATTGAGTTTCCTGGCGATTTCGGGTATGGTGTAACCGGCTAGAATGTATTCGAAGACGCATTTCTCCGAAGGCGTAAGTGCTCGACGAACATCATCCGTCAGTTGAGTATCAAGGCTTGTGCGAGGCCAGACGTACGTACGGGTGTGTACAGCCCTGATGACGCGGACTATCTCTTGGATGTCTGCACGTTTACAGATGAATCCGTCTGCGAGTACATGGCGAGACCAAATGATTGCCTCGTCCGAATATAGATCTGTGAGAAACACAATTTTGCACAGTGCAACCGAGTGCTTCATGTGTGTGCAGACGTCGAACCCGCTCAAGCCACGCATTTGAATGGCGCTCAGTACGAGGTCGATGTCGGCATGGCATCGACGAATCTCTTCAAGGGCGACTGACGTGTCTTCGGTACTACCGACAACCTTGACATCAGGAAAATCGTGTAGCGCAGTTCGAAGCCCAAGTACCGTAATTACGTACGGTACGAATTGCGCAATCGCTTATGCCAACAACTACGACAGTAGACGTATTGGCTTGGGTGTGCATGCGGCTTCATCTCTGTCTATTGTCGATGACAACGAATGGTTAGCGGTGTCCGATTCGGTTTACATGAGCTCGAATAAATCAGAAACATGGACAGCAGCGACGTCTGCAGGACTTCCCCGCGACTCCACCGGAAGAATCTATGAGACGTCGCACATTGTGCGCATCTCTCCAACCACCCTTCTTTTAGGTTTCCGCGGCCTTCATCGTGATGACGACACCGACACGGCAGTTGCACGTCCGGGTGGACTCTACCGCTCCGATGACAATGGGGCAACTTGGACACGCAGCGATGAGGGCCTAGGCTTGCAGACGTACATCTGGTACATCACGAAACTCGATGATGCTACGCTCCTTTGCGCCGCGGGACAAGTGCTCGCCGATACCAATAACGTTGGCAATGGTGAAACAGATCGGTACAATCAGACAGGTGCAACAATTATGCGCTCGACGGATGCGGGCCTCACGTGGACGATGGTGCACGACGAACCTCGTGCGCGGCCTGCGTTCTGGGGACGCCGAGAGATACTTGCTACATCACCCTCGCGTGTGTTGTACGCAAGCATGGAAGATGGCGTTTTGGAGAGCACCGATGCAGGCTTGTCGTGGCATACGTTGGGCGAACTGCCGCTGTACTACAGGTTTATCAATGATATCGAAGTAGACAATAAGGGCACGATCTACGCCGGTACCGATAAGGGACTCTATACGTTTACACCGACAACGAGCAACGTTGATGATCGCGACAATAGCGGCAACGTCGATAATGATGACGCCCATGGCAAGTTTGCATCGGTATGGGCATACCCAACCCCAGTCGAAGAGCAGCTCACGATTCGCGTGAATCATGCTCACCTTACGAAAGGAAAGCCAAAACTAACCTTGGTTAACATCTACGGTGTGCAGATTCGAGATTTATCATCGATGATTACGCAGACGTCGGCCCGCCAAGAATTCAACATCTCTGTGGATGGGCTATCACCAGGTGTGTATCTTATATCATTCAGCCACGCAGGTGCTAGCGAATGGTGCAAGGTGATGATACAACGATAAAAGCCGTAGAGACATAAGTCTTTACGGCTTCGTATCAATTGTCGTTGTAGACCTAGCTCGGCGACAGCGCCAAGCCTTCTGTGCCCGGTTCTGGGTGACGGGGCTCGGGTTTCGAGGGGGCGACTGGGGTAGTGCGCATTTTGTCGCGGAAGGCTTCGACGTCGCGGATGACCGGAGGGAGCGTTCCGCCGGCGATGACGATGTCGAGTTCTGAGGCGTCGAGGATTTCACGCTCGACGAGCGTTTTTGCGAGGATGTGAA